>SERZ01000473.1_pt1 | contig 27171 bp, 22 predicted proteins | sample 3171461 | NCBI WGS metagenome assembly SERZ01 (sample SAMN06051861, study PRJNA518727) | freshwater metagenome | biome: subpolar coniferous forest; feature: holomictic lake; material: water; isolation source: holomictic Lake 227, 6 m depth | place: Canada: near Kenora, Ontario | collected... | reverse complement strand
AATACGCACTTATAGATACTTGGGTATGGTACGATGTGTTTGACTCGATGCTCAAGTTTTTTGCATTGATCAACTATCCTGAACTGGCAGCTTGCTGATATTGTTGACACAGAATTGATTCAATGCATTTGGATGACAGTGTATTTTCAGCATGTTACAAAAACTTGAACATCGAGTAAAACACCAACGCAGGTAAACAGTAAAGAAGATGATAATGCCAATGAAAGATGCCATAATATATCAAAAGCTGGTTCGGGATCGAATACCGAAAATTATCCGCAGTCATGGCAAAACACCGCAAATCCGCATTTTGGAACAAACTGAGTTCAGAAAAGCTATTGCAGCCAAACTCCTTGAAGAGACTTATGAGCTATATTCAGAATGGAAGAGAGGCAATTCAGATGCCATTTTAAAAGAATCTGCCGATGTGCTAGAAATTCTTCTGGCCGCATTGCAGGAGCATGGTCTCACGCTGAATGATCTCATGGCCATGCGACACCATCTGGCGCTTGAGAGGGGCGGATTTACAGAAAAGATATTCTTGGAACGTGTTGGAGAAAGCGATTTGTTCACCCCTAATATTCAGGCCAGCCCGACCCTGATTTTTAATCCCATTCAACAGAAGCGTCTGATTCAGGTCATCCGAGGAGAATTTGCCCAAAGCAAAGCTGCCTGGATTGCCTCTGCTTTTTACTCGCCCGGGATTACCAATTTGCTGATGGCAGATTTGGAAAATTTTCTTCTGCAAAATGGCTCGCTTCGCATTCTCCTTTCGACGATGGGCAACATGGTTCGTCCAGAATATTTTGCCCATTTGAAAACTTTTCTGCCGGATTCCAATCTCAGGATTTTTCACCCTCCTGGCATTCCCTTTGATCAGAACCCTCCTGCGTTTCATGTAAAAACTTTCCTCTTCCGTCATGCCAGCGGCAGTGGTTCCATCCTGATCGGATCATCCAATTTTACAGAAGCCGGATTTACCCGAAATGTCGAGTGGAATTATTTTTCTTCCGGCGAGATCAATCTTCCGTTTGAAGATATTTCCCCGTTTGAATTGGCGGTTGAGGAGTTTGATTATTGTTGGAACACATCGGCTGTCGAAGTTACGCAAAATTTTCTGGAAGGCAATCAAAAACGGTTTAGGAGTTCAGAAACGGATCACTCTCAGGTACAAAGGCAGGCTTTCAAAGGATATGTATCTGGTCTGTTTGAAAACCAGCAGAGTTATGAGGCACAGTCCTTCAAATCGGTTATGCCCAATGCGGCTCAAATAGAAGCGCTTGAAAACCTTGCCCGAATGCGCAGTCATGGGATTACCAGAGCTTCCGCAATTGCGGCAACCGGAGTCGGAAAAACATTTCTGGCGGCCTTTGACTTCAGGCAGAGCGAATGTCGGCGGGTGCTGTTTATTGCCCATCGTGAAAACCTCCTTTTCAAGGCCAGGGATAGCTTTGCCAGGGTCATGATGATCTCTGATTTTGGTAGGATTATGGGAGGTGGGACGGGGCTTTCTGAGACAGAAAATTCCGTATTTGCCATGATTCAGACTTTAAGCAGAGACAATCATCTCAAAATTTTTTCCCCAACTCATTTTGATTATATTGTCATTGATGAGTTCCATCATAGCGAAGCATCAAGCTACCAGAAAGTTCTCAATTATTTTAGCCCTGTATTTCTCTTAGGTCTTACAGCCACTCCAGAGCGCATGGATGGCAGAGACGTGCTAGCCCTGTGCGATTACAACATCGCCTGCGAAATTCGTCTCATGGAAGCCATAGACAAGGGGTGGCTCGCGCCGTTCCAGTATTACGCCGTTTATGATGAGACAGACTACAGCCAGATTTCGTGGCGGGGCAGCCGCTACGATGAGGCGGAGCTGGATCTGGCGCTGGTAAATGACACCCGAACCGAGATTGTCGCCCGTAATCTGCTAAAATACCTTCCTGCATCCGGCAAAATCAAGGCGCTTGCATTTTGTTCATCCATCGCCCATGCCCGCTACACGGCCCAAAAACTGAAGGACAATCACGGCATTGAATCCATGGCTTTAACCGGTGAAGCTCAGAGGTGGAAAGGCGCCAAGTCATTTCCAGGCTTCAGACCGAACAGGACAGCCTGATGCTGATCTGCTGCGGGGATATTTTTAACGAAGGCATTGACATTCCTGAGCTGACCCATATTCTGTTTCTTCGGCCAACTCAATCTTTTACAGTGTTTCTTCAGCAATTGGGCCGAGGGCTTCGCCTGTCGCCGGGAAAGGATTTTGTAGTGGCTCTTGATTTTGTGGGTAATTTCAAAAAAGCCCATGTTGCGCCCTTGGCATTGACTGGCTTTACTTCCATTGAGCAGTTTGTTGAGTTCCGTAAAACCGCAACAAAATCTATTCTGTTGAACAGGCTACCCATCGCTTGTTTTTTGAGTGCTGACACGGATGTTAATCGTATATGGAATGAAGAAATCCGCCGGGTGCTGCGAAGTGAACTGAGTGCGGAAGAACGGCTCAAAATGCTTTATCTGGAGATTCGGGAAGACTTGGGAGATACATCTCCCAGCTTGATGGATTTTCTGGCAAACCCACGGGATGTGGACCCATATATTTTTATACGGCATTTCGGAAGCTGGCTCAAAGCCAAACTTTTTTGCGACAACGCTCTTTTAGATGGTGAAAAACAGCTTTTGAATACGACTGGTGAAACATTTTTATCCTATCTTGAGACCGATCTTAAACCAGCCCGGTCCTATAAAATGGTAGTTCTGCTCACCCTGCTGAATCTGCCCGGAACCGAATGGCAGATTGAAGATATTGCTCGCGACTTTCTGTCCTACTTTCTCAATCACCCGAATAGAATCGCCGACTACGAAGACTTGGCCAAAAATCCGATCCCGAAACAGTTTCCCATTCGGCAGGTTGTTAGCAAGCTTAAATCCATGCCGCTTCATTTTCTTAGCAATACCCCAAAGGATTTTTTCATCCTTGACCGGAAGTCCGATATTTTTCGCCTGAAACCGGTCATGAATTCATACTGGAATGATGATGGGTTCTGTAGGCTGGTGAATGACCGGGTGTTGTTTGCACTGGAGCGATATTTTTCAAAATATTAATCAACATATTTTTGGAGAAAGATACCACATTGCCATGAATATTGAAGACCATATTCAATTTTGGTTAGATGGAGCTGATCATAATCTGGATGTTGCCAAAAGTCTTTTTTCAGCCGGAAAGTATGATTGGTGCCTGTTTCTGGCGCAACTTGTTATAGAGAAAGCATTAAAGGCGACCTATGTGCGGGATAACAACAATCAACTTCCTCCCAGAACGCATAATCTGGTTAGACTGGCTGTAGCCACCAGTCTTGAAATCAATGATGAGCAGAATGAACTTTTATCAGAAATAACCGATTACAATCTGGAAGTACGATATCCAGCTTATCCTTGTGATTTTTATAAAAAGTGTACAGAAGCGTTTATATCGAAGAAATTTGACGATATCAAGGAGATTTATCGATGGATAAAATCCCGAATTCAGTCCGAGAAGTCATAAACAACTATCTTAAATCACTGGAAGCGCATCACATCCATATTCGAAAAGTGGTTTTGTTTGGCAGTTATGCAACCGGGAAAGCGGATGAGTGGAGCGACATTGATATCGCACTGGTATCAGACGATTTTGAAGGAGACTGGTTTGAAGATAAGAATAGAATAAGACGGCTAACACTGGCGGTGGATAATCGTTTATCGCCATTACCTTACCGCTCGGAATCTCTTTTGGCGCCAGATCCCTTTTTTAAGAAAATACTGGAAACAGGAATCGCGATTTAAAAGCAGTGAACGGTAAATCGTGATCAAAAAAACAAGAAACGCCCCCATAAAGGGAGCGTCGGCCTGGAGATGCTATCTCCAGGGGGGGGCATGGGCAAGTAGTCTATCAGATAGAAATTAATTGTTAATATCAAATAAGGGAACCAATGACAATTTATCAAAAGATTTTGCGCACAATTATCTATATTGATGGATTTAATCTCTATTATGGGCTTCGATCAAAAGGCTGGAGAAAATATTACTGGCTGAATTTGCGATGTTTGTCACAAAAGATTCTTAAATTGGATCAGAGGCTTATTGCCACAAAATATTTTACAGCACGAGTATCAGCAGGAAATAAAGCAACTTCCGACAACGTGCGAGAAAAAAATGGAATCCAAACGAAGGCGGCAGGCAATATATCTGGATGCACTTGATGGATTAAATAATTTTAAGATTTTTGAAGGGCATTTCCTCGCTAAAACGATTACCTGTAAAACTTGCGGCTACTCTTGGCTAACCCATGAAGAGAAAATGACAGATGTAAATATAGCTACAGAACTGATTATGGATGCTCATAATGATAATTTTGACGTGGCGATGATTATTTCCGGAGATAGCGATCTTGTTCCACCAATTTTGGCTGTCCAAAATACCTACCCGGAAAAAAGGATTGTAGTCGCTTTCCCACCATCAAGAAGTTCAGAACGATTGAAACAAACAGCAAACGCATTTTTTACTATCGGCGAGGCGAATATTCGGCAAAGTCAATTCCCGGAAGAAATACGAAGGGCTGAAAGAATTATTTTAAAGCGTCCTGAAAAATGGCGGTAAACATTGCACTCCTTTTTTGCTTTTATAACTTCGGAGAATATATCCCATGATTGAGATTATATACGATCCATATCGCTTACAGCAGCCTGCTCCTGGGGATATCGTCCTGGTTTTGGAAGAAGATTATGAACCCTGTCTGAATAGCATTAAAGACAGTGTGAATCACGGAAAATCTTTAACCGTGTTGGTCATAAATCCTGGAATTTGTGGATGGCTGGATCACATCGGGCCGAAATATGGCGGTGTTGTCCGGCATATCGATCCTGTGCAATCTCTTTCTGTTGCATTAAAACACAGCCCTTTGCCAGAATATTTAAAAAAACCGGAAACCATCATACAATTTGGACTGCTTGAAAAAGCAAAGGCGCTGCCGCCCAAACTGGGTGAAAATGCAGAAAGCTGGGGTCATCGGGTACTGATTGGGGATTTATCTCTATCTGAACAACCAATTGGACAGGGTCATGCTGCATATCCTCCGTATGTCCGGCAGAGAAAATTTGCGGACTACTGCAAAAAAATGGCTGACACCATAGTCCATGCGGTAAATGCAGCTTATGAATATTATGGTTTTTATCCGCTGGTCTGTATCTGCAGTGATCATGGCTATACCGAACTGCCTGAAAAAATCCCCGTAATTTCCATGAATACAAAGTCAAAAAGCCGCAGTACCAACGATGTGAATTCGGAATGGAATCCAGAAAACGTCTGGAAATTGTCGCCGGAAATATTTGGCTTGAATAAACCAATGGCCATACCGTTTCAGTATGGATGTTTCGGAAGCAAACCCAGAGGCGCCAGTCATGGCGGGTGTACACCGCAGGAAATGGCTGTACCCTGGATGACATTCAGCAAAACAAAACCCGTTTCCCTGGTGCCGATAACCGTTTCCATAGAAGGGTCTGTATTTAGAAGACGCAAAGAGAATCCAGTAAAAGTTTGCATCTCCAATCCCAATCTCTATGCGGTGAAGTTATTGCAATTGAAGATTGAGAGTATGGCGATCCCGGATATATTCCCCATAACCATTGGGGCGCAATCTGTTGTTAAAAGGGACGCTCAACTGGATGGTTCAGATATTTCGACAGGAATAACCAGTTTGACTGCATCAGCCTCTTTTTCCAGCAGTTCTGATAAAATGGTCAGCAACTCGGCGATAACCTTGAATACATTAGGGTCCATGTCAACGGAATTCGACGATGATTTTGATGCATAAGCCAGAGGAGCAATATGCCAACTGATTTGGATCATAAAATTGAGCAGACGTTTCCTGATGTCTGTGTTGATAAAGGTCTGTCCGCCAAAGCAGGGCTATCTGGACGGGCGCTTCCTGCCTTTGTTTCAGACTGGCTGGTCAGCAGATATCGCACTGGAGATGGCGTTGACGCTGAAAGTATCAGTAAATTTCTCACACAGCATCTTCCGGATAAAAAACAAAAAGAATCGCTTCTCTACGAACTTAGAAACGGTAAGCAGCTTAAGATACTTGATGCCTATAGCGTTTCCGTTCATCCTACTACAGGGGAACTTGTACTGCGGATTCCAGCCCTGGACATTTCAACTGCCAGAGTCCTTGAAGCCATCATTGACGAAAATCCGCTTCTACTGATGGGCAATATCTGGGGAAGTGGCACCTTGGTCTGGAGAAAAAAACAGCACAAGCAGGATCAATTTGAAATTGTCATGACCCAGTTTCGTCCCATGCAGGCATCCAATGTTGATTTTGATTATTTCATGCAGCAAAGAAACCTTTACAGCCTTGAGGAGTGGACAAATCTGTTGATTCGAACCATGGGATATTCAGAGGATCGTTATGATAAACGCCAGCAACGGGTACTGCTCACCCGGCTAATTCCCATTGTTGAACCCAGGGTCAATTTAATTGAACTGGCGCCAAAAGGAACCGGCAAATCATACATATTCAGTCAGTTGTCCAGACATACCTGGCTGGTCAGCGGCGGCATTGTCACCAGGGCGCAACTCTTTTATGATATGAGCAAGCAGCGGCCTGGAATCATTACCCGCTACGATGCCATAATTCTGGATGAGATACAAACCATCAAACTGGGGGATGAGGGGGAAATAGTCGGGGCGTTGAAAGGCTATCTGGAAACCGGCGAATATCGGGTCATGGGATTTCACGGGACATCCGAAGCCGGATTTGTCATATTGGGAAATATCCCGATTGAAGATGGACTTCCAAGAGATCAGAATTATTTCACCGAGCTTCCAAAGTGGCTAAAAGGCATTGGGGCGACGGCTTTGCTGGACAGATTCAGCGGGCTTATTCCGGGCTGGCGGCTTCCCAGAATTGAATCTTCATTTTTGTGCAACTCTGTTGCCCTGCGCGCCGACTATTTCAGCGAGGTGCTACATGCACTACGTAGTCGGCAGGAGTACATGACGTACATTAAAGACCACACCGATTGTCAATGGAGACTTGCGGGATGTCAAGGCGATTCAGCGACTTGCCTGCGGGTATTTGAAACTGCTTTTTCCGGTTTTGGACAAGGTGACCCCCGATGATTTTGACCAACACTGTCTGAAGCCGGCCATTACCCTGAGAAAGTACGTTCGCCAGCAGATGGCGATTATGGATTCGGAATATTCTCCTCAGACGGCTGATGTCCGGGTAGCCTGATAATATGAATTATTCAATCAATAAATTAAATAGGTTAATTTATTGAAAGCCGAAAAGGATGATTTTTTATTAAACTTTAGCCTATTGAAATTAAAAGCATTTTAAGAAAACTTGAACATCGAGTAAAATAAATCAAAGCAGTTTTTCATTTGTTTACCACCCAAAAAACAATCGAATTTTTTAAGAAAGCATATTTTCCATGAAAAAGCTGAACTTTATTGCAAAGTTATTAAAAGACGAATGCATATTTATATCTGCAATTATTGTTGGAATTATCCCGCGAATATATCATTTACAAGGACAGATAGTTTCAGGTGATGAGTGGCACGCAATAAATAATGCTTTGTATAATGACTATAAAACAATATTATCCAGTCTTGGTATTGGGTCACTTTCAATTCCCGACTCAATATACTATAAGATTATTATGGATACTGTCGGTCTATCAGAAATAGAACTCCGACTACCCCCGCTTATTGTTGGCGTACTAACAATAATTATTCTACCATTGTTGATTAGACCACTGTGGGGACGATTCACTGCAAACTTGTTTGCATATCTGCTTGCATTCTCCCCAATGTTGATTCTTTACAGTCGCTATTCACGACCTTACGGCATCATGGTATTATTTAGCTTTGTTTCAGTTACTCTATTTCATCATTGGTGGTATACCCATAGCAGAATATCTTTTTTCTTTTACGTCACATTATCAAGTTTATGCGCTTATTTTATGATTATTTCAATTCCATTCATTATCAGCCCTTTTTTTTATTTTTCTATTGTAGCTCTTGCCGACAAGACTGAAAATAGGGGGATTCGTTTTGGAAGAATATTACGAATCGGGATTGCCACATTCCTATCCATGACCCTATTATTGGGTCTCCCTTTGTATGCTTCTTTTCATAACTTGACAAAACTCGCTGCTGACCAATCATCTGTAATAAATATTGAAACTATAAAGAATGCTTTTTTGATTTTCACTGGAAAAGATAGCCAGTTAGTTACAATCTGTCTTGGTTTTCTCATATTTGTGGGTTTTTGTAACAATTTCTGGAAATCGAACTACTATTTTCTTTATCTTGTCGTTATATCAGCTATACAAATTACATTTATCATCATTGTTAGGCCCTTGGCAGGCAACGGTCCACAAATATTTGCTCGTTATGTACTGCCGGTATTACCAGTACTCTTATTGATGGCTGCTGCAGGAACCAGGTCACTTTTTCCAACCATCAATGGATTCTATCAAAGATGGCTGAGTACTTTATCAGCAATAGTTCTTTGCTTGCTCGTTTTTCTTAGTGGCCCAATTCTATCCATGCGATTTCAGCCCAATAATGCCATGGATTCATCCTTATTCTCGTATATTCTCCTTGGTTCAGATTATCACTTCTTCTTGAAATATTTCAAAAGAATCCCCGATTTCTATAATCAGCTCGCAGTATATCCTCCAGATAGTCTTACTATTGTAGAGGCCCCATTTCATTTTAATGGTTGCCAAATTCCTTTTTACCAAATTATTCATCGACAAAATATAAAATATGGTTTTATAAATGGTTTGTGTACCGAAAATCGAGCAGGTGAAATACCCATATCAAGAACAGATATTCATTTTTCTAACTTTGTTTTTTTAAAAAAATTCGACCTGCTTCGAGAGTCGGGAATTCATTACGTTATTTTTCATAAATACTTAGAAGATGAAATTACCTATATCCCAGACCACACACATCAGGACGTATTCGGTTGCATTGAACAATATCAAAGAGAATTTGGGTTACCAATATTTGAAGATCAAGATATTGTCGTCTTTTTAATCAACAAAACACAGTAATTTATCCGCATAGGTCCACAAGTATTGGCATTTTATCATAACCTATTATAAACTGAAAGCTGTCCGCAAACTTGAGGTTTACAGAAACGCTATGGTTATTCCCGCAATTGTTGACCATTCTGTTGACCATGGGATATTTTGATGTAGATAACATATTGAAATCATTAATGTCGAGTGGCGGAAGTGCATGGGAATCGAACCCACCCGGGACGGTTTTAGCGCCCCACACCGGATTTGAAGTCCGGGAGCCCCACCAGTGAGCTGTGCACTTCCAAGCCTCCCTTATGTATTATGTGCCATTGGATTGTCAATCTTTTTATAATATTCATGCAATTTCAAAAACCTTTTCCGTTCGATAAAAGCCATCTCCTTACCAGGGTGAGTGCATCTTCGCGACTGGCAAGTGTCTGCAAAAGCCTGGCTTCTTCAACAACATCAAGAATTATTTTGAATGTCGCCGATGGCTTCAACCCGAACAGGGTAATCAGATCATGACCGTTTACCAGAGGCGCTTCTCTCTTTCTCGGCACAAAATCCTGAAAATAACTTTTCAGCATATCTCCGATAAAACGCAGAAAGGACGGATCAATGTCGCAGACTTTTTCATTCTTCGCGCAGGCATCCGCCAGCGCATGGATCAACAGGTCCGGAGCATGACCAGTTTCATCAATGGTCAGTGATCTGAAAAACCGGACAATTCCTTTTCGGGTCAGTGTTTGATTCTGGTGAGCCTGATATAATAAAACCGGCCGCAAGTGGTTTTGTATCAGCAGACATAGATATTCCGTGTCCTTGCTTGAAAATTTCAGACGGGTTAGTATTTCTTTGGCAAGCTCGGCGCCTTTTTTTTCATGACCCCAAAAATGAACAGCGCCGGCAGGATCAACCGACCGGGTCAGGGGCTTTCCAATATCATGCAGCAGCATGGCCAGTTTCATCAATGGCTTCATGCGGCCGTCAATCCCATTTATCGCTATCTGAAGAGAATCGTTTCCTTCGATATCCTTGCCGTTCAGAAAAGATTCCAGATGCCGACAGGCATTCAGTGTGTGATCCAGCACATTGAACCGGTGGTGGTGATTCTGCGTACATGCAAACTCGGCGGCAATCTCGGGAAACAAATTAAACAACAGACCGGAGTCGCTCATTTTTTGCAGATATTCGCCTGCGCAGGGTGCGGCAAGCAGCTTTATCATCTCTTCCCGAATCCGCTCTCCTGCTGGCCGGCCAATGAAGTGGCCATGGGTTTTAACTGCCGATTCCGTCCTTGTTTCAATTTCAAAATCAAGCGTGGCGGCAAAACGATAGGTCCGAAGCAGTCGAAGGGGATCACGAAGGAATGCCTGTTCAGAAACCATACGAATGGTTTTATTCGCCAAATCTTTTTGTCCCTGCATCGGATCAATAAACGACCTATTGTCCAACCGAATGGCCATGGCATTGATGGTAAAATCGCGAAGACGCAGATCGGATTCAATCGAACCGCCTTCCATCTGAACCATATCTATCGTATAATCCTTGAATTGACCCCGAAGGACGGCTTGTCGGTTTTTTCCCATTTTAAAAAAGGAACCGCCAATACAAGCGAGAGATTTGGCAAGGGCTTTCGGGTCTTCCGGAACAACGATATCATAATCGGTCGGAATTCTGCCCATCAGGATATCACGGACAGCCCCGCCGACCAGATAGGCGTTATTGTCTCTGCAAATAAAATCAAGAATTGGCATAGCTCTAAAAAGAGCGGGAATGGCTGATGCAGTATCTATCATTGTCATTTGGACCTGGCGGTAGGGCGACCGGCCGGTCGCCCCTACGTATTTCGTGTGTTTCGTGGTTTAAAAGTATTTTCACGACAAGAGGAAAATATATCTGTGTGAAAATACAAGAATTATAAAAACAATCAAAAACCAAGAGTTTTTTCTAAAGCTTGATTATTTAAACTCAATCAATATATCAATACCAGTCCCCTATTTCGTCCCCTACTTTCCTATCATGTGCTGCACCGAAACCTACGGGCAAAAGATTTTGGGCCTACAGCCTGGAACATATCTGATCAGGCATGGTTCCTGAGTTTTAATGCAATGGGATGCGGATTCAGGTACACCTGCTGTTTCAGATATGGCTCGTTGGTTTTGCGTACATAATGGTTCAGGAGTGTCACCGGCACGACCAGCGGCACGAACTCGTTGCGGTAGTGGTCGAATATTTCAAGCATCTCCTGCTTTTCGTCGGAGTCGAGCTGATTTTTAAAATAGCCGAGAATGTGTTCGAGTACGTTCAGGTTTTTTTTGATTGTCGATTTCATGCGCAGCGTTTCGATAAGAAGTCTTTCATACTGCGTGTAAACCGCTTGAATAGGCGCCTGCTTGCCGTCAGCCACGAGTTTTCCCATCAGTCTGGCGTTGGCAGGGCTGTGGGAGAGCATGAGCAGCTTGTGCCGACTGTGGAAATCGACAAGATTTTTCATGTTCCCGCCAAGTGTCAGCGTCTCTCGCCAGCGCTTCAGGGTGAATATCTGTTCAATGAAGGTTTCCCGCAAAACTGGATCGTTAAGCCGCCCCTCTTCCTCGACCGGCAGCAGGGGAAAGTGCCGGGTGAAAGTCCGGGCGAACAGACCCACTCCTTTTTTTTCCGCCATGCCCTTGGAGTTGTACACCTTTACCCGCATAAGGCCGCTGCTGGGGGAGTCGCTCTTGAAGATAAAACCGCAGAGGTTTTCCGCTTCGAGTTCCCGGACACGTTTTTCGGCCCAGTCCAGCATGCGATCGGTGTGGTCGATGTTGGTGCGGGAGGTAACGAGACGCGGGGCTTTCGGGTCACCGACCAGACGTAATGTCTCCCGGAGGACGGAGAAACCGGACTCTACCTCTGGACAGACTGGAACGAAATCAAGGTATTCACCCAGCGTGTTCGTAAGGTAACGGTCGTGCTTGTGGCTGCCATCAAACCGGACCAGCTGCCCGACAAGACAGGCGCTGATACCGATCCTGATTTTGTCTTCCATTTCCATCCTCCTTTTCAAGACTTCACACCATCGACCTTGATGGCTTCACAAAAAGCCCATCAAGAATTCTTTTCTAAAACCCGATTATTGAAACTCTATCAATATATCAATACCCGTCCCCTATTTTTCTATCTGCGATCCAGTGTTCGATATTGAATGGCCTCCGCCACATGATCCACCTGAATATCCGTTGATCCATCCAGATCAGCAATGGTTCTGGAAATCTTGAGTATCCGGTTGTAGGCCCGGGCGGAAAGCCCCAGTCTGTCAATGGCGGATTCCAGAAGCGCGCTGGAAGGAATATCTGTTTTACAGAATTTTTTGATCTGCCGGCTGGACATCTGGGAATTGCAATACATTGCAAGCTGATAAAATCTCCTGGACTGTATGGCCCTGGCCGCAGCAACACGGCTTCTAATTGCAGCAGACGGCTCTTCGGAACAGTTGCCCATCAAGTCCTTGTACGGGACGGCCGGCACATTGACATGAATGTCGATGCGGTCCAGAAGAGGGCCGGAAATCTTGGAACGATATTTGTGTATCTGCTGGGAAGAACAGCCGCATTCGTGCTTGGGATCTGAAAAATAACCACATGGACATGGGTTCATAGCGGCAACCAGCATAAAACTGGAAGGAAAGGTGATGGTTGTTGCGGCCCTTGAAATGGTTACCTGCTGATCTTCCAGCGGCTGACGGAGAACTTCCAGAACATGTTTTTTAAATTCGGACAGCTCATCCAGAAACAAGACCCCGTTATGCGCCAGACTTACTTCACCTGGTCTGGGAAAATGACCGCCGCCAATAAGGCCTGCATCACTTATGGTATGATGCGGAGACCGGAACGGCCTGCGAACAACAAGCGCCTGATCTTTTGGAAGCATTCCGGATACGCTGAATATCTTGGTGGTTTCAATGGACTCATCAAAGCTGATGGGCGGAAGAATTGATGGAATCCGTTTAGCCAGCATGGTTTTGCCTGAACCCGGCGGACCGATCATAATCAGATTGTGTCCCCCGGCTGCAGCTACTTCCAGCGCCCGCTTGGCAAGCTCCTGCCCCATGACTTCCGCATAATCCAAATCATACTCACCGGTTTCTTCAAACATGCGTGAAATATCGCTTATTTCAGGTGAAATTGGCGAATAGCCCCTGAAAAAATCAATGACCTGGGGCAGGGTTTTAACGGGAAAGACCACAATATCCTGAACCACTGCGGCTTCCAGACGATTGTCATAAGGAACGACAATTGACGGATAACCGGCCAGTTTTGCTGCAATCGCCATGGGAAGAGAGCCGTTGACCGGTTTGATACGGCCGTCCAGAGACAGCTCTCCAAGTATCAGGCATCCAGAAACCGCTTCTGCAGGAATCAGCCTGGTCGCAGCCAGAATTCCAACTGCTATGGGAAGATCAAAACCAGTACCCTCTTTTTTGATATTGGCAGGCGCAAGGTTTACCGTAATCCGATCGTCTGGAAATGTGTATCCGGAATTTTGAATGGCGGCTCTGACTCGCTCCTTGCTCTCTTTCACAGATATTTCGGGAAGCCCGACGATGGTAAAGTTGGGAAGTCCGTAGGAAATATCCACTTCAACCTCAACCAGATAGGCATCCACTCCGATTACGGCGCTACTTAATATTTTTGCCAGCACTGGAGCCCCCTTGAAAACAATAAAGCCCTTGCGTTCCGGCTTTTTTTATAGCGGTTTATTCGGCAGTCCGACAATGAAGAGATATATCTCAATTGAACATATCTCCAGCCCCATTTAGTGTATCACCCAGCAGGGTGAACCATTGCTGAGGCTGGAACGATCGTTACCTTTTTTTGAATTTCAGGAAGCTCTTCCTGAAGAATCTGAAATGTCAGCGGATATGGATGTCCGATGGCCAACGCCTGACCATTTATCAGGGCTTTTTGTAACAGCAGGCGGAACTGCTTACGAATCATCTCTGGATCATGAACATTATCCAGAAATACATCGCGTTCAGCGAATGGCACCTGAAACAACCTGGCGGATGATCGCGCCTTGCTTTCAGGAGTGGTTCGGCTGTCGATAAAGAAAAGATCTCTCTTTTTGATACCTGAGATCAACTGATTCATCTGATCTGATGAGGCCGTCATTTTTGAGCCCATGTGATTGTTGACTCCTTTAATGTAGGGAACGGCATCCAGATCGTCATTCAATTGACGTATCAGCGCATCCGGCAGCATCGTGGTCATCAACGCCCCAGGTCCTGGATTAACGGTCGGATATTCCAATGGCTCCATCGGAAGATGAAGCATCAGATCCAGCCCTTTTTCTCTGGCCATCTTGATGATTTGTTTTTGATAAGGACTATGAGGAAGGATAGACAAGGTAATCGCCACATTAAGACCGATAAATTTTTCGGCAATTTTGGAATCATATCCGATATCATCAATGATGATGGCAATCGAAGGCGCAATTCCCTTTTGTGGTGGCCGAGGTTTGTTCAGAGCTTCCCGTACAGGTGGAACTGACGGCTCGGTTTTGGGATATATCTCGAAAGCAGGCGGCTTTATTTCTGTCGGCGGATAGACCGGATATCTTTTCACTTCAGGAATCGCCGCTATCGAACCCGGTATCTGTCCGTGTTTGTTTTTTTTCAGCGACTGATTCACCAGAAACCCCAGAATCAGCACCAGAACAATTAAAAAGATGAGTCCTGCGATTCCACGCTTCAAGTGAGAAAACATTTCCGCGATTTTTCGAGATTTCTTCGCCAAGGAGGCTTTCTTTTTTCGTGTGCGATGGGGTGCCGCCATGGACATATCCGTTTATGAAGACAGGGCATAATATCTCTTTGTCTTGATGCTGCAACCGAACTGATAATGCCGATCGAATTACATCACATTGACGGTGACCATTAACTGTCAACCGTCAACGTTGTTCGTACCCCTGTGTGATGTCATGCAAAGGGTTATTTTTGCTGCAAGCCTTTAAAGATATCGTAGCTGATCAATGTTTCCAGCGCCCTTCTTACCTGTGTATCCATTTCCAGCCTTTCAGGATTTACCAATCCGTCAACACTTTCTTCCTCATGTCCCGGCTGTGAAGGCACCGGATTTTTGTCTAAATTTTTATCCGGCGACGGCTTGGGTTCCTTTGTATTTTTTTGCCCTTTGCCAGGTTCTGCTTCAAGATGGTTTTCCAGATCTTTTTCTTTTGGCATCAACATGGGTTCACGCCCTGGTTTTTCTTTGACGCGGACAGGCTCTTGCTTGACCTCAATATCGGGTTCAATTCCTTTGGCCTGTATGGACCGGCCGCTTGGCGTAAAGTATCTGGCTATGGTCAGTTTAAGCCCGTAGCCATCCCGAAGTGCTTCAACATTCTGCACGGATCCTTTTCCAAAGGAAGTAGTCCCCATAACCAAGGCCCGTTTATGATCCTGAAGCGCGCCTGCAACAATTTCCGATGCACTGGCGCTACCACCGTTGATTAATACAACCATTGGATAATCGCGTTTGACAACATTGGCGTGCGCTGTAAACACCTTGGTGTTTTTTTCCTGCCTTCCCTTTATGGACAGAATCGTTCCTTTTTCCAGAAACAAGTCGGATACCTCGATGGATTGATTCAAAAGCCCGCCCGGGTTGTTTCGAAGATCAAGAATGAGTCCTTTCAGGGGCGTTGGGCCTGACTCCAATTTTTCCAGAGCTGAGACCAAATCGGGAGTCGTATTGTCCCTGAAATTGGTAATCCAGATATATCCGTATCCGGGTTTAAGGCTCAGGGAACGGACGCTTTCAATTGGAATCACATCGCGAACCAGCACAAATTCAAGAGGTTCTGGAGCACCTTCCCGCATAAGGGTAACGGTAATCTTGCTTCCCTTGGGTCCGCGAATACGGCTTACGGCATCCCGAAGATTTTTTGTAACCTCTGTTCCGATCTTGATGATAATATCCCCGGATTTAATACCGGCCTTGTAAGCCGGTGTCCCTTGAATGGCGGATACCACCGTAACCATTCCATCCCGGGTGGTAATGCTGACGCCAATACCTGTAAATTCCCCCTGTGTATCGACCTGAAGCTCCTTGTAATCCTCCGGTGAAAGCAATGAGGAATGCGGGTCAAGCCCGTGAACCATTCCCTGAATAGCGTCTTCGATGAGCTTTTTTGTGTCTGCTGGTTCTACATAGTTCTTTTCAATCAGCTCGATAACATCGGAAAACAACTTGAGCCCTTTGTATGTTTCATCTGTTGTTGCTGAAAGATCTCGAAAAAAGCCGGCGCCAATGGTCCAAAAAACTACGGCGACTGCCACAGTCACCCATAATTTAATTTGTCGCCATAATTTAATTTTTTGGTGTTTCATGGCCATTCAGTTGCTCCTTTTAACCTGTCTTGATCCATTCCAGTGGATCCATTGGTTTTCCCCTGTGCCGTAATTCAAAATACAATCCAGCGTCAGTAACAGAACCCGTATCACCTGCTGTTCCGATAACTTCTCCTGTCTCGACCTTATCCCCTTTAGACTTGAGCAGTTCTTCAAGATGCGCATAAACCGAATAGTAATGGCTGCCATGGTTTATGATCAACATGTTGCCATATCCCTTGTACCACTCCGCAAAAATGATCTGGCCAGCATAGACAGACAGAACCGGCTCTCCCCTGTCTGCCTTGATATCAATACCGTTTCGAAAAGTTTCCACATTCAGGCGGCTGTGGACCTCTTTGCCAAACGATGATATAATTCTACCCTTCACGGGTAATTGAAGCAAGCCTTTGCTTGAAATAAAATCGCGCCCAACCATTGGAATCGAATCGTCCGGCATTGTATCGTCTTGTTGCAGGGATTCAACGGTTGCGTTCAACTGATCTGCCGCCTGTTTCAGAGATTCTATAGCATTGATCTCCCGGTTTTTTTTGATCCGGATGTCCGCTAACAGCTTTTGTCTTTTGCCTTTTTCCTTTTCAATGGATTGGATTTGATCGGCGTGCAGTTTTTCCAGTCGCTGTTTATCTTCATACTGGCTTTTCTGCTTTTCGTACAATGCCACCAGTTTTTCCCTGTTTTCCTGAAGTTGGGCAAATATACGATCATCATAAGACAAAATCCGTTGCAGCAAATATTTTCGATGGGCCCAGTCCTGCAGGGTTTCTGCGGACATCAGAAAATTCAATCCACCAATGCCGTTCAGTTTGAATAACGCCGTCAATCGTTTTCCGGTATGTTCATCGCTGGTTTTGATCCGGATGGAAATCTCTTCAGATGTTGACAGGGTTTCATTGATTTTTTGTTTCAGGATTTCAATATCCCGATGAAGTGTTGCGGTTAGCCTTCGAGATGTGTTGAGGGTCCGGTCAATTTCATCCAGAAGGGTGACAACCGAAATCTCTTCTTGAGAATAAGATTCAAGTTCCGCCTGGTGCGTTTGAATATTTCGGGTAATTTTGCCAACCTGACGTTGAACATGTTTGTAATCCTTCAGAGACCGTCTCTGGGATGTATCCTCTTCATCAACTGACTGCTGATCTGATACAATGGCGAATTGATCGCTGACAAAACCCCTTTTATCATTGATGATGATTTCATACCATCCGCTCAAATGGTTATGAATGGCAATGGATGCTCCTTTTGGCAAAGTGACTATGATGGCGCTTTGCTTATCGGGTTTTTCGCGGACATGTACCCGGTCAACCTTTATGTTGCCGGCCAGAGTTGGCGGCGCGGAAAGCAGGCTGTCGTATTCTGTTAACAGGAACATTAAGCAGGCAGCAGTAATTTTGATTAATTTCGAAAAAACTGTTTCATCGAAAGGAAACATCCGATCAATCCGATTCCTGTACTACAACTGATGATTATTCCGATGGATTCTATCGAAAGGAAATGGATTCGCCAAAATCCGGATACCATGTCGCTGGTCAGTTTCGAGGACATAAACATATACGCGGCATAAACCGCAAATAATCCGACTCCCCCGCCAAAAGCGCCCTGTATCATTCCTTCAATGTAGAAAGGCGTCTTAATGAACAAATCGGTTGCGCCAACAAGCCGCATGATTTCGACTTCATCCCGACGGGAATACAGCACGAGCCGGGCGGTATTGGCAACAATTAATCCAGATGCTATAAAAAAAATCCCTCCCAGAATCATGCCGGCAAAGCGAAAAAGATTTAGCAGGTTTGCAAAACGTTCCATCCACTGTTGACCGTATTCAACACTTTCAACTGCCGGCATTCTGGTTATCTGATCTGCGATGGATTCAATCTGATTCAATCTGACCGCCCCTTTTTTCAACTCCACCTCAAAGGAGTCGGGAAGAGGATTTTCCCTCAGCCCGTCCAGAAGCGATGCCTGATGCTTCAGTTGAATCTTAAATTCCGAAAGCGCCTGAGACCTGGATATGAACTGCACTTTCTGAACTCCATCGACTCCCTGAATTAGATAAGTGGTGTTCTGGCTTTGGGCTTCGGTAGAGCCGTCTTTCAGATACACCATAATGCGAATGTTGCTTTCGGAGGCGGTCATCCAATGATTGAGATTGGTCCAGATCAATAAAAAAGCGCCTGCAATCAGGACAGACAGCGCGACCGTAAGCATGGCGACACCGTTTAAGAACCGATTGTCATTAATATCCCTCAAGGCCCGCATGATATATGATTTCATGGCGTATTGACGATCTGACCATTTTCAGCGTTCTGTGACATTTGTCCCTGAACAAGCTGAATTATTCTGCCGCCGGCGTTCTCAATGAGCATTCGGTCGTGCGTGGCGAGAATTACAGTAGCTCCTCTATGGTGAATTTCTTTTAGCAAGGCCATGATATTGCCGGCTGAATCCGGATCAAGACTCCCAGTAGGTTCATCAGCAAGAATGATTCTGGGACTGCCTGCAATAGCCCTGGCCACTGCCACTCGCTGCTGTTCACCTCCAGACAGGCCAGGCGGAAATGCATCCTGTTTATGCTCCATTCCGACCGTTCTAAGAACGCTATGAACTTTTTTCTGGATCAACCGGCGCTTTTCTCCCGTTGCCTCAAGAACCAGCGCTACATTACTGAAAACGGTTTTGGTCGGAATCAATTTATAATCTTGAAAAATGATTCCGAAGTTGCGACGAAGATAGGGAATTCTGCGTCTGGAAATCCGGTTCAAATTGATGCCATCCACAATAACCTGTCCCTGTGTAACTGGTTCCCCCAGATACATAAGCTTCAATAGCGTCGATTTTCCTGCACCGCTGGGACCCGTAACGATGATAAACTCATTACGGTAAATATCCAGGGTAATGTCCACCAACGACTTTTGAATACCGTAGTTTTTGTGTACATGAAACATTCGAACGATTGGATTGCTGCGATGATCTTCCATGATGATTCGCCAAAAATTATGTTTTTTGTCCTTCTTTCATCAACAATTCGCGATACCAGCATGAAAAATCATACATTCCCTTATATTTATCATCATCATTGATTATTCCCAATGCGATTTCCAGGACACCGCTGCCGTAGGCGTTACTGTAGTTTTCCTGGGTCATTGTCTGCAGAAATTCCCTGACCAGCATCTGGGTGGTTCGTTTGGTTTTATCTCTTCGAATGTCGATCGGATCTTTTGGTTCGGAAAAAGGATCCCATTTTTCATATCCTTTTTTCTGAATGTGCGCCTGCCTTTTAAGAGACATGCTGTCAAACACCGCTCTTTTACGAATCTCGATATCTTCTTTGGAAAGTTCAGTCATGAATCCGCCTTATGTGGAATGGATTTATTCAGTCGTCATTGTCTTATCTACTGCTTGCGCAGACGTTTCATCCGCTTTCCGAATTCCCAGATATTCGTCATCATAAACAGTTGCCAAAGCCATGGAAAGAGGAACCAGCATTTCGCCTAATCTGGCATATTTCGATTGTATCGAAACCGCCAACTCTGCTGAAAGCTGAAGCAATTTATTCTGAATCTTATCCAGATTTACCGTTGGATACTTTTCCCCTTTTTCAAATCCAGACAGCCCGCAGGTATATCCTTCACCGCCGATTGCAGTGGGAATGCCATAGAGTTTACATGTCAGCGGTCTGAAATCATAAATCTCACACATCTCTGTATCATTTAACATGGGGCAGCGTACTCGCGTTTCGGCCATTTCGTTTAGAATCTCTTTTTCTTCCTTGCCGGATTCCACTGCCTTGTAGGCGCTCTTTTTAAGTTTACACAACATACGGTCAATTTTATTACAACGTTCCATCAATGTATCAAGGATTTCGCCGTTATATTTATTCCTGAACCGTTCATTTATGTACAGCGCTTCGATCAAAGTTAGATCATACAATGCATGACAGCAGTCAGCACAGAGGGGTTTACATTTTACACAGTCGGGGAATTGATTTTTTACGGATTCAAATGCACGCTCGACTGATGCGGTCAACACCTCGTACTGCTCAAAAAATGGTTTGAATTGTTCGTTCATTATACTCTCTACCTGTTTTTAGAAGGGTACAGGGGGCATGCAAGGGCAACCGGCTGGTCGCACCACCGTACTTTTTTTACTGTACCTGCCCCCTGGCTCTTTGGGTTCAAAGTGCGTGTAGCAAAAACATTGCCAGTGCTATTTACCAATACAAAACGAATTGAAAACGTGATCGAGAATTTCATCCGTAGTCCGCACCCCGGAAATTTCGTCAATACATTCAATGGCATCTCGAATATCCATGACAATAACTTCAGGTGGACTCATTCGCTGAATTTCGTCCATGGCCTGGCGGATGTGTGCGGCGGCTTTTTCTAATGCACGCATCTGCCTGAGGTTGGGAATAAATCCAACAGGCTCTTCGCTATGGGTTTTCTCAAGAATTTTCTTGACAATCAGGTCAACCATCTCTTCCAAATGGGTCTGCTCTTTTACCGAGATCACCACAGAGGGAAATGTAGAAAATTTTTCATTGTTTACAATATAATCAGGGTTCGCCGCAAGGTCAATTTTATTAAAAATAAGTATAACCGGAACGCTTCCGGTTATATCCAGAAGCTGAGTTTCCAGCTCGTAATCAGAAACAGACGCATCCAGCAGCAAGAGAATCAGATCAGATGCGTGAATGCGTTCATAAGTTTTTTCAATTCCCAGCAATTCAACAGAGTTCTGCGTGATGTGGACCCCGGCGGTATCGAAAAAATTAACCGGTATTCCCCGAAAAATCACGGCTTCTTCAACCACATCTCTGGTGGTTCCGGGAATGTCCGTAACAATGGAGCGGTTTTTTTTGACCAGCCAATTCATGAGACTGGATTTGCCAACATTCGGTCGTCCGATAATGGATATACAATACCCATCGCGAACAAAGTGGAAGTCTTCATACCGCTGAATTAAACGCAAAACTGGCTTGAGTACGATTGATTGCAGTTGTGGATAAACAGAAAGTAACTGCAATTCATCCGCCTCATCCGGAAAGTCGATTGAAGCTTCCATTCTCACCAGAATATCCCGCAAAGCAGTGCGGAGCTGTTCGACATGCTGTTTGTAACCGCCGGACAGGTGCGATGCTGCAGATTCAAGGGCTCTTTCTGATTTCGAATTGACAATGTCGATAACCGCTTCAGCCTGTGTTAAATCAATTCTACCATTCAGAAAAGCACGGCGGGTAAACTCGCCAGGGCCGGCCAGTTCGGCGCCGCTTTGCAAGACTGCATTTAAAATGGCTTTAAGCACAGCATAACCGGAATGCGCCTGAATCTCGACCACATCCTCACGGGTATAGGTATGAGGGGCTTTCATAAATGCAAGTAGAACTTCATCCAGAACAGCCTGCGTATCCGGTTGAACTATGGAGCCATAATATAGACGGTGTGAGATAATCAGATCCGGCTGGGAACAGCAAACCGAAGTGCTTGAACGTTGCAACGAGCGGGGTCTAAAGATGGAAAGGGCGATAGACAAAGCCCGGTCACCGGATATTCTGATGATTCCAATTCCCCCACGACCTAAAGGGGTGGCAATTGCGGCGATTGTTGAAGCATTCATGTATAAGAATGATGAATGCGGAATGATGAATGCGGAATAGTCCTTTTTTCATTCATCATCCATCATTCATCACTCACAATTCCTTCAAAGGTAAGATAAACAGTAATGAATCTGCTTCATGTATGTTTCATCATTTCATGCAAAAGATGAATTACGGTTCAGCAGGCAGTGGTTCCTGGCGATTGGGTTTCTGAGGAAAAACGACAATCTTCTTCAGATACCCTTCTCCCATGCTTTGTGTTTTTACCCTGAGGTCGTTCTTCAGAGCAATGTGGATAATTTTTCGATCATGCGGGTTAAAATTGCCGATAACCATGGGTTTTTCATTTTGGCAGGCTTTTTCTGCAATACGCAACGCCTGTTTTTGAAGATCTTCCTGCCGCTTGGAAAAATAGCCTTCGATATCAACAATAATACGGGTTCTATTTTCAGATGACTTGTTGACTATTTTTTTCAAAAGATATTGAATAGCTTCAAGTGTTTGACCTCTTTTGCCAATGAGCGCCGCCGAATTACCGCCGCTGATGGTATAAACAATCTGCTTGCTGTTGCTTTTCACAACGATTACCGCGTCACTGGTCACAGAATCAACCAACTTTTGTAAAACAAGCCTGCCGTAATCCACCGAATCCAAAGACATTGATGATTCCACGTCAACGCATTTTGAATCAGTTTTTTGAGAGTTATCCGTTACAGCGATATTTTCAACAGGTTCGTCAACTGGCAGGACGATTTTTTCCCCTGAACACGGGACAGTGTCTGATTCATGAATGTCCGGAACTGTCACCCGAATGCGCGCTTTTTTTCTTCCAATCAATCCAAAGATTCCGGTGGCGCCAAAAGAAAGCACTTCGTGTTTTAACTGGTCCCTATGGATTTTTAAAACTTCGCATGCTTTGGTTACGGCCCGCTCAACATTTTTTGCCTCAAATTCAATGAAAGGCGACATCAATACCCCCCGTTATCTTACTTTACGCATTAGCATAAAAACTGGCATCAGGCATATTTCTTTTGAATATAGTACTGCTGGCTTATCGAGACAATGTTATTGATTAGCCAGTATAAAACCAGGCCTGAAGAAAAATTGATGAATATAAAAGTAAATACAACTGGCATCATCATCATCATCTTTGCCTGCATGGGATCTCCCATTGGCGGAGACATTTTTTGCTGGATAAACATGGTAGCGCCCATAATGATCGTCAATACCGGAATACCGTAAGGTGGTTCCATAAATGGGACCGTAAACGAAAAATGCAACAGACGATCAGGGGCTGCAAGGTCGGTTATCCATCCGATAAAGGGGGCATGGCGCAGCTCAATCGCCTCGTAAAGCATCCTGTACAATGCAAAGAACACGGGAATCTGAACCACCATGGGAAGGCACCCGCCAAGAGGATTGACCTTGTAGGTTTTGTACAGCGCCATGGTTTCTTCGTTCATTTTCTTTTTGTCATCTTTGTATTTTTCACGAATCTGGGCCATCAGCGGTTGAATTTTTTTCATCTCGCTCATGGATTTATAGCTCTTTGAACCCAGCGGCCAGAGAATGCCCTTGATAATCAGCGTCAACACAATAATTGCCAAGCCATAATTCGGAATATAGTCATGTAGAAAATTCAGGAGCCACAGTAACGGTTTGGCGAGAATATCAAAGAACCCGAAATGAATGGCCTTGTCCAGTCCGATGCCCAGATTGCTGAGAATGGAATAACTTTTGGGTCCCATGTAGATTTTGTATTGAAATTTTCGCTGAACGCCGGAATCAAGTTTGATTTCCGGTTCAACAAAAACATCGTCAAGCCGTCCATTCGTGAGCGATAACCGGATGCTTCCATCTGTTGGGACAACTGGAACAATACTCGATAAAAAATAACGTTCTTCAAGACATGTCCAATTGATTTTACCGGAATATACACTCTTTTTCTGAATATCCTTTACAGCGATTTGTTCAAGCGTGTTATTGATGAATGCGCTTGGGCCTTCAAATCCATAGCTGTTTTTTGCTTCTTTAAAGCTACTTGTCAAGGACAACTCAAGTTTATCCTGCAGCAGCTTGCCGGAGCTGTTTTTAATGATAACACTCAAGTCGATCACATATGAATCCGGATAAAACGTATATTGTTTCTCGATTGCAACGCCGGCAAGAGAAGTCCACAGAAACGATACTTCCTGGGATCTGTCGCGAACATCAATGCCATCGGAAGAAACGGTTGACAAAAAAACCGCATCCTTTAATTCCGGAATGCTGTTTTCCGAAAAAGACAGATGAAGCGATCCGACATTGGGCAGAGTAATCAATTCTTTATTCGGAGAATCTGATTCAACCGATTCCCGGTATTGTTTCAGAACAAAATTCTTGAAAAAAGCACCTTTGTCCGAAATGGTAACCGAATAGAACGGAGTACTCACCACAAGGTCTTTACTTTTTTGAAAAGCAGGCAGATGCTGTTCCCTAATGGCGGTTTCCTGGTGGGCACCTGCTGCAATCTTGTCTGCCGGCAAGGTTGTGTCGGGCTGAGTTTTAGCTGTCTGCTGCTGAGGGGGGGGATTATTGTCCTGGAAAAAAAATCCCCAGACAGTAAAGACCAAAACAGAAAGCACAATTGCTATAAGTAAACGACCTTGTTCCATAAATACTCCCATGATTTCCCGGTAAAGGAAATCAGATGATAACCCAGTGAATGATATGGTTTATGTGATGAAGCGATATCACTTGGATAGATAATGAGGCGTAGAGGGAAAGATAGTTTCATTTTTCAGGGGACTGGATCAACGCCGCCGGGGTGAAACGGGTGGCATTTCAACAGGCGTTTGAACGTCATAACTCCGCCTTTGCGTGTACCGTATTTCAGTATTGCCTCTGATGCGTAAGCCGAACACGAAGGATAAAATCGGCAGCACGGCCCAATAAATGGAGAAACGGCAAGTTGATACACCATGATTACAAAATTGACAAGATATCGAATTGTATATAAACCCATTAAACATGATGACTTTGCGGAATCGCCGTCTGTACCACAACAGCGATCTTTGCAAATTTATCAAATAAACCATCCAGCATGGCTACCATTTGCTGGAAAGAAAGGGTGGATGCCGGCTTTTTTGCAATCAGATGAAAATCCCAGTCAGTTTGCGCTGAGACACTGTGAAGGCGATAGTACTCCCTTATGTGTCGCTTGATCCGATTGCGCACCACGGCATTGCCGATTTTTCGTGAAACAGTAATACCGATACGGGATCTGCCGGACTTTCCGCTTTTGTAAACCAATACGAAACCCGAGCTGTGGACCGCCTTTCCGAAGGAATAAAATTCAACGAATTCATATCGCTTGAGAATGCGGGCAATTTTGGGAAACGTAAATGATTTCATCAAAATGATATGGTAGCAACTATCTGGCGCATTCAGAAACGGATCCATGGCCCATGAAAATGAGTATTTTTAAACCGTCAATCGTTTCCGGCCTTTGGCTCGCCTGCGGTTAATCAATTTTCGACCTTGTTTGGTAGCCATGCGCGATAAAAAGCCGTGGGTACGTGATTTTTTGATCTGACTGGGTTGATATGTTCTTTTCATGCAAAATACCCTCATTTAAATGTTAATTCAGCGATTATTCGATATATACCTTTTTTCTGCAATTTAACCTTCTTAGATAATCACATTATTGTTATTGAGTCAATAAAATTCCTTTTATCATCGCGCCAGAATAAAATTTCATTTATAACCGTATCGAACAAGAAATGCTTTTTTTGAAATTTGTGCTTGCAATTTGCGTATAAGTTGGTTTATACATGTGGAGCGTAAGGTCTTTAGATGCGTTTCGTTTCTGATTAACGACCTTAGGAGTTTTGATGAAATTGCAGTCATTGATTTTTGTTGTTGACAATTTTTAAATTTTGTTTACAATAGCACTTTCATCAAGGGGCCGTTAACTCAGTCGGTAGAGTATCTGCCTTTTAAGTAGAGAGTCGTTGGTTCAAGTCCAACACGGCCCACCATTATCTGCGTCCCCATCGTCTAGCCCGGTCCAGGACATCGGCCTTTCACGCCGACGACAGGGGTTCAAATCCCCTTGGGGACGCCACCATAAACTCAGTAATTCCAACAGGTTATGAAAAGAATCTGTTGGAATTTTGATTTTTGTACCACTCCTGTCCCACACATTGCAGAAAACCCATGAAAAGACCGCATCCCGATCACCAGACGCGGCCTTTGATTTTACTCCTTGATAATCACCTGTAACTTTGTTCATCAGATGAAACAAGCTGCACATGCCCCCATGCACAGGCCGCTTCAATGGCATTCGGCAGTTCCCGTGATCTGTAAATGAAATCACATGCCGCATCATCAGGTGGCTTTTCCCGGAACCTCAAGATCAAAACATGAGCCGAATGATTCACCCCGTCCCGATCCTTTAAGCGCATAGGGTAGTTATTTCGGATATGTTTTCCGTGTAATGCGTGATTTGCACGCATTACAAAAGCCAAAGCTGCTTACCGCTCGCGCATGGATGATACTTCGATTGTCGGTTCAACCAACTTTCGGATTTTTATGATTCCCCCGCGCATGGATGATACCCATATCAACAGTTCCCATCGGTCTCGATCTATTCCCCATATCGCCTTTTACTCTCTGTTCGATTTTCTTTTTTATATTGTGTCTCACTGGTGGTTCCTCAATTGCTCAGCGTTAAAAACACTCTTTGCAAGAATGTGAAGCGGAACCTTGTACTTACCGACCTGTTTCTCAAACTTAGGAAGGGCAGTTGCTTCAAACGGGGTTCGCTGTTCATTGCTCATGGTATCCCACATCGCATTTATCCGGGTCATGGTTTCATGGTCAAGCCTGGGTTCAGTCACAGGAGATGACATAGGAGTTACCGACCCCATGACAGGTGAGGCTTCCAATTCTGCCGGTGTCGCCATAATGGGCGTTACCTTTCCGGCAATACTGGCCAGATACCCAAGCGGACTTTTGATATCCTTGCCGGCCTTCTTCCTGGCAATCATCGTCTCTACTGCGGCCATATCAGTGAACCCGACTGGAACATTGACACCGAAGAGCGCCTTAAACTCATCACCTACACT
>SERZ01000472.1_pt1 | contig 27188 bp, 13 predicted proteins | sample 3171461 | NCBI WGS metagenome assembly SERZ01 (sample SAMN06051861, study PRJNA518727) | freshwater metagenome | biome: subpolar coniferous forest; feature: holomictic lake; material: water; isolation source: holomictic Lake 227, 6 m depth | place: Canada: near Kenora, Ontario | collected... | reverse complement strand
CGGTAAGGGGATCGCGCCGGGAACCTATTTGACAGCCATTCCTGGTAATAGTACAACCGGAGTGCTGAGCCAAGCCACCACCGAGGCGCTGACCAATGGCCAGCAGGTGGTCTTCACAGGCTTTACGACGGTCACGAAGACCGGGACCAACCTCTGGAATGTTCTTGGCGCGAACACCTATTCAGGCATCACCACGGTCAGCAATGGCGTGCTCGGTCTTTCGGGTAACCTCGGCAGCAACATCATCGTCAAAGGCGGTGCGAAACTTTCGGCGGGCGCCGCGGGCGGCGTGGGGACGCTCTCTACCGCCGGTCTGATGACCTTCGAAACCAACAGCCGTCTCCTGGTGGATGTGGCATCGGCTACCGCGGATACGATCACCGCGGTCGGTAATGTCACGCTCACAGGAACAGTCACGCTGGAAGTCAGCGGCGATCAACTACGAGGCGGAAGTTGGAAAGTGCTGGAGTCCACGGGCGGCACCATCACGGGCAGTTTCGTCCTCTCCGGCGCCCGGAGCGGATCGAAGCTCACGACGAGCGCCAACAGCAAGGAGATCTGGCTGACTATTCCGCCTAAGGGCACGATGATCCGGATATTCTGAGCCAGAGTTTTTTTACCACGGAATACACGAAACTTCACGAAAGTGGATGAGAGAATTTAGCTACGGATTTTGAGGGGGAGAAGAGATTAACCACGAAGAACACGAAGAGCACGAAGAAAATAGAAGTTGGATGAGTTAAACCTTTGTGTCCTTCGTGATCTTCGTGGTGAAAAATTTGGGTAGTGGGCAAAGCCCACATGAGGGGGAGTGATGGAAAATCGATGTATGAAGTATTGGGCAATCGTTGCTGTATGCATTCCGTGTTTGTGCGTGGATGCTGCTGACGTGAAGGTGATACGCGTGGCGGATTATGGCGCGATCAGTAATGACGGGCTGGATGACACGCCTGCGGTGCAGGCTGCGCTGAAGGCGTGCGCTGGTGCGCCGTCACGGCTCGTGTTCGGTCCTGGCCAGTATGATTTTTATCCTGACCGCGCGCCGGAGCGTTATCTCTTCGTCAGCAACAATGATGAGGGGCTTAAGCGCATCGCCTTTCCGCTGGGAAACTCCGAAAGTATTGAGATCGACGGCCAGGGCGCGCTCTTCATGTTCCGGGGTTGGATCACGCCGTTCGCGCTAGACCACGCCAAGAACATCACGCTGAAGAATTTCTCGATGGACTGGACGCGTACCTTCCATAGCGAAGGCAAGATCCTGGAGGTCAATACCAACGGGCTCACGGTCAGTTTCTCCGAAGCATTTCCGTATGCAGTCCGCAACGGTATCCTTGTCTTTACGGACGGGAAGAAGAGTCAGGAGCAGCAGACCACAGTTAAAGGCTCAGAACTCACCTACCCTTATGGCAGTATGCTGGAGTTCGATGCGCAGAAGCGTGAGACCGCCTACATGGCCCGTGATTACTGGGTGAAGGGCGGGGTGATGGCACAGGACCTCGGTCAGCACAAGGTCCGCATCATACTGCCGAAACTGACGGGGACGGTCGGCAATATCCTGGTCTTCGGTCCGAGTCACCGCGACTGTCCGGGCATCGTGATCAGTGACAGCGCCAACGTGACAGTGAACCACGTGAACCTCTATCATTGCGGTGGCATGGGTGTGATTGCTCAACGCAGTCGTGACATTACCGTAGACCATGTGCAAGTCACGCCCGCGCCGGGCAGCGGCCGGGTCGTCAGCATCACGGCTGACGCCACGCACTTTGTGAACTGCTCTGGAAAAATTATTTTGAGCAACTCTCTCTTCGAGAACCAGAAGGACGACGCGACCAATGTTCACGGCATCTATGCCCGCATGGCGCGTCTGCTTGCACCGGATTTGATCGAGGTGCAACTGCTCCATCCGCAACAGCAAGGGTTCGATTTCATCGTGCCCGGAGGTAAACTCGAGCTGGTGCATGGTCCGAGCCTGGTCACCTACGGCGAGGCAATCGTCAAAACAGTCGAGCGGGTGAACAAAGAGTTTACGCGCGTCACGCTGACCCAGCCGTTGCCGGCTGAAAGTATCGTCGGCGACGTGGTGGCGAGCACAGATGGTTATCCTGAGACCTGGATTCACCACTGCGTGATCCGCAATAACCGCGCCCGCGGCATCTTGCTCGGCTCCCGCGCAAAGATGGTGATCGAAGAAAATGTTTTTCACACACCCGGCGCAGCGATCCTGCTGGAGGGCGATGGACGTTTCTGGTACGAGCAGGCTGGCGTGCGCGATTTGGTGATCCGTAAGAACACGTTTGATAACTGCAACTTCGGCGTGTGGGGCAAGGCGACCATCGAGGTTGGCGCAGGCATTGAGAAAACGTGCCGGGCGACCAGCCGCTACAACCGCAACGTCGTGATCGAAGATAATCTGTTTCGTACTTTTGGCAGCGGTTCGCTGGTGCAGATGTATTCGGTGGACGGCTTGACGATTCGTAGCAATCGCGTTGAAAAGACTGGGGCGTATCCGGCCAAGGCGGGCGCGAATGACAAGCGGTTTGACATTGTGGAGAGCGACAACGTATCGATCAGCGAGTAGATCGAGGTGGATTGGGGAGGGGGAGATTTTAACCACAGAGAACGCAAAGAACTCAAAGAAAGAAATTGATCTTTGTGATCCTTGTGTTCTTTGTGGTAAATTCTATCTGCGCTGTGAACGGTTTCGGGTTGATGTATTAACCGCAACCAGCCTTCGCCAAACGGCTTCCACCTTTGCTAAAGCTACGGCGGATAAAACGGCGGTCAGGAAGAACGGGAAGAACAGGGTGCATCTGAGATTCATTGGCCTGTTAACTGGGCAGATAAGCTGGGCGTATAGGCGTCCTCGCCTGTACACTGGTCCGGTAGCTGCCGGACCAGTCATAGACACCACGCTTCTGCCTTCGCCAAGGCTACGGCGCGGCAGGCGCCTATACGCCCAGGGTTGCAACGAATCTCAGATGCGCCCCAAAGAACTCATAAAAAGAAATTGATCTTTGTGATCCTTGTGTTCTTTGTGGTGAATAATTTTTAATAGGGATTGATAATTGAATCGGGGGGATCAGATGAGGATTGCAGTTGTTTTTATTTTGATGGGGAGTTGTATATTGGGTCATGCGGAGACGGTGCCGCGCATTACAGACGTTACGCCGATGGACCGCTGGATGGATCTGACATGGGCTTATGAGGGGAATCCCGTCGGCGGCTTCGCTGTGGCGGTGTCGAAGAATGGACATGACTTTGAAATGACTGAGCATGTTGGACCGGAGGCGCGTTCGGCGTCCGTATTTGTCGAAAAGCGGTTCTCCGCTTTTCTGGGCATGGGCACTAAACTCTTTCTGCGTGTCGCAGTAGTGGATGCCGCTGGCAAGCCAGGTCAATGGTCGGAAACTGTTTCGGCTCAGCCGGCGAAGACGCGGGACATCGAGGCGGAACTCCGCAGGAAGTTCGATTATCCCGTGGAGGGGCGACCTTACAGCGCGGACGATCCGGCCTATACCGTGGTGTACACGGAGCAGCAGAAGCAAAGTCAGCGTGCCTCAGCCCGGACCATGATCACGCAACTGCAACAGGCGGCGAAGTCATCCACAGTGCCGCACCAGTTTACCATTCCGCCGGGCATTTACCGCGTGGGGGTGGGGGAAATAGACCTGAAGGGCGTGAGCGATTTCTCGATCCACGCCCCCGGAGTGGAGATCATCGTTGATGCTGCCTCCAAGGGCGCGGCCTTTGTTTTCAATGCCTGTACCAACATCACGTTGACAGGACGTCCTGTTGGAACGGGTGGCAAGGAGGGTTCCTACCTGACCGTCGATTCCGAGCAGTTGCCGATGTCTGTAGCACGCATTCTGGCGGTTGATGTGCCACAGCGAATAATTGATGTTGAGATTCTACCGGGTTATTCTACGGAGGTCCCGGAGCGGGAACGCATGTTGGCCTACGATCCAGCAGGCCACATGCTCAATATCCAGCAGATGGGGTGGCGCGGCGTGAAACCTTTGGGCGATCGGCGTTTTCGGCTGACCAGTCCGTCGCTCCGTCACCCCGGTTGTGAGAAGACGGTTTTCAAGATAGGCAATTTACTGGCCTTGCACATCAATGCGGAAGATGGCCGGGCCAATCATTCGGTCTATGCCAATCAGGGCTGTCGCAATATGACGTTCGAGTCCATCCGGGTCTACAGCGGGGGCGGCTGCCCGGGTGATCAGGGAACAGCCGGCAATACGGTTTACCGCGACTGGCGTCTGTGGACGCGTCCGGGGACCAGTCGGCTCCCTGTTGCCACCGGACTGGGGCAGTTTTCCAAGAACGGGGGCATCTTCGTGTTCGAGGATTGCGAATTTGGCCCGCATTTGGATGACGGTATTAACCTGCTCTCCGGAATGTCGATCGCTGGAAGACAAAACAGCGCCACAGAGATTGTGGTCACAAGCGGGCGGCCGCCGACCCCCGGCTCGACACTCACCTTTTACGAGTACACCAACTGGGTTAGTCTTGGCGAGGCGAAGGTTGTTTCATCGGAGCGCCTGTCTGACACGAACGTGTTGGTAGAAGTCAATGCCTTTGTTCTTGCGAATAAAACCAGAACAAAAAACTATCACGATTACCGGACGGTGTTGGACCGGCCCGTGAAGCTGACGCCCTTTGCTATGATTGTCCATTCGGATTACCGCGCCGATTCGATCGTGGTGCGCGGTTGTCTCTTCCGCGACCAGCTCGCACAGATCATGCTGTTGCAGGGGGCGAAGAGCGGCTTGATCGAAAACAATCTGTTATTGCGCAGCACGGGTGCTGGCATCAGTCCGCAATTTTCGCAGTACTGGTGGGAGGGGCCGATGCCGTCAAACTTCATGATCAGGAACAATGTGATCCGGGATAATCCAGTGGCGGCGGCGGTGACCGGTTTTGCGGGCAACGCGTCGATTGCGATTTACGCTGGCACGAAGTACCCGTCCAATGCGCGGTTGATGCGTGGTTTCCGTGTCGAGGGCAACACGATCATCAATCCGTCGGTCTACGGGATCTGCATACGGAATGCGGAGGATGTTTCGATCCGGTATAACCGCATCATCAATCCTGGTGCGCAGGCTGTGGAAGGACTGTATAATGGTCGTCCGATTGCCGAGCTCTACGCCGCCATCTGTCTGGATGCGGTGAGTCGCGCCGTCGTGAGTGACAATGAAATTATTTTTCGCAATACGCGATGCCAACGCGCAGTTTTGATGGAATCGAACTGCGATCCCGCAACTGTTCGGATCGAACGTAACAGAGAAAGGAGGACACCATAAAAACCAAACTCACCATTCTCGCCACCCTCCTGCTGGCATCAAGCACCCTTCTCGCTGCCCAAGACACGACGGATGACGACAGAATGTTGCGCTGGGCTGACGATCTGCTGTCCGCCAAAAGGGAATTGTTGCGGCAGGCCGGCGAAGCCTACACCTTCAAGCCCGTGAGCACGCTGACGATCAAGCTCGGGCAAGAGTCCCAAAGCATAAGCGTGGATGTCTCCGGCATCGACGATCTCGTGCTCCAGACGGACGCGAAGGGCAAGATGGAGCGGCTGCCCGTGGTCATCGGCGACCCGGTGCTCACGGGATTGGATGGAAAGCGCATCTCCTTGTCGTCATTGACGCCGTCCAACGCGAAGCTTCTGACTGGCCGATTTTCAACCGACAAGGATTTGTCCGGAAAGCCGTTGTCGGTCAAGGGCAAGACGTACGCGGCCGGCGTCCAGTTCAGGACGGATATTGATGTGGTGTTCAAGCTGGACGGGAAGTTCAAGATGCTGGACCTGCAAGCCGGAGCCGATGTGTTCAAAAACAAGAGCAACGTGCCTGTGAAGCTTAAATTCAACGACAGGTTCCGTCAAGACGCTGAGCAAAGACTCGACAAGATCACCGAGGTCTATCCAGAATTGGCGACGGTCACCTCGGGCCTTGGGATGGAATGGCTCTTCGACAAAAGCACGGCGAGGGAACTGTCGTTTCTGGACACGATGTTCAAACAGTTGCAAGAATCTGGGAAGCCATTCTCGGATAAGGTTGATAAACTGGCTCAGGCACCAGACAGCAAAGCCATCCTCGCCCAGATAGCCGAGCTTCACTCGTTCTCGAATGCGTTCAAGCTCCGCAAGATGCAACTTGACCTGGTGAACCCGGAGGCCTTGGGGAGGGCGTTGATGGATTTGGCGAAGGAGCATCCCGGCACGTTTCCGGATCTGGCAAGACTTGAGGCCGAGGTTAAGGCGATGCCCGCCAGTATCGCTGCCTTGAAACAGGATTTCACCGCGCAGAGCGCCAACGCCATCGCCGACTATGAGAAGATTTATGGCCTTCAGCGTGAGATATTGCTGCGCAACCCAGTCCTTGATTTCGACAAGATACTGCTGATAAAACGCCTTGTGCGTCCCGTTCAAACGGTACAGGGAAGTCTGGGGCTCCCCGTGAACTACATGGGCACGTCGGACGTTCCCGGTACCGGCTGGGACAATCAGATCGCCACGCTTGAGTACAGGAAAAAGGACGCGGAGCCTGCCTGCATATTCAAACCCGCCAAAACAGAATTCATCTGCGACATGAATCTGCATTTCGACGCCGACCGCATGCTCCTGTCGATGCCCAACGAGAAAAAGATATGGCAGGTCTTCGAACTGAAAACAGACGGCACCGGCTTGAGGCAGGTCATCTCCGATATTGGCAACGACAACGACATCCACAACTATGACGCCTGCTATCTTCCCAACGGTAAAATCATATACACGTCCACGGCGCCTATGGTCTCCGTGCCCTGCCTTGGAGGCGGTTCCAAAGTCGCCAATATCTTTCTCTTCAACCCGACGGACAATTCGCGGCGTCAACTTTGCTTCGACCAGGAGCACAACTGGTGCCCACGCGTGATGAACGACGGGCGAGTCCTCTACCTGCGCTGGGAATACTCCGACCTTCCTCACTCCAACAGCCGCCGCCTTTTCACGATGAATCCGGATGGCACCGGGCAGTTGGCGTATTACGGAAGCAACTCCTACTGGCCGAACGGGGTTTTCTTCGCCAAGCCAATCCCAAACCATCCGACGAAGGTTGTCGGCATCGTCACCGGGCATCACGGTTCGCCACGTATGGGCGAGATGGTTATCTTCGATCCTGCCAAGGGCACGGCCGAGGCCGACGGCGTCGTGCAGCGCATCCCCGGCTTTGGCAAGAAGGTAGAGCCGGTGGTGGCTGACGCGTTGGTGGACAGGTCATGGCCCAAATTCCTCCATCCTTACCCCCTCAGCGACAAGTATTTTCTCGTCTCCTGCAAACCGACCCCCGACGCCCAGTGGGGCGTGTACCTTGTGGACATATTTGACAACCTGCTGCCCCTCAAGGAAATTCCAGGGCAAGCCCTCTTCGAGCCGGTCCCGTTGAGGAAACAGAGCGTGCCTCCGGTGATCAGCGAACGTGTCGATCTGAAACGCGACGACGCAGTCGTCTATATCCAGAACATCTATTATGGCCCTGGGCTCAAGGGCATCCCCAAAGGCACGGTGAAGTCACTGCGCATCCTGAGCTACACCTTCAGCTATCATGGCACAGGCGGACTTCATGGCGTGCTGGGCATCGATGGCCCATGGGATATCAAGCGCGTGCTGGGCGTCGTTCCGGTCTATGAGGATGGCTCGGCGAGCTTCAGGATACCGGCGAACCGCCCGGTAGCCTTGCAACCTCTTGATAAGGACGGCAAGGCCCTGCAGATCATGCGTAGCTGGTTCGTCGGCATGCCGGGCGAGACCGTCTCCTGCGTCGGCTGCCATGAGAACCGCAACGACACGCCGATGCCGAACGCCAGCGTGGCATCGACCCAGACGCCCATGGATTTAAGCACGTGGCGTGAGGACAAGACGTATGGCTTCAGTTTCGCCAACGAGATCCAACCCGTGCTAGACAAGTATTGCATCGGCTGTCATGACGGCTCCAAGCAGGCCAAAGGCGGAATAGATCTCCGAGGGGATGTGATGATAAAGGATTATTCATCGAAGCACCCGGGCAACGGATCATACATCGAAGGTATCGCCGGTAAATTCTCGGTCGCCTATGCGGATCTCTACTCGTTTGTGCGTGGTTCCGGAATCGAAAGCGATATGCGTCTGTTAACGCCGATGGAGTTCCACGCGGATTCCACGGCCTTGATACAGATGCTCCGAAAAGGACACAACAATGTCACGCTGGACAAGGCATCCATGGAGAAGCTGATCACATGGATAGATGTCAATCGCCCATACCATGGCACATGGTCGGGCGTGGTCGGCGACACGGCTGTCCAAAAAGAAGGACGGCGCGCTGAACTGCGCAAACGCTATGCCAATGTCGACGAGAACCACGAAGAGAAGCCCAAGGCCGGGGAGAGACAGCACATTGTCATGCCTGGGAAACGCAACGAGCCGGACAAGACCGTCCCCTCCCTGCAAGGCTGGCCGCTGGCCGCCGACGCCGCTCGGGCGGAGCAGGCCGAACTTGGAGGGACAAGCAAGGAAGTCGATCTTGGCGACGGCATCAAGATGGTCTTCCGCAAAATCCCAGCGGGCTCCTTTGTGATGGGTTCCAACGCTGGACATCGGGATGAATTGCCGCTGACGGTCGTAAGGATCGAGAAGACATTCTGGATCGGCGAAGCAGAGGTCAGCAACAGGCAATATGTCCAGTTCGATGCCACGCATGACAGCCGTCGCGAGGACAGGCATGGCTACCAGTTCGGGCAGCTCTGCTACCAGGCCAACGAGCCGGACCAGCCCGCCGTCCGCGTTGCATGGCGTGAGGCCAAGGCCTTTTGCGCCTGGTTGTCCAATAAAGCAAGTGTCAGGGCCGTCCTGCCAAGCGAGGCCCAATGGGAATACGCCTGCCGCGCAGGTTCGGCGACGCCCTTCTCTTTCGGTGCGGTCGATGCCGATTACACAAAGCACGCCAATCTGGGTGACCAGCGACTGGCGGAGTTCGCTTGCGACCCGTACAGATACAGGGTGCCCATACCAAACTCGTCACGGTATGACGCCTATATCCCGAGGGATGACCGTTTCAACGATGGCGGCTTCATCTCAGAGCCGGTCAAGAAATATCAGCCCAACCCATGGGGCTTGTACGACATGCATGGCAATGTCTGGGAGTGGACACGCTCCGCGTACAGGCCTTATCCATACAAAGCAGAGGACGGCAGGGAGTCGGACACCATCGGGGCGGAACGCGTCGCACGCGGCGGCTCATGGTTTGACAGACCCAAAATCGCCACGGCGAGTTATCGTCTGCCGTATTGCGACTACCAGAGGGTCTACAACGTCGGATTCCGGGTCGTCCTGGAGGAGTGAGTTGTCAATAAACGACGGAACAGAACTTAAAGCACAGACAGGAATACACAATCCATGAAACATACAGTAGCAGGCATCGCATCTCTTCTCCTCGCCAGCTTGGTGGCGCAGGCTGAAGCCGACTTGAAGGTTTCTTCTCTTTTTACAGACCACATGATCCTGCAGCGGGACAAGCCGGTGCCGGTGTGGGGCTGGGCTGATCCGAACGAAAAGGTCACGGTGGAGTTCGGCGGGCAAACGAAGACAGCCATCTCTGATGCCACTGGCAAATGGCTCGTCAAGCTCGACGCGATGCCCGCAAGTGAGAAGCCTGGTGTTCTCTCCGTCTCTGTTTCCAATCCCAACTCTAAAATCCAAAATCTAAAATGTTCTGACATCCTCGTCGGCGACGTGTGGTTGGCTTCGGGGCAGTCGAACATGGGCTTTGGCGTGAAGGGCTCACTGAATGGGGAACAAGAAATCGCCGCCGCACATTATCCGACCATCCGGCTCTTCAGCGTGGCGCAGTGCCCCACGCTGACACCGACGAATGGGGTCAAGGGCGCGTGGCAGCCCTGTTCCCCGCAGACGGTGGGTGAATTCTCAGGTGTTGCGTACTTCTTCGGACGCGAGTTGCACAAGGAATTGAAAATACCGATTGGACTGCTTCATAGTTCTGTCGGAGGCACGCCGGCGGAAGCATGGACACGGCTGGAAGCGATGGCACCCATCCCCGGACTGGGCGAGCGGGCGCAGAAAGAGATTGCTCAGATCTTGGCGCAGCCAGAAGACAACAAACGTTTTCCCGGGGAACGAGATGCGTGGGAACGCAAGTACGGCGTCCAGCCGCCACCGATTTCTGAAGCCGCGCGCAATTGGGCTGATCCTGCGCTCGACACCCGCGATTGGAAACAGGTCACACTGCCTGGACGATGGCAGAATCTGGGTTTCAAGACAGGCGGGGTGTTCTGGTTGCGCAAGGAGATTCTCATTCCCGAGGAACTCGCGGGCAAAGCATCCTGGGTCTCCTTCAACTGGGTCAGCGAGCAATATGACACTGCGTTTGTCAACGGCGTGGAAGTCGGCCATGCCAATGACAAGGCCCCGGGCTTTTATAATGTACAGCGCGGCTATCCTGTGCCTGGGAAACTGATGAAGGCCGGGCGTAACGTGGTCGCCTTCCGGGTCGTTTCAGCTACGGAGAATGCTGGGGTTCATCAATGGGGACGGGGGGTTTTCCCCTTTGTCGGACTGAAGAACGTGGATGACCAGTGGCTATTGAAGGTCGAATCCACCTTCCCGCGCCTGCCGCCGGAAGCATTGAAGTCCCGCCCGAAACCCAATGACATTGCTTCCCGCAGTGTCAGTTCAGCGCTCTACAACGGGATGATCGTTCCGTTGATCCCGTTTGCCATCAAGGGAGCGATCTGGTATCAGGGCGAGAGCAATGCGGGGCGTGCGCCGGAGTACCGCCAACTGCTTACGGCGTTGATCGGAGATTGGCGTGCGCAATGGGGACAGGGTGACTTCCCGTTCCATATCGTGCAGTTGGCCAATTACTATACGGATCCAAAAGAACCCGCTGAGAGCGGCGTGGCGGCTGTCCGTGAAGTCCAATTGTACGTTTCAACAACAGTGACCAACTGCGGTTTGGCGGTCGCCATTGATCTTGGCGAAGAGGGCATCCATCCCAAAAATAAGCAGGATGTCGGCAAGCGTCTGGCGCTCGTTGCGATGGAAAAGACCTACGGCCAGAAAATCGAATCCAGTGGCCCGCGCTTCGAATCCATGAAGATCGAAGGCAACTCCATCCGGATAAAGTTCAGCCACGCTGAAGGACTGAACGCGAAAGGCGGCCCGTTGCAACGTTTTGCTATTGCTGATGCAAGCAAGAAATTCGTTTGGGCTGAGGCGAAGATCGACGGTGATACCGTATTAGTTAGCAGTCCCCAGATTACGACACCCGTGGCCGTACGTTATGCCTGGGGCAACAATCCCGAAGGATGTAATCTCTACAACGCCGTAGGCCTGCCCGCCTCCCCGTTCCGCACCGATGAACGACCGATTTCAGTGGATTCGGGAAAACCTTTAGCGATACCCGCTTTGGCCGAGAAGACACGGACTCCCCCGATGTATTTTGGCGATGCGACACGGTTGGGTCGTCCGTTCGCCAAAGACCCGAGCGTCATCCGTTTCGGCGGGCGTTACCTCATGTATTATTCCATCACCGCATGGGCGAAGGAGCTCGCGCCGACCAATGCTCCGCGCGGCTGGGCCATCGGCATCGCTGAAAGCCGCGACCTAGTGAACTGGAAGAAGATCGGTGAGATTCTCCCGGAGCAGGTGTGCGAGAAGAACGGCATCGTCAATGGTCGCATCATTTTGCTCGATGGTAAGCTTCATCTCTTTTACAACTCGTATGGCAACGGAGCCAAGGACGCACTCTGCCATGCCACGAGTGAGGATGGCCTCCACTTCACCCGCAATCCCACCAACCCGATCTGGCACCCCGTCGGCGACTGGAACAACGGTCGTGCGATCGACGTAGACGTGGTCGAGTGGGGCGGCCAGCTCATCATGTATTACGCCACGCGTGATCCCAAAGGAAAGATTCAGATGCTGCACGCCATTGCCGCGCCGCGCAAATCAGGGTTCAACCGCGACGATTGGAAATCGCTTTGCGAGGGTCCGGTATTGAAGCCGGAGTTGCCGTGGGAAAAGACCTGCATCGAAGCGCCGTCGGTGATCAAGCGCAGCGACACCCTCTATCTCTTTTACGGCGGCGGCTACAACAACGCCCCGCAGCAAATCGGTTGTGCCACGAGTAAGGACGGTATCCACTTCCAGCGGCTCTTCATTGACAAGCCGCTGCTGCCCAATGGCGCGCCTGGTACATGGAACTCCTCCGAGTCCGGCCATCCCGGGATGTTCGAGGACGACGACGGTCAGCTCTACATGTTTTACCAAGCGAATAACGACCAAGGCCGGACGTGGTTCCTGTCCTGGGTGAAAATCGGTTGGGATGGCGATAAGCCGTGCGTGATCGAATCACAGAAGGTCAAAAATCCATGAAATCTTTACGACACCACTCACGCGTCTGCGTCCTGATCTCGCTCACCGCTCTGCTGTTGGCTCCGCTGGCCGTCCATGCGGCAGACCCGGCATCGGCAAACGACCGCGCTAATGTACTAACACGTAGAGTTGAGACAAAGGCCGAGCCGTTTGATCTGCGGGAGGTGCAGCTCCTGGAGGGACCCTTCAAGCATGCCCAGGATGTCACGCGCCAACTGCTTCTGAAGATGGACGTGGATCGGATGTTGTATCCGTTTCGCCGTGAGGCGAAACTCCCTTCGCCAGTGAAGGGGCCTGACGAGTTGAAATTTGATCACACGGGTCACGTGGCCGGCCACTATCTGTCCGCTTGCGCCATGATCATTCGCAACACGGGAGATGTTGAGCTCAAGAAGAAGGCCGATGGTGTGGTCGCTGTGCTTGCGGAATGCCAGGCAAAAATGGGTAACGGTTACCTCGGCGGCTTTCCTGAAAAATCCATTCTTCATCTTGAGGGGTTGATTAAAGATCCCCCGGTCAATGCAAATGTCCCCTGGTATTGTCTCCACAAGATCTATGCCGGCCTGCTCGACATGGCTGTGCTGGCCGAGAATCAGCAAGCATTTGATGTGTTGAAAAAAGCGATTGATTGGGTTGATAAAAATACCAACCAGCTCTCGGATGAGAAAATGCAGGGGATGTTGGGCACCGAACATGGTGCGATGAACGAGTTGCTGGCCAATCTCTATGCGGCGACAGGTGATGCAAAACACTTCCGCCTTGCGCAACGTTTTAATCACAAGAAGCTGCTCGATCCGTTTGTTAAGGGTGAAGATCCACTGGATGGGTATCACGCCAACACCCAGATACCCAAATTTGTCGGCGCGGCCAGGGAATATGAACTGGGTGGCGAAGTGGATCTTGGAACCGCAGCAGTCCATTTCTGGAATGCTGTCATTGCGGACCGCACATACGTAACTGGGGGCAACAGTTATTATGAGCTTTTCTCACCCAAGGGTTATTTGTCTCACTTCCTCGGGGAGAGGACCACCGAGAGCTGCAATGTTTACAACATGTTGAAATTGACGCGGACTCTTTTCTGTACGGATCCAAAAGCCGTTTATGCCGACTACTATGAGCGGGCGTTGCTCAACCACATTTTATCCACGCGTGATCCCGAAACAGGAGGTCAACTCTATTATCAGCTCCTGCAAAGCGGCAACACCAAAGGGTTGCCCAACGGGTGGGTCACGGGGTGGCGCTTTATTTTCAACGAAGGGCCGAATGCCAAGCTTTATGGACACGAATCCCAGTGCTGTCAGGGCTCCGGCCTGGAAAGCAACGCGAAGTATGCTGACAGCATTTATTTTCACAACGGAGTGAAGGAACTGTATGTCAACCTGTTCATTCCATCAGTCCTGAATTGGAAAAGTAACGGGCTGACCCTACGGCAGGAAACCAAATATCCGGAGCAAGGATCGACCAAGCTGCTCTTTGCCTGTCAAAAGCCCGTGTCGTTGAACGTGAAGATCCGCCATCCGGGGTGGGCGACGAAAGGGTTTGAGATCCTGATTAACGGGAAGAAACAGGAAATCACAAGCACCCCGGGCAGCACTGTGCAGATTGAGCGGACGTGGGCGGACGGGGATCGTGTGGACGTGATGATGCCCATGAGTTTGCGCATGGAAGGGTTCAAGGACGACCCTAGGCGCATTGCGCTCATGTATGGTCCGATGGTCATGGCTGGTGTCACCGAACAGGGCAACCCCTTCTCGGTGATTGAATCTAAGGACGATAGCTTTCTTGAGACGCTCAAACCCATCGACGGCAAGCCGCTGCACTTTGAGGGGCCGGCCAGCATTTTTCGTACATCACCCCTCTGCGTATCCGACAAGCCCGTCGTCTTCCGTCCGCTCTATTCGAATTTCACTGAGCCCTATGCGATATTCTGGGACATCGTGACGCCGGCCAGTTTTGAAAAAATGGCTACGCAAGTCCGCGCCGAAATTAAGCTCCAGAAAGAATGCGAAACGCGCACCGTGGATATGGTCCAATGTGGACGCGGCAAGGAGATGTTCACGTTCCAAACGATGTTGCTCGCCAACAAGGACTGGATGGTTCGATCCATGCCACAGATCAGCGAAGGGAAACACGGGCTCAAGACCCCGGAAGTCCCTGTCAAATCGCCCAAAGGTCGTTCCTCCAGCTATGTCCAGTTCCTCGCACACAAGATGTTCTTCAACCTTCCCGGACACTTCCGTTCACTGGAGGCCGGGGATTGGTGCTCGTATCAGATGCAGGTGCTTCCTCAACAAGAACAGCAACTGGATGTGCGCCTTTGGAAAGCACCCTTGCGCGACCTCGGAGCATGGGCACAGAAACAGGGGAAACTGGAGATCGTGGTCGAGGGCCGCGGGTTGACGACTTGTGAAGTCGAGCGCCTTCCCTGTGGGCAGTTTTCCACCCTTGCCTGCCCGCTTCCGCCTGATCTGTTGGGCGACAAGAAAAAAATCGAAGTGCTGCTGCGCGTCCCGGCCGATTCCTCGCCGGTCTATGGCATCTACGAATGCCGCATCCTGACGAAATAGGTAACAACGTTGAAAAGCGCGAATCGTATAAATGAAAAATAGGGAATGACTCATGAGAAAAACAAATAGAATTAGTAGAATGACCGGACGTGCGTTATCTGTTTTTTGTCTTTTTGGTTTGGGCGCGGTCGCTGAAAACGCTCCGTCCGCTTTCCTTATGCCGAGCCGCATGACCTCTGTCCCGGCGGGACAGGTTCATGAGTTGGGCGGCTTTATCGGGGAGCGATATCGACTCAACACCGAAGCGCGCCTGCTCGGGGACCTCGGCTTTGAATACGAGAAGTTTTTGCGCATGGTCGAAGAGAAGAAGACCGCGCAATGGTGTTTTGTCGGCGAGCATCCGGGTAAGTGGCTGGAGGCGGCCATCTGGTCATCACAGGCCACGGGCAATGCCGCGCTGCGTGCCAAGGCCGAGGAGACATTGCGCCGCATGATCGCGGCACAGGAACCCGACGGATATCTGGGTATCATGGCGACCTCGCTGCGCACGCCGGCGCAGCCGTTGCGCGGCATGGATCCCTACGAGCAGTATTTCACATTGCACGCGCTGATCACCGCGTACGAGGCCTGGGGTAGCAAGCCGGCATTGGAAGCGGCCAAGAAACTCGCGGACTATTACGTCAACACCGTCGGACCGGGGAAAGTCGAGTTCTGGCCCAAGCATGAGGATCGATCCAATGGCTGCGGAACGATCGCCGGTCATGCGGCTCACCAGTGTCTTGAAGGGACGCTCTTCATTGATCCGATGATGCGGCTCTACCAGGCCACGGGCGAGAAGCGGTATCTGGAGTGGACTCAATGGGTGGTTGCCAACATCAACCGCTGGGGTAAGATGAATGATCCCAAGCTCAACGTGTTCGACGATCTCGACCTCGTGGCTGACGGCAAGAAGACCATTGGCGCGGTGAAGGGCTGGTCCCACAGCCACACGTGGCACATGAATTTTTTGGGGATGCTCAGGCTTTATCAAGCGACCGGCGATGCTACGCTGTTGCGCAAAGTCGAAGGCGCCATGCGGGATATCATGAGCCGGCAGGTTTTTGCGACAGGCGCGGTGAGTGTGCATGAGTGTTACCAAACGGATCAACTCCTGCCAAACGGTTCGGCGGTTGCAGAAACCTGCGCCAGCATGTCGTGGCTGGAGCTTAATCAATACCTGCTCGAAATGACGGCTAACCCAGTTTATGCGGATACGATCGAAAAGGTGATGTTTAATCATCTGCCTGCGGCACAGGCGAGTGATGGAGGAGGCTTCGGTTATCACACCGCACTCGTGGGAACCAAGGTACGCCAGATGGGCGGACAAACGTGCTGTCAAGGCAGTGGTCATCGTGCGACCGCTGAGTTGGTACGTTTCTTCTATGCCACGGACAAGGAGGGTCTCTATGTCAATCAGTTCGTTCCTTCAACAGTCCGTCTTAAATTAGCGACGGGCACGGGGGTGACGCTCAAGCAGGCGACAGGGTATCCGAACGATGAAACGATCCGGATCGACGTGACACCCGAAAAAGCCGAGCGCTTTGCACTGCGCGTTCGACTGCCGAGTTGGTGTGAAAAACCGGTTTTGACGGTCAACGGCAAGCCGGTGTCTGATCTGAAACCCGGTTCCTATTGCGCGCTGAAACGAGAATGGAAGGCGGGCGACGTGGTGGAACTTCGTTTACCGATGACCCCGTACTGGCTGAAGGGCGAGTATAACAACAGCGGGTTGGTCTGTTTGAAACGCGGACCGCTGGTCTACATGGTTGATGGGATCTGGGTTGAGGGTGGGCTGCGGGACTTGCGGTCGATGGAAGCCGTTGCCGTCGATATCTGTGCGGCACCTGTTGTGGAAGCGCTTCCTGCGGGGTTTATGGGGCCGGCCTTGGCCGTACCTGTCCGGATCGTGGACCAACCGGCCAAGGTTGTGAAGATGGTGCCTTTTGCCAATGCCGGTCGCTGGTATATTGACGAGGCCGACAAGGAAAAACGTCCGGATCGGAATTTGTATGGCGCATGGTTGGCTCCTGTTGGCAGTGAACGTAACGCCGCGGCAGTCAGCTTAGAGGTGGCACGCCGCGTAGAACTTCCGAACGTCATTGATCGGACGGGGCCTTCGTTCAAAGATGAGGCGCACAACCCGCAGAACGGTAAGGAAAAGCCATCGGGGTGGTCGCATCTCGGGTATCGGACCCGGCACAGCGGCGACTGGTTCAGTTGGGATCTGAAGGTCCTGCCTGATGTGCCCATCACCCTGCGCGTGGGTTGCTCCGGCGGTGAGTTCGGTATTAAAAAGTTTTCGTTTGATGTGCTGGTGGACGGGCAGAAGGTCGGAGAGATGAAGGTTCCAGCACCGGAAGGTCGCGTAGATGGCGTCTTTGCTTTGCCTGCGGAACTCACAAAGGGCAAGGACAAGGTCACGGTGCGCTTCCAAGCCCACCCGGGTAAACAGGCTGGACGTGTCTTCGATCTCCTCACCATCAAAGGGAAATAACGAAAGATCGGTGCCTTTTTGCAAGTGAAGGCATGAAAGATCGATGCCTTTTTGCAGTTTAAATAGTAAAAGATCGGTTGCTTTTTGCAGTTTTATGTGTTACGGTGATGGTGTTTTAGCAAACCAAAATCCGTACAGGGGAGTTTATGAAAAGGGTTGTAACACAAAGACTTAAGGCGTGGAAAGAAGGGCTAAACCGTAAGCCACTTGTTCTCAGCGGAGCACGACAGGTCGGGAAGACCTGGTTGATGAAGGCGTTTGGGAAAGAAGCGTTCACGAATGTTGCCTATATCAACTTTGATGGAAATCCACGGATGCAACAGTTGTTTTCCTTGGATTACAGCATTCCGCGTCTGTTGAGTGGCCTGCAGGCGGAGTCCGCTACCGTGATCGAGCCCGGCAAAACGCTGATCATTTTTGATGAGATCCAAACGAATCCCGCAGCCTTGACATCGCTCAAATATTTTTGCGAGGAGGCGCCTGACTATGCGATCATTGCGGCTGGTTCCTTGCTTGGGGTCTCTCTTCAACAGGGGACGGGTTTTCCTGTTGGAAAGGTGGATACGCTCGACCTTTGCCCGATGAGTTTCACCGAGTTTCTTGAGGCGCTTGGAGAAACCCAGCTTGTCGAGATGCTGAACAGCCGGGATTGGGCACTCATCTCCGCGTTCAAGAGCAAATATATCGATTGGCTCCGCAATTACTATTTTGTGGGTGGCATGCCTGAAGCCGTTGCCATATTCAGGGAGCGGCGGTCATACAAAGAGGTACGGCTTATGCAACAGCGTCTTCTCCGGGACTACGAAAGGGACTTTGCAAAACACGCTCCAAAGGAAATGGTTCCTCGTTTAAGCATGTTGTGGAACTCTATTCCAGCACAACTTGCGAAGGAGAACAAGAAATTCTTCTATGGCATGGTTCGGGTCAGCGCACGCGCTAAAGATTTTAAGACCGCCCTGCAATGGCTGATTGGGGCGGGGTTAATTTCTAAGGTCGACCATGTATCGAAACCGAACATCCCGCTTTCTGCTTATGCCGAATCCTCTTTTAAACTCTTTACGCTGGATGTCGGATTGCTCACGGCTCAATGCCGGTTGGACGTAAAGACCTTACTTGAAGGGAATGCGATTTTTACGGAATTCAAAGGCGCGTTGACCGAACAGTATGTGCAGCAGCAACTGAGGGCTGAGTGTGACATCCTTCCGAACTACTGGTCGGCATCCAGTGGAAATGCAGAGGTCGATTTTCTCTTTCAGGAAGGGAACGATATTTTTCCTGTTGAAGTCAAAGCCGAAGAAAACCTTCGGGCGAAGAGCCTGAAAATATATGTCCAGAACTTCTCGCCAAAAACGGCTTTTCGTACCTCCATGTCGGATTATCGTAAAGAAGCATGGCTCGTCAATCTCCCGCTTTATGCCATCGGACAGATTCAAAAAGAGTGCGAAGGGAAAATAAATGAAGGATAAAAGAATGACTAAGAAATATCGGGTGATAGCACTTGTGATGGTTGCGGGATTTTTGGCTAACGCTGAAACGGCTGTTCATGGCAGGAGGTCCCAGTTTGCAGTACCCGTACTGACGGGCGACTATGCTGATCCGTCGATTGTGAAGGTCGAGGGGACGTATTATATGACGCATAGTTCGTTTCGGTATGCGCCGGGGCTGCTGATTTGGAAATCAACGGATCTGCTGAACTGGACGCCGGTGACGTACGCGCTTCAGCAGTATCATGGCGATGTGTGGGCGCCCGATCTAGTTCATCACAACGGAAAATTTTATATTTACTACCCCAATAATTTCGGGAAGTTTGTGGTCATGGCGGACACGATTGAAGGGCCGTGGAGCAAGCCCGTAAAGATCGAATGCCATGGTATTGATCCGGGACATGTGGTCGGTCCGGATGGCAAACGTTATCTGCATACCTCCGATGGATATGTGATGCCGTTGACGGACGACGGCCTTGCGTCGGCAGGCAAGCAGGAAAAGGTCTATGACGGATGGAAATATCCAGAAGCATGGAGCACTGAGAATTTTTGCTTGGAATCTCCGAAACTGATTTTCAAAGACGGCACATATCACCTCTTCTGCGCGCAGGGCGGGACGGCCGGGCCGTCCACGAGCCACATGGTAGTCCATGCGCGGTCAAAGACGCCCACAGGGCCCTGGGAAAACTCGCCCTATAATCCGTTGGTGCGCACAACGAGCCGAGAAGAAAAATGGTGGTCCCAAGGGCATGGAACAGTATTTGAAGGCGACAAGGGATCGTGGTGGATGGTGTATCACGCCTATAATCGCGATAACTTACCGCTGGGTCGGCATACTTTGTTGGCGCAAATGGAATGGACGTCGGATGGCTGGTTGAAATATGCGAGTAAGTCAGAGCCTGTCCGCACAGAAACACCTGTAGCCATCTCCGATGATTTCTCAAGCAAGACACTGGGGATGCACTGGCAATTTTGGGATGCTTATGAGCCAGAGCGTGTCACGCTTGAGAATGCATCGCTCACGCTGAAGGGCAAAGGTAAGGCTGCGGGCGAGTCCTCTCCCTTGTGTGTAATGGCACGGCAAAGCCGATATGAAGTGACTGTGGATGTTGAAATTGATGGGAATGCACAGGCCGGACTCCTGTTGTTTTATAACGCGAAACAATACGTGGGTGTTGCCATTGACGGCAAAAAAGTCCTTGCCGGCGAACACGGGGAGTTGCGTGTTCTGCGCGAGCCCGCAGAACGGCGTATGCGCTTGAAGATCGTCAACGACTTCAACGATGTGACCTTCTTTGTGAACGGCAAGAAAGTCTACAACGGAATCTATGTCGGCGGTTACTCAACGCACACCTTTGGTGGATTCCTTGCGTTACGTCCTGCGATTTATTGTTCAGGGGAAGGCCGCGCCATTTTCCGCGCGTTCAAGGTTGCGCCCTTAAAATAAAGAAACGGTGGAGCATCTGTGATTCATTGACCTGTTGACTGGGGCAGATAGGCTGGGCGAATAGGCGTCCCCGCCTGTTCTCTGATCCGGCAACTGCCGGAGCGGTTCCCGAACTAGCCATTTATCCCCGGCCACTGTACAGGCGGGGACGCCTATACGCCCAGGGGTTGCAACAATTTGTAATCATAACCGAAATGCACCTATTGGAATGTTTTTATCGTTTGATTTTTAAGCAAAGTATATTATTATAATCATCGTTTTTTGTTGCATCAGTAAAATTACAAAAGGAGAATGAAGAATGATATCACGTCGTCTGTTCATGAATACCACTGTGGCAGCGGTATGTGCGGTTAATTGTATGCTGAACACTCAGGCAGCCGATGAGTATGCCCTCACGCCGGAGTGGCAGGCGGCGATGGAGAAGATCGCCCCGAGTAAAGCTATGTGCGCTCCGAAAAAAGAGCGAACCGTACTGGTATTCTCTTTGATTACTGGATTTGATCATAAGGTAGCCCCCAAAACGGCTGCGATCGTGAAGATGCTGGGAACCAAGACAGGCGCCTGGAAGGTTGTTGAGAGCAATGACATCGAACAATTCATGCCCGAAACCCTGAAAGCTTATGATGCGGTGGTTCTGAACAACAACTGTCCCACTGGCAAAGATCGTGATATCTTTCGCGATGTCCTGATTAATCTGGTGGATAAATATGGAGCAAAATATAAAGAGCTACCCCTTGCTGAACGCGAGGCAAAGGCCAAGGCGCTTCTGATCTCCTTGTTAAACTATGTGGAAAATGGCGGGGGCCTGATTGCTCTGCACGGCGCAATCGCCAACTTCAACAGCGATGAACGCTTCAGTGCGTTGCTGGGAGGCAGCTTTGATTTTCATCCGGCAGCACAGGAGGTCACACTGAATCCAGTTGATGCGAGTCATCCCTTGACGAAATGCTTTGAAGGAAAATCGTTTATTCACAAGGATGAGCCTTATCTCTTTACCCGAGCTTATACAAAGATGAATTTTAAGCCTCTGCTTGAGATGGATATGGCTAAGATTAAGACGGATAAGCGGCTTGCTAAATTGCCACCGATGAAACGGTATACCGCCTGGATTAAACGTCAGGGCAAAGGCCATGTTTTTTACTGCTCTCCCTCGCATTTCCCGGCGAGCTATGATCAGCCGGCCCTGTTGCAGTTTCTGCTCGGCGGCATTCAGTACGCTCTGGGCGATCTCGATTGCGACGACGCGCCTATCACGAAGTAATGAGTCACCGAGCATCCATGAAGAGAAAGCGTGACCTTGTGAGCTGAGGGCCTTAACATGGTTTTTTCGTCCTTGTAATCCCCTTACTGCTGTCGTATACTTCTTGAAATCTATTCTAAAAAAAGGGTTTGCATCTATGTTTATGCTACAACGTGGGTTATGTTTGGTCGTTCTATTTGTGGTTGGAACGGCTTTTGGCGAAACGGTCAAAAAAGTGACGGTACGTGCGTTAGATAAATTTGGTACTGATGCCACGGACGTGTTGCAATATTGTAGCGTGAAAGAAGGTGATTCGTGTTCTCAGGAAGAGCTGACCAAGGGGCTCTCGAAAGATGTGCGGACGCTTTTGGATACCGAGCGCTTTGAAGATGTGAGCGCAGAGGTGGAAACCGGTTTCTCGGACGGCATTCATGTTATTTATTCCGTTAAGCGTCGTTATCGCTTCCAGGAACCCATTTCGATCCGTGGAAACGACTATATGAGCGAAAGCAAGGTCCGGAAGTATGCTGAGTTGAAAAACGGCGATCCCATCGATGAACAAATCTTGGCCTCGAAAGTCAGTAAAATCCGCGACGAATATATCAAGCGCTATTATCGGAATATCAAGGTCAGTGTGGTGATGGAGCCGATGACAAACAGTGTGGGTTCTGCTCAAGTCACTCTGATTATCAATGAAGGCGCACGCGAGAAGATACACGCTTTTAAGTTTCTCGATAACCCGTCGATTGACGCGGAAGAGCTGCGTTATTCCTTCGGTGACCTGCCGTGGTATGATCCGCGTGGATGGTTCAGTGAAAACATTGTGACGGAACAGGCACTGGAAGATGCCCGCCAGCAGGCCGAAGACGTGTATCAGAACAAGGGATTCTTAGATGCAACGGTCGCCTCACCGGTGTCGAAAAAAGTGGGCGATGAAAAAGTCGATATGATTTTTAAGGTGACGGAAGGCGATTCCTATACGACGGAATCCACGGCCATTCGCGGCGTGAAGCTCTTCCCGGAAAACGATGTGCTGGCAGGTTCCCGTATGAAGAAGGATATGGTCTGCGGACGTCAAGCCGTGAACGACGCAGCAAAGGATATCCAGGACTATTATGGTTCACGCGGGTATGTGGATACTGTGGTGCGCCCGTTAATCGATCCTGTGCCCGGTCGCCCAGGTCGTGCGATGATTACGTTTGAGGTGCACGAAGGGCAGCTTGCGTATATTCGTAATGTGGTGATTCGCGGCAACAACGAAACCAAGGACAAAGTGATCCGTCGCGAAGTCCTCGTCAGTCCGGGTGAAATCTTGAATGAGGTCCGCGCAGAGCGTAGTGAAGCGCGTCTGAAAAATTTGGGTTATTTCTCGGAAGTGCGTCACTATAACGAAAAGACCGATGACCCCGGCAAGCGCGATCTGGTGTATGAAGTGAAGGAACAGCGTACCGGCAACTTCATGGTGGGGCTGGGTATTTCGACGGTGGACAGTATCTTCGGATATGGCGAAATTTCGCAGAGCAACTTCGACATTTTAAACTGGCCGAATTTCAAGGGTGCCGGACAAAAGGCTCGCATGGGTGTTGAGTATGGTCCGCGTCGTCAAACAGCGGAAGCTTCTTGGACCGAACCTTGGCTCTTCAATCGTCCGTTGGCGCTCACCGTTGAAATGTATCGCCGGATGCGCTGGTTTGACCAGTATGATGAAACGCGCACAGGTGCAAATGTTGGCCTCTCCTATCCGGTGCTGGTGGGCCGTCTGGGGTTCCGTTATACCCTCGAACAAGTGGAAATGGATGATGTGAAGAACGGCGAATGGTTTAATGATCCGAACGTCCTTCATGCGCCTGGTACGGGTAAGAATTTTTGGAAGGATCAGGAGAATGAGTACAGCGGCAATCTTAATAGCATCGGCCGTATCTATTGGTCAACCGATACGCGTGACCAGGCCTTTGTTCCGACCCGCGGGTATCAGTCCATGATTTTTGGCGATCTCTCGGAAGGGTTTCTCGGAGAAAACGAGTTTTATCGCGTCGGGCTTTCACATCGCCACTGGTTTGCCATGCCGTGGTGGAAGCATGTGCTGAGTTTGCGTGGCCGTGCTGAAACCGTGGATGCTTATAGCGGTGAACTGCCGGTCTACGAGAGTCTTTTCCTGGGCGGTCCGCGCACGATTCGCGGCGTAGAATATCGTGGCATGGGCCCAAAAATCTTTGCTGACAACAGCGACCATTATTCGACGACCGGCGGTAAGTCGCTCATTATGGCCACGGCGGAATATACGATCCCGGTATTCAAAGCTGTTCGGCTGGCGGTCTTTACGGATGCAGGTTCTTTGGGAGATGATGCGTTTGGTAAGGGCATGAACGGTGTGTGTGTTGCCGCAGGTGTGGGCTTACGCATTGATATTCCCGGCTTCCCGATTCGCTTCGACTTGGCCAAGCCCTTTATTACGGATGATGACTACACGAATGAAGAGATCTTCTCGTTCTCAATTGGTTTTGAATAATGGATGTTCGCAAACAGCTTAAGGTGGCTGTTGCAGAAAGGTTACAATGAAGGTTACTCGTTTGATGATCGCGGTCATGTTGACCGCCATGATGGGATTCGCACAGGAAAAGATTGTTGTTGTTAATATGATTGATTTAATTCGATATCATCCGAATCGTGAACGCGATCGCAAGTTGATGACGGATACAGAAAAGGAATATCAGGAGAAGTTGGATAAGCGCCGCGAGCGGTTCGAGCAACTTCGTGACGAATTTGAACGCGTCGCCAAGGAGGCGCGTAATCCCGCGTTGAGCGATAAGGCGCGTTCTGAAGCTGAAACCAAAGCGCTGAAGCAGCGTGATGTGGTTTCGGAAGCTGAACGCGATCTGCGCCAAGAGGCTCAGAAGCTTCAACGCGAACTCGCAGATCTGGATACCCGTCTGTTGCGTCAGGTCACGGGCGAAATCCGGGAGACCATTACGAAGTATGCCAAGGACACAAAGAGTACGCTTGTGATGGACGCTTCAACGCTGGCCTATTCGGATCCGAAGATGGATGTGACCGACGATGTGCTCAAACGGATGGGTATTGACCCAAAGGTCCGCAAGGAAGCTAAGGAAGAGGCCGAAAAGAAGGCAGCAGCGGCCACATCCAAAAAGTAACCTCATGATCATGCGTGCACAAGACCTTGCTGATAAACTGTCGGGACAACTCGCGGGCGACGGATCTGTTGAGATCGTCTCGATGTCCAGTCTGAGCGAAGCTCGCACAGGCGATATTAGCTTCTTTACGGATTCAAAGTATGGTAAACAGCTCGCCGCCACAAAGGCGAGTTGTGTCTTGGTGGCGCGCGATTGGGCAGGGGAGTGTCCTGCAGCGGCTATTATCCGCGTGGAGAGTCCCAATGCGGCATTTGCTCAAGTGGGTGCTTGGTATGCTCCGTCACCTGTTGTGCGCAAGCCAGGCGTACATCCTACAGCGATCATCGGCGAACAGGTTCAGCTCGGCCAGGACGTGCACGTGGGCGCCTATACGGTCATTGAGGATCATACGACCATTGGTGATCACTGCGTCATTGAAGCGCAGGTTTTTATTGGCTCGAATGTCAAGATCGGCGATCACGGTCACGTCTATCCACAGGTGACCATTCGGGAAGGCACCATCATCGGTGATCGCGTCATTCTCCACTCGGGCGTGCGCCTCGGGGGTGATGGTTATGGGTTTAATCCGATCATCAAACCGGACGGAACCATTAAAATCGAAAAGATCCCGCAGATTGGTATTGTCGAATTGGGCGATGATGTGGAGATCGGCTGCAATACGACGATTGACCGTGCCCGCTTCGGACGTACACGTCTCGGGAATAGCGTAAAGATCGATAACTTGGTCCAGCTCGGCCATAACGTCCAAGTAGGAGACTACAGCGGTATCATTGCCCAGGCTGGGGTTGCCGGGAGCACCCGTATTGGTCAAGGCTGTATCATTTGGGCGCAAGCCGGACTTTCCGGACATCTGACCGTCGGCGACCGTGGACAGGTCGGCCCCGCAAGCGGTCTCGCCAAGGACGTTCCTCCTGGGGAGTTTTACCTTGGACTTCCTGCTGTGTCAAGACGTGAGCTTGGTGCGCAAATGTTGATGCCCCGTCAAATTGAAAAGCTCAAAGCTAAGGTCACCGCACTCGAAGCGCGCCTGAGCCAACTTGACGCAAAGTAGGCAATATTTTGTCACGGTAGGCTATTCCCCTGCATACTACTGTATGCGCCATTTCCTTCAAAATAGCATTCAGTTGAATACGGAGGGGTACTTCTGTAAACAACGTAAAACATATAAAAATACGATTTTCTTCTTATTTTATATCAAAACACGTCTTTTTCCCCTGTAAGACATATTTGGCATGCCCCCTGCTATTGTATATACAGTTTTTCATACACACCACAAACCAAATAGATATAAACCACACACACAACTAAATAATATATACACCACACTCCTGTTTTATACAGGACAAACGCCGAAGGCACACACCCTTCGGCGTTTGTTTTTCTAAAATAGGTAAGTCCGCCGCCAGGGGTGCGCCGCGAACAAACGAATGGGTAACTTTTTTCAAATGGCTAGTCGTAAGCTTGGGCGTATAGGCGTCCTCGCCTGTACAGCGGAGCGTGATGTCTATTGCTGGCGGCTTTGTGGCCGCCAGTGAACAGGCGGGGACCCTCCTACGCCTCCACCTTCGCTAACGCTACGGCGGACAAGAAGGCTACGGCGCGGCAGGCGCCTATTCGCCCAGCAAGGCACCCAACCTCATCATTCCACCATTCCCATATTCCACCATTCCATTGACGGTAAGCTTTGACACACAAAAAAACGAGGCGAGGTAAACCCCGCCTCGTTTTGCTTTCCCTTTTGGGGTATGCGCTGTGTTAGTCTTCGACGACCCACACCTTGAACGTGCAGGTGACCTCCGGATGGAGCTTCACGGACACATCATACGAACCCGTTTCCTTGATAGGTTCGGAGAGGCTGACCTGGCTCTTGTCCAGTGCGATCTTGGAGATGGCTTCCAGCGCCTTGAGGATGTCCGTCACCGAGACGGAACCGTACAAGTGCGTGCCATCGACGACCTTCTCGCGGAGTGTGACAGATACCTTGGAGAGCTTGGAAGCTTTATCCTTGGCCTCTGCGAGCTGGAGGCGGGCGAGTTCATCACGATCCTTGCGCAGCTTTTCCAAGCGACGCAGGGCACCCTGCGATACAGGTGCGGCGAGGTCTTTCGGCAACAGATAGTTACGGGCGTAACCTTCTTTTACCTTCACGATCTCACCGGCTTTGCCGAGCTTTTCAACATCTGACAACAAAAGAAATTCAGTAGCCATAATTAATTGTCCTCTCTTGTTGTTAGGCCAGTAAGCCCAGGTTACGTGCACGGCGGATGCCACGCTTAATCTGACGTTGCTGTGCAGCGGTCACGCCTGAAATACGTGAAGGAATAATTTTTCCATATTCCGTTACGAACCGACGCAGGCTCTCAATGTCACTTTCATCGATCAGCATGTTCGGATCCAGCACGACGCGCTTACGCAT
>SERZ01000466.1_pt1 | contig 27312 bp, 23 predicted proteins | sample 3171461 | NCBI WGS metagenome assembly SERZ01 (sample SAMN06051861, study PRJNA518727) | freshwater metagenome | biome: subpolar coniferous forest; feature: holomictic lake; material: water; isolation source: holomictic Lake 227, 6 m depth | place: Canada: near Kenora, Ontario | collected... | reverse complement strand
AGATCGTGACATCATGATTTACATCAACTCACCTGGTGGATCATTTACTGCACTCACTGCAATTTATGACACTATGCAGTTTGTACGCCCTGATATCAGCACAATCTGCTTGGGCCAAGCCGCATCTGCCGCCGCCGTCATCCTTGCAGGTGGCGCCAAGGGCAAGCGTTATGCACTCGAGCACTCACGTATTTTGATTCACCAGCCATCCTCTGAGGGCGGCGGTCAAGCATCTGACGTTGAGATTCAGGCTAAAGAGATTGCACGTATTGCGCGTTTGCAGGAAGAGCTTCTTGCGCGTCACGTTGTTAAATCTGCGACTGAGATCGAAAAAGATATCGAGCGGGATAAGATTTTAACTGCGGCAGAAGCCGTTGAGTATGGAATCATCGATCAAGTATTGGCCTCACGTAAGGCTAAGCCAGTCAAGTAATATTTAGGCATGAAACTATTTGAGGCGGGCTCCCTTTGGTCCTATAAGGGATACCGTCTCTTTTGGTTTAACACCACAATCTTTGTTTTAGGAGCATCGGCATTTCCTATCGCACTGGCGGTAACTGTCCTTGATGCAGGAGGAAGTGCAACGACCCTCGGGTTGATTCTTGGCGCACGTGTTTTATCTGGAGTCGTTTTTGCACCCTTTGCCGGTGTCTGGGCAGATCGGTTGCCTCGCAGAAAAGTAATGATTGGATCAGATTTATTTCGAGCGGTTCTCGTCTTCGGAATGGTCTTTATCTCAGCGCCTCAACTTCCACATGTTTTACTGGCTCTAGCCGTTTTCTTAATGGGAATCGGTGATGCCTTTGGAATGGCGTCGGCAGGCGCGCTATTGCCCTCACTTTTACCCGAAGATAAGTTGCCAGCGGGAAATGTTGCTCGCGGGATTGTAGTAAGGACTTCGACCATTGTTGGGCCAGGAATCGGTGGCTTATCAGTCTTCTTAATCGGCGGGCGATTAACTTTCCTCTTTACTGCCTTCGCCTTTGCTGCCGGAACCTATTTCCTTTCGAAAATTAAAGAAGATATTAACGCTGATAAAAAACCACGCGAGCCATTTATGGTTGAAATGCGCGAAGGCTTGCGCACAGTCTTAGATATCCCATGGATTGGCGCAATGATTGTCATGGCATCGATTCAACTCATGGTCGTTCTTGCAGCTGAAAATGTTCTCTTGCCCGTAATTACAAGGCGAGAATTTGGATCAAATACGGCCTTCGCACTGTCGGCCGCGGCATTTTCCTTTGGTGGAATTATTTCAGCCATTGCAAGCATTAAAATGAGAGTAAAACATCAAGGCCGGTTTTCAGTGCTCGTTTGGATACTAGTAATTATCGCTCCGCTTTCATTGGCATTTCCAATTTCACAAACATTTGTCGTAATCGCATATCTATTTGCTGGCTTATCCGTGGGGCCGTGGGAGGCTTTCTGGAATGCTGCAGTTCAACGTGAAGTCCCACGTGAATTACAGGGTCGAGTATTTAGCATTGATCAAATGGGTACGGCAGGTTTGATGCCCCTTGGCATGGCCCTAGTGGGTCCAGCAGTAAACCTATTCGGGGAAAAACCGTTGCTTATTGGGGCATCAATATTCCACATCATTATCTGCTTGCTTGTTTTACTGGTGCCAGGTGTAAAAGATATGAAAATGCCAGCAAAAGAGCGTTGATTATTCTTACGGCGAACAATCCCAAGCCTAAATTCTGAGGCGAAAAAAGAGTTAAGAATCTAAACTTGGACCATGACAAGAATCGGTGAAACTAGCGACCTGCTCAAGTGCTCCTTCTGCGGTAAAACTCAGAAGCAGGTCAAGAAACTCATTGCCGGTCCTGGCGTTTATATCTGCGATGAGTGCATCGAACTCTGTAATGAAATCATCGTCGAAGAGCTTTCGGAAGCATCCTCCCTTGGCTTAGCCGAACTTCCAAAGCCACAGGAGATATTTGAATTTCTAGATCAATATGTCATTGGTCAAGATCGCGCTAAGAAATCACTCTCCGTTGCGGTGTACAACCATTACAAGCGCGTTCAAGGCGGACATCGTGAAGACTCAATTGAATTAGCTAAATCAAATATTTTATTACTCGGTCCAACTGGCTGTGGCAAAACGCTCATGGCACAGACTTTGGCACGCATGCTCAATGTGCCTTTTGCTATTGCCGACGCAACGGCCCTTACCGAAGCCGGATATGTCGGTGAGGATGTTGAAAATATTTTGCTTAAACTTCTGCAGGCTGCAGATTATGATGTTAAAAAAGCGGAAACGGGAATTATCTATATCGATGAGATTGATAAAGTTGCCCGCAAGTCAGAGAATCCATCAATCACCCGAGATGTCTCAGGTGAAGGTGTCCAACAAGCACTATTGAAAATTCTTGAAGGAACGGTTGCATCGGTTCCACCACAAGGTGGCCGCAAGCATCCACACCAGGAGTTCATTCAAATCGATACGACAAATGTCCTATTTATTGTCGGCGGAGCTTTTTCTGGGCTTGAAAAAATTATTGAGTCACGCAGCGGTAAAGCGGGCGTCGGCTTCAACGCAACGCTCCAAGATGCCTCAGTTAAAAATCGCCGAGATATCTTCGCCGATGTCATGCCTGAAGATTTACTCAAATTTGGAATGATTCCTGAATTCATCGGACGCCTTCCAGTTCTCACAAGTGTTGAGAATTTGGATAAGACGGCGTTAATGCAGATTTTAACGGAGCCAAAGAATGCCCTCGTTAAGCAGTACCAACGTCTCTTTGATCTCGATCACGTCGAACTAGAGTTTTCAGTCGAAGCCCTCGATGCGATTGCAGATTTGGCATTAATTCGCGGAACTGGCGCCCGTGGGTTGCGCGCGATTATGGAGTCGGTCCTTCTCTCTGTGATGTATGACGTACCTAGCCGCAGTGATATTGCAAAGGTCTTGGTCACGAAAGATTGCATCGAAACTGGCGCACAACCTGAATTCATCCTTCATACTGGCGATATTCCAAAGCGCTCACGTGGGCAAAAGGGTCAAGAGGAGAAGAGCGCGTAATCTAGACTGCTCCCTATGTCAGACGAGCTAGCTTCCAGCTTTTCACCAGCTGAAATTGAAGCACCCCTATATGAAAAATGGGTAGCCGCTGGATATTTCACGGCCGATGCAACATCAACTAAGCCGCCCTTCACAATTGTCATTCCACCGCCGAACGTCACGGGTTCACTGCATATTGGTCACGCCTTAGATCACACTCTTCAAGACACCCTCATTCGCATGAAACGAATGAAGGGTTTCGAAGCGTTGTGGTTACCAGGAATGGATCACGCTGGAATTGCGACACAGAACGTTGTTGAAAAACAGTTAGCTGCCCAAGGCATTACACGCCACGATGTGGGGCGCGAAGACTTTGTTAAAAAAGTTTGGGAGTGGAAAGCCGAATCGGGCGGTGCGATTCTCGATCAAATGCGCCGCTTGGGCGATAGCGTTGATTGGTCACGCGAGGCTTTCACAATGGATGCAGGTCTTTCAACTGCAGTTCTTACAATCTTTAAAAAACTCTACGACCAAGGTCTTATCTATCGTGCCGAACGCATTATTAACTGGTGCCCACGTTGTTTAACTGCGCTCTCAGATATTGAAGTAGAGCACCAGGATGATGCCGGCGAGTTTGTTCAAGTTCGTTATGGTGATGGTGATATTGAAATCACTGTTGCGACAACGCGCGCTGAAACAATGCTTGGTGATGGCGCAGTTGCTGTGCATCCTGATGATGCGCGCTATAGGCACTTAATTGGCAAGCAAGTTCTACTTCCACTTGCCAATCGATATATTCCAATTATTGCCGATGAACTAGTTGAGATGGATTTTGGAACTGGCGCAGTGAAAGTAACTGCAGCTCACGATCCAAATGACTTCGAGATGGCAATGCGCCACAACGTGCCTTTTGTTGTGATTATGAACGAGCACGGTGTTATGGATGGATCTGGAACTCGCTTTGATGGCATGGATCGCTTCGATGCACGTAAAGCAGTCGTTGAAGCCCTTCGCGCAGAAGGTCGCATCATGGATGAAAAACGTCCGTATGTTCACGCCGTTGGTCACTGTTCTCGCTGCGATACAACTGTTGAGCCACGTTTATCTAAGCAATGGTTCGTAAAAGTTGCCCCACTTGCAAAGGCGGCGGGAGATGCCGTTCGCGATGGCCTTGTCAAAATTGAACCAGCAGAGTTAGCGCCACGTTATTTCGATTGGATCGACAACATGCATGACTGGTGTATCTCTCGCCAGTTATGGTGGGGGCATCGCATTCCCGTTTGGTATGGGCCTAATGATGAAGTTGTAGTTATTGGCCCGGGCGAGAGCGCACCGGCTGGATACACACAAGATCCAGATGTTTTAGATACCTGGTTCTCTTCGGCACTGTGGCCATTTTCAACGCTGGGTTGGCCCGCTCAAAGCGATGATTTAAATAAGTTCTACCCAACCTCGGTTCTAGTTACTGGCTATGACATTTTATTCTTCTGGGTAGCTCGCATGATGATGTTTGGTTTATTTGCAATGGATGGAGTTCAACCCTTTCATACAATCGCCTTACATGGTTTAGTGCGCGACCTGGGCGGTAAGAAGATGTCGAAATCAAAGGGCAACACCGTCGATCCAATTGAGTTTATGGATAAGTACGGCGCCGATGCCCTGCGCTTTACGTTGGCGCGCGGTGCTAACCCGGGCAAAGACCAGGCCCTTGCCGAAGAATGGATCGCTGGATCCCGAAACTTTGCCACCAAACTTTGGAATGCAACGCGCTTTGCAATAATGAACGGTGCAACCGTTGAGGGGCAACTGCCTGACCTTGCATCATTAAACGCGATCGATAAGTGGATTCTGAGTCGCTTATCCGAGGTTATTTCAGAGGTCGATTCACTTCTTGAACATTATGAATTCGCACGCGCCTGCGAGCTCATGTATCACTTTGCTTGGGATGACTTATGTGACTGGTACTTAGAGCTCTCCAAAGAGTCTTTCTCCAAAGGCGATGCCGCATCAACTAAGCGCGTCCTTGGTTTTGTTTTAGATCAACTATTTCGTTTGATGCATCCAGTCATGCCCTTCATTACTGAAACTATGTGGACGGCACTAACTGGGGGAGAGTCATTAGTAATTGCAGAGTGGCCAGTTGCTCAAGTTAACCACGTTGATAAAAAGGCGGAGAAGTTAATCGTCGAATTGCAAGAGATTATCACCGATGTACGTAGATTCCGTAATGATCAGGGAATTAAAACTTCTCAGAAAATTCCAGCTCGATTTATAGCACCCGCTCATATCAACAATTACGCCAGCGCAATGGCATTTGTGTTGCGTCTAGAGTTAGGCGAAATAACACCAAGTGCGCACTGCGAAATTGGATCGGTAAAGGTTGAGTTTGATTTAACTGGATCTATTGATGTTGTTGCCGAGCGCGCACGCCTTGAAAAAGATTTAGCAACTGCACAAAAGGATAAACAGACTGCCGAAGTAAAATTAAATAACCAAGGCTTCATGGCTAAAGCGCCAGAGAACGTTCTCATAGAAATCCGTGAACGCCTGGAGAAAACAACGACAGATATCGAACGAATTACTGCGCAACTCGCACAACTTCCGCGCTCATGATTATCTCTCCCGATGACCAAGAACGTGTTGATGCAATTGAAAAAGCGCTCTTAGCGCGCTGGCCAGAGACGCGAATTGCGCCCTCCACTGAGCGCATCGCAGCTCTTGTGGACATTCTTGGCTCGCCCCAACTTACCTATCCAACGATTCATGTCGGTGGAACGAATGGGAAAACAACTACTTCGCGAATGATAGATGCTTTGTTATTTGCTCATGGGCTGCGCACTGGTCGCTTCACGAGTCCGCATTTAGAGACTTATCGTGAACGAATTGCTATCAATGGCCAACCAATTGATCCAAAGGATTTAATTTTTGCTTATAACGATATCGCCGCATATTTGGATTTAATGGATACTAAATTTGAACATCCAATCTCATTCTTTGAGGCTGTAACCGCCCTTGGTTTTGTGGCCTTTGCTGAACACCCAGTTGATGTCGCCGTTATTGAGGTGGGCATGGGCGGAGAGTGGGATGCTACTAATGTGGTTGAAGCCGACGTTAGCGTCTTGATGCCAATTGGTTTTGATCACATGGAGTATTTGGGACATACGCTTCATGAGATTGCAGCAACAAAAGCTGGAATTATTAAAGCGGGCGGCTTTGTTGTTTTGGCTCAACAAGAGCCTGAGGCCGCTAAAGAATTAATTCGAAAAGCCGCTGAAGTAGGCGCCGATGTCGTGCGCGAAGGCATTGAGTACTCGGTTACATCAAGGGCCGTTGCTGTCGGGGGGCAACTGATTACAGTCACGGGTTTACACGATACCTACGATGACATCTTCCTTCCCTTACATGGCAAACACCAGGCATCTAACGCTGCCAGTGCGCTGGCCGCCGTTGAAGCGTTCTTTGGCGATCAACCTCTAGATATTGAGGCGGTGCGCGCGGGTTTTGCTGCGGTGACATCACCTGGCCGATGTGAAGTAGTACATCGGGACCCAACGATTATTCTAGATGCCGCCCATAATCCGCATGGGGCAAAGGCTTTAGCCGATACATTGGAAAACGAGTTTAACTTTGATGAAATCATCGCAGTTGTCGGAGTCTTTGCCGATAAAGATGCCGTTGGAATTCTGCAAGAGCTTGAGCCGGTTGTTGATCATGTCATCGTGACGCAAAGTTCTTCCGATCGTGCAATGTCATCCGGTGAACTCGAAAAGATTGCCTCAAAGATTTTTGGTGTGGATCGAGTATTCGAGGTCAGCAATTTGGAAACCGCCCTTGATCGCGCCGTTGCTGATGCGGCTCGTCCATTAAGTGAGGACACAATTGGAATTATTGTGACTGGCTCAGTTGTTACGGTCGGTGAAGCCCGAAGTTACTTGCGCAAGAAATTCGCCAAATGAGAGTTTTAGGTGCATCGGTATTAGTCATGGAGAGCTTGACTTTGGGTTTTGCAATCCTGCTGGCGACCAAAGACCAATCATCGTTAGGCATCGCGTACGGCTGCATTGTTTCCCTCCTTCTATTTTTATCTGCCGGACTTCTCAAGCGACGTTCAGGTTTCTATGTGGCTTCAGTTCTCCAGATCTTCATGATTGCCTTTGGGATATTCGTAAGACCCTTTTTCTTCATAGGGGTGATTTTTATTGGGCTTTGGGCCGCGGCCATCATTGTGGGGCGAAAGGGTGAGGCCGCTCGAGCTGCGCTCTTGGCGCAGGCCGACGAAAAGGCCTAATACACTAGGCGAGTGAACTCCGAGAAAACCCTGATCCTTGTAAAGCCAGATGGCGTCCGCCGCGGACTAGTTGGCGAAGTTATCTCTCGCATCGAAACTAAAGGCTATGCAATTGATGCAGTCCGGATGTTGCAAGCAGATCGCTCCTTGCTCGAAGCGCACTATGCCGAGCACGTTGGTAAAGCATTTTATGAACCACTCGTTGAGTTCATGATGTCAGGCCCAATCGTTGCGATCGTGGCATCCGGTAATCGCGTCATCGAAGGTTTTCGATCCCTTGCCGGCGTAACTGATCCAACTCTTGCCGCGCCAGGCACAATCCGTGGAGACTTAGCTCGCGATCAAGGCACCAAAGTTGTTCAAAATATTGTGCACGGATCAGATTCACCAGAGTCTGCTGCTCGAGAGATTCAAATTTTCTTCCCTAAATAATCAAGGAGTATAAAAGTATGAGTTCACAAAACAGGATGTCATTTATCGGCCGTGACATGGCCGTTGACCTTGGAACTGCCAACACGCTCGTTTATGTGCGTGGGCGCGGGATCGTTCTCAATGAGCCATCTGTAGTTGCCGTGAACCAAGACACTGGCGGAATTTTAGCCGTTGGTCTAGAAGCTAAGAAGATGATTGGCCGTACTCCGGGAAATATCGTTGCCATCCGCCCACTTAAGGATGGCGTTATCGCAGACTTTGAAACAACTGAGCGCATGTTGCGTTACTTCATTCAAAAAGTTCACCGCCGTCGTTATTTGGCTAAGCCACGCATTGTTGTATGTGTTCCATCAGGAATCACAGGTGTAGAACAGCGCGCAGTTAAAGATGCTGCATATGCAGCAGGTGCACGCAAGGTTTATATTATTGAAGAGCCAATGGCTGCAGCTATTGGCGCAGGACTTCCAATTCACGAACCAACCGGAAACATGGTTGTAGATATTGGTGGCGGCACAACCGAAGTTGCGGTTATCTCTCTTGGTGGAATTGTTTGCTCTTTATCAATTCGTGTTGGCGGTGACGAACTCGATCAATCGATTATTAACTGGGTTAAGCGTGAATTCTCACTACTTTTGGGTGAGCGCACAGCTGAAGAGATTAAGATGGCAATTGGTTCTGCATACCCACTAGCTGGCGAGAATGATGCTGAAATTCGCGGTCGCGATTTAGCAACTGGACTTCCAAAGACGATTGTGGTTTCGGCAGCAGAAATCCGTAAAGCTATCGAAGAGCCAGTAAATGCCATTGTTAACGCGGTAAAGAGCACGTTGGATAAGACTCCTCCTGAGCTTGCCTCTGACTTAATGGATCGCGGAATCGTTTTGACTGGTGGCGGAGCGCTACTTAAAGGTCTCGATGAGCGCCTGCGCAAAGAGACTGGAATGCCGATTCACGTTGCAGAGCGCCCACTAGATGCCGTCGTTGAAGGCTCCGGTAAGTGCATTGAAGAGTTTGAAGCCTTAGAAAAAGTCTTAATCTCCGAACCACGTCGGTAGGAACTCGTAAGAGATGCGTAGAGGCAGCGATGGGCGTAGCCGACTCCTCTTAATCATCCTGATTGTCACTGCGCTCTTTCTCATCACACTTGACTTGCGTGGTGTTGGTGTTATTCAAAGTGCACGCCAAGGAACGCAGACGATTCTTTCGCCTTTTCAGCGAGCTGGAAGCTTTGTTCTAACTCCAGTGAAAAACTTCTTTTCAGATGCGACCCATTTAGGGCGCACACGTAATCAGATTGAAAAACTGCGTTCTGATAATGCAAAGCTAAAAGCTGAATTATTAAATCGTAAAAGCGCCGATGTGCAACTAAGCCAACTCAAATCGATTCTTGATTTGGCTGGCAAGGCCGAGTATAAGATTGTAAATGCGCGTGTTATTAGTCAAGGTTCTAGTCAATCATTTTCACAGACAATAACGATCGACGCGGGCACTAACGCTGGAATAAAAATCAACATGACCGTCCTCTCGGAGTTTGGTATTGCTGGAGTCGTTAAAAATGTTTATCCCAGCTCTGCACTCATCGAACTGGCAACGGACCCAGAGTTTCGGATTGGTGTACGTATCGCTGGAACGCAACAAATCGGCATTCTTTCGGGCCGTGGAAATCGCTCGGCTAGTCTGCAGTTAATCGATAATTTAACGAGCGTCAAAGTTGGAGATATCTTGCTTGCGCGGGGCAGTGTCGCAAATAGCCCATTCGTGCCTGGAGTTCCAGTGGGTTATGTGACGGCCGTCGATAACTCTGCGGGAGCCATTGCGCAAAGCGCAACGATTCACCTTTATACGGATTTTTCAACTCTTGGAGTTGTAGCAGTAGTAGTAGGTGCGCCAAAGAACAATCCAGGGGATGTTCTGGTTCCAGTAAAGCCGCAACCAACGCCTTTGCCAACGGTTACGGTCTATGTCACACCATCGCCGAGTCCAACGAAGTAAGTACTGATGAACACTCGTCAAATTAGTATCACGGTGCCAATATTTTTAGCGATATTTGTAATACAAGAATCAGTTGTTAGTCAGTTCAGATTACCTGGTGGCGGCTTTTCGATTTTTCTTATTTTTTCCATCACTTGGGCACTCATGAGTTCGCCTGAGATTGCCGCACTCTGTGGCTTTGTTGCAGGACTCTCAATGGATCTTTCCCAAAGTTCCAGCGGACCTATAGGTCAATGGACGCTGTTGATGATTGCAATTTCGTATGCGGTTGCCTATTTAGGCTCTGGAAATGAAATCATGGCCAGCAATCCACTTGGTTTCACTTTCTTCACGGCTCTAGCCGTATTAGCAGTCGAGTTTGCCTTTGTAGTAACTGGCGCGTTACTTGGCGTTGCCTCAGGAAGTTTTGGACAAATCCTTATTACTATTGGTGGAAGTTTCATCTGGGCGCTCGTAGTAACACCGATCTTTTTACCAATTTTTTCTCGCTTACATGCATTTACTTTTGATACGCGGATATCTAAATGAATCAACGCTCGCGTTTGAACTTACTTGTAGTTCAAATATTGATTTTCTCCCTCATGATGGCACTCTTCGGGCGATTGTTTTATCTTCAAGTCGCAGCGGGGCCGAAATATCGTGATGCTGCTCTCAATATTCAGAGTCGCGATGTCGTCTCACCAGCAAATCGTGGCTTAATTGTTGATTCTTCAGGCGTGCCTTTAGCCCTAAATAAGGTCGGTTTAGCCATCACGGTCGACCGAATTGCAATTGATAAGCAGCCAGACAAAGGTGTTGCAGTATTGCAACGCTTGAGCAAACTTTTGAAACTTCATTACGTTGATGTTTATCGCAACACACGCCTTTGCGGAGAGTTACCTAAGGGTCAAAAAGCTGGTTGTTGGACGGGCTCTCGATATCAACCAATTCCAATTACTAAAGCCGCCGATCCAGATGTCGCACTGCAGATCGTTGAGCGCTCGGATCAATTCCCTGGAGTTGATGCACAACCAATTGCAATTAGAAACTATCCCGGAATCGTTGGAGTAAATGCTGCACATGTACTTGGTTACGTCGGTCCGCTAACCGACACTGATCTTGCTCAAGGAAATGGTAAGAAGTATTTCCGCAGTGAGAGTATTGGAAAATCTGGACTTGAAATCGAGTATGACTCCTACCTACGGGGAGTTCCAGGAATCCGCACACTAATCGTTGATCGCAAAGAGGCAATCACGGCACAAGGTAAAAAGAGGTCGGCAATTGCCGGTGATCACTTAGTAACCTCCCTTGATGTACGGTTACAAGCAGCTGCTGAGAATGCTTTAGCGGATGCGGTGATGCGCGGACGAGCAAGTGGCTACACATCAGATTCTGGCGCAGCAGTTGTCATGGATATAACAAATGGTCAAATTTTAGCCATCGCTTCATATCCAACTTATGATCCCAATGCATTCGAAGCAGGCTTAACCGTGCAACAAGCATCGGACTTATTTAGCGAACGGAAATCAGTTCCTGCTCTCTCGCGTGCATTGCAGGGTCTATACGCGCCGGCCTCTACCTTTAAAGCGGTGTCAGTTATTGCCGCCGTTGCCGCTGGATATAACCTCAATGCCTCTTACAGTTGCCCGGCACAAGTTCAAATCGGAAATCGTGCCTTCCAAAACTTTGAGAGCAAATCTCAAGGCACAATGAATATGAAAACAGCTATCGCAGTCTCATGCGACACGATTTGGTACCAAATTGCTTATGATCAATGGCTCCGCGACGGTGGCTTAAACCCCAAATCAAAGCCAAATGACTATTTCTTTAAAGCTGCCCAGAGCTTTAATATTACGCAGAAAGTTGGAATCGATGTTCCATCTGAATCTTCATCGCGACTTGCCGATCGAGCATATAAAAAGAGTTGGTTTCTTCAAAACAAAGATTTCTACTGCAACTACAAAACTCGGGCGCCAGCATCACAACAGACCGCATTTTTAGTTTTATTAGCGCATGAAAACTGTTTAGATGGTGACAAAATTCGTGCCGGCGACGCAGTTAACTTCGCAATTGGTCAAGGCGATACCGTTGTTACACCGTTAAAGTTGACGCAGATGTATGCCGCAATTGGCAATGGCGGAACAATTTGGCAGATGTTGGTAGGAAAAGCGATTGTAAAAACCGATGGAACTGTCGTTAAAACTATGACCCCCATAAAACTAGGGGCCTTAAAAGCCTCGCCTGCAACGCTTGATTTCCTTCATGGAGCGTTGCGTCAAGTAGTAATCAGCGGAACTGCTGCCGGGGCATTCGCAGGTTTTCCCATTGAAGTCAGTGGTAAGACTGGCACGGCCGAAGTATTTGGAAAGAATCTCAATGGTTCGGCCAAAGACAACACATCATGGTTTGCCTCCTATGCGCCAAGTAATAAGCCGCGATATGCCGTCGTCATGATGGTGAGCCAGGGTGGTTTTGGTGCAAGTACTTCAGCGGTGGGTGTTCGTAAAATTTATGAAACCCTCTTTGGCGTTAAGGGAAATAAGATCGTTCCAGGTGCTGCGCTATTTCCAGACGGTAAACCACCAACGAAATTACCTTCAATTTCACCCGCAACTAAACCTAAGGTAGCGCCATGAGCCAAATATCTGCACGCCAGCGCTTATATCGACGCAGTCGTTCATCTGTCTTCCACGGCTTTGATCCGGTGCTTACGGGCGCAGTCGCACTCCTATTACTCATTGGAACTTTGCTAGTTTATGCCGCTACTCGTGATTGGTATGCAAGCAACGGTTTAGATCCGCAGTACTACTTAAAGCGCCATATTATAAATATCGCAATTGGTGGGCTATTGGCTTACGGAACGACGGTTATTGACTATCGATTACTTCGCGCATACACCCCGATTTTTTGGGGGATAGGCGTTTTGGGTTTAGCGATAGTTTTAATTCCAGGTCTTGGAAGCACAGTCAATGGTGCGCGGGCCTGGATTGCCCTGCCTGGTGGATTCCAGATTCAACCCGCTGAGTTAGCAAAGATCTCAATTATTATCGGAATATCAATGTTGTTATCAGAGCGAACACATGACAGCGACGAACCATCGACTCGTGACGTGCTTCAGGCATTGGTAGTTGCCGGGATTCCTGTACTTCTCATTATTTTGCAGCCAGATATGGGTACTGTCTTTATTATTAGTGCTTCCGTTGTAACTATCATCGCGGTCTCAGGTGCGCCATCTAGATGGGTTGCCGGATTATTAATAGTTGCAGTTTTAGGTGGAGTAGTTGCAACTAAAGCCGGCGTTATAAGCCAGTATCAACTTAAGCGATTGCAAACATTTGTCGATCCAACGGCAGATGTGCAGGGTTCTGGTTATCAACTTCGACAAGCACGCATCACTGTTGGTTCTGGTGGCTTAGTTGGAAAGGGATTATTTAAGGGACCGCAAACAAATGGTCGCTTTGTGCCTGAGCAACAGACCGACTTTATTTTTACTGTCGCAGGTGAAGAACTTGGCTTCCTTGGAAGCGGGTTAATTCTCTTCCTCTACCTTTTAATTTTGATGCGCTCCTTTGCAATTGCTCGCCGTGCCAACGATCCCTTTGGGCGATTAGTAACTACAGGCGTCATCGCTTGGTTTGCATTCCAGCTCTTTGAAAATATTGGAATGACGCTAGGTCTGATGCCCATGACGGGTGTGCCATTGCCATTCATCTCATATGGTGGCTCCTCGATGTTTGCCACATTGATCGGATTTGGCCTTCTGCAGAACGTTCATTCACGCTCACGTGGCTAAGTAAGGCCCATGAAGTAGGTAATTTCGCCCTCCTCTGCCATACTTGGGCCAACAGTTCAGCGCGGCTCGCGAAACCTTCGCGGCAAAAGCCCAGCGCGGACAGGTAAGAAAAAACCTAAACGGGGATTTTTTTAACATTAGAGCGTTTTTATAGACGCATAGAGGATTTGGTGCCATGGCGATTGAGCCTAAAACACCGCGCAAGCGTGCGGTCAAAAAAGCATCTGCTAAGGCAGAGGCAACCGTTACTGAGGTAACGAGTGATGAAGTAAAGAAGCCGGTTCGCAAGAAAACTGCAGCCGTCCCAGTTCCTATCTTTCAAGCCGCCCCTGATAAGCCGGTTGCAAAACCTGCTCGTAAAAAGCTCGTCGAATCTCCAAAGGCAGATGTCGAAAAGGCAGAGGCTCCTACGAACGCTGTATCTGAGGATTCAGATGATCAAGCCAGCCGAAATCGCCGTCGCCGTCGTGGTGGCCGTGGTCGTCGCAAGCCAGGTAGCGAGAGCGCGGCAACACAAGAGGGTACTGAAGAGAGCTCAGAGGATTCAACTGAGGCATCGACGCATCGTCGTCGCCGCCGTCGTGTAGCTGGCGCCGATGGTGTTACACCAGGTGAGAGCGTTGAAGAAGATGGCGTAGTAACCGTTGTAAAGGTTCGCGAAGTTCGCGAGCGCCCAGTACGTCCTGCACGTACTGAACGCGCCGAGCGACCAGAGCGTCGCAATGGTCGACGTGAACGTACCGAGCGCACTGATCGTGGTGGCCGCAGTGAATATCGCGAGCCATACCGCAAGCGCGGAACAATTATTACCGATGGTGAATTCTTAGCTCGCCGTGAAAACGTTGATCGCGAAATGCTTGTTCGACAGATTGCCGATCGTACGCAGATTGCAGTTATCGAAGATGGCGTCATGGTTGAGCATTACGTTAACCGCAATAGCAACGTCTCATACGTTGGTAACGTCTACTTAGGTCGCGTACAAAATGTTCTGCCTTCTATGGAGGCTGCTTTCGTTGATATTGGTAAGGGCCGCAACGCAGTTTTATATGCCGGTGAAGTTAACTGGGATGCTGCTGGAATTTCTGAGTCTGAGCCGCGCAAAATTGAAACCGTTTTAAAGAGCGGTCAGAGCGTTCTCGTTCAAGTTACTAAAGATCCCATTGGCCAAAAAGGCGCTCGCCTTACAAGCCAAATTTCATTGCCTGGGCGCTATGTTGTCTATGTTCCAGGCGGTGGAATGTCAGGTATCTCAAAGCGCCTTCCTGAAACTGAGCGCACACGCTTAAAGGCGATCCTCAAGAATTTAATTCCAGAGACTGCTGGCGTCATTGTTCGTACTGCAGCTGAAGGTGTTAGCGAAGAGGATCTAACGAGTGATGTCGCTCGTCTTAAAGCGCAATGGGATGACATTTATGCAAAGAGTGAGAATCCAAACTTTCATCCACCTGCCGCGCTATATCAGGAGCCAGATCTTGCTGTCCGCGTAATTCGCGATATCTTCAACGAAGATTTTCGCAAACTTACCGTTCAAGGTTCGAGTGCGTGGGATGAAGTTACAAACTATCTCGGCTTTATTGCACCAGAGCTCACAACTAAGATTGAAAAATACACAGGTACTGGAGATTTATTCTCTGATTTCCGTGTTGAAGAGCAGTTAGCAAAGGCCTTTGATCGCAAAGTTTATCTACCTTCAGGCGGATCCCTTGTTATCGATCGTACTGAGGCAATGATTGTTATCGATGTTAACACCGGTAAATTCATTGGTAAGGGTGGAAACCTTGAAGAGACTGTCACCAAGAACAACTTAGAGGCTGCTGAAGAAATTGCACGCCAACTACGTCTTCGTGACTTAGGTGGAATCGTTGTCATCGACTTCATCGACATGATCCTTGAGTCCAACCGTGAAATGGTTCTACGTCGTTTAGTTGAATCACTCGGTCGCGATCGCACTAAGCATCAAGTTGCTGAAGTGACATCTCTTGGACTTGTTCAGATGACGCGAAAGCGCGTTGGTCAGGGCCTCATTGAAGCTTTCTCAACCACATGTGATTCATGTAGTGGCCGTGGAATTCATATTCATATGGAGCCGGTCAAGATGAAGGCACCAATGCCTCAATTAGATGTTCCATCATCTCGGCATGAAGATGCCGATGAAAAGGATGCAACTGAGCATGAGTTTCACGAGTCTCTCAATGCAGAAGTACAAGTTGAGCCAGCTGCGCAAGAGCCAAAGACTGGTGGCCGCAAACGCCGCCGGGCCTCATCGTCAGGCATCATTACCGCTTGAAATAACCCAATTTGAGCCCTGAGGCTCTAGCGGGTAACCTTAACCCTTCACTAACTACAAGAGTCCGGAGTACCACAGCGTGGCAAATATCAAGTCTCAGATCAAGCGCATTAAGACCAACGAGAAGGCACGCCTTCGTAACAAGTCTGTGAGCTCATCTATCAAGACCGCTGTCCGTAAATTCCGCGATGCAGTTACTGGTGGCGATGCCGCAGCAATTACAACTGAACTTCGTAGCGCTTCACAGGCACTCGATGTTGCAGTTCAAAAGGGTGTTCTTCATAAGAACTCTGCAGCTAACAAGAAGTCATCAATGGCTAAGGCTGCTGCCAAAGCCGGCGCACGTTAATTCTTCTAACACTTTAAAGCGAGGCTAGGTTCATGCCTGCAATTTCACTTGCTAAGGCGCCGCAACCAGCATCAACTGATCCGGCGCAGATACGTAACTTCTGCATCATCGCTCACATCGATCACGGTAAATCAACCCTTGCCGATCGCATGCTGGGAATCACTGAAGTTGTAGACCCACGCAATATGCGCGCGCAGTATTTAGATCGCATGGATATCGAGCGCGAACGCGGAATTACAATTAAGTCACAGGCCGTCCGTCTGCCCTGGCGCAGCGGTATGGATGGTGGCGAATACATCTTGAACATGATCGATACACCTGGTCACGTGGACTTTACCTATGAAGTCTCGCGCTCACTTGCCGCATGTGAAGGCGCAGTTCTATTAGTTGATTGCGCTCAAGGTATCGAAGCTCAAACTTTAGCTAACCTGTATTTGGCGATGGAGAACAATTTAACGATTATTCCAGTATTAAATAAAATCGATCTTCCAAATGCTCAGCCAGAAAAGTTTGCTGCAGAGCTTGCAAAGCTCATTGGATGTGAACCCGAGGATTGTTTGCGCGTCTCAGGTAAGACTGGCGATGGCGTTAAAGAACTTCTCGATGAGATCGTTAAGCAGATCCCAGCACCTAAAGGCGATCCCGAAGCACCGGCGCGCGCTTTAATCTTCGACTCGGTCTATGACAGTTATCGCGGTGTAGTTACATATGTCCGCGTTATTGATGGCCACTTAACTCCTGGCGAGCAGATTCAAATGTTTTCAACTGGAGTTCGCCACGAGGCATTGGAAGTCGGAGTTATATCTCCAGAGCCCGTTGCCTCTAAAGGTTTAGGTGTTGGCGAGGTAGGTTATTTAATTACTGGTGTAAAAGATGTTCGCCAATCACGTGTAGGTGACACGATTACAACGTATAACAATCCCACGAAGGTAGCTCTAGCTGGCTATAAAGATCCAAAACCTATGGTTTTCTCGGGTCTATTTCCAATTGATGGCGCCGATTTTCCAGCGTTGCGTGAAGCGCTAGATAAGTTGCAGCTCAACGATGCCGCCCTTGTCTATGAGCCAGAGAGTTCGGCCGCCCTTGGCTTCGGTTTTCGTTGTGGCTTCCTAGGTCTACTCCACATGGAGATTGTTCGTGAGCGCTTAGAGCGCGAGCATAAATTGAATTTAATCTCTACCGCTCCTAACGTTGTTTACAACGTCACCATGGATGATGGAAAAGAAGTCCGCGTAACTAATCCATCGGAGTTCCCAGATGGCAAAGTTGCCCTCGTTAAAGAGCCAATCGTTAAATCAACGATTTTGGCGCCATCTGAATTTATCGGCACAATCATGGAGCTCTGCCAAGAGCGCCGCGGTGTTTTGCTTGGCATGGATTACATCTCAGAGGATCGTGTTGAGATTCGCTATGACTTACCACTTGCTGAAATTGTCTTTGATTTCTTTGACCAACTAAAGAGCCGGACTAAAGGCTATGCATCTCTTGATTACGAAGAAAAGGGCGATGCTGAAGGTAACTTAGTTAAGGTCGACATCTTGCTCCAAGGTGAGGCCGTTGATGCTTTTAGCGCAATCGTTCACCGCGATAAGGCCTACGCCTATGGCGTCATGATGACTGGAAAACTTCGCCAACTCATTCCGCGCCAACAGTTCGATGTTCCAATTCAAGCCGCGATTGGTTCTCGAATTATTGCCCGCGAAAGTATTAGCGCAATCCGCAAAGATGTTTTGGCTAAGTGTTACGGCGGTGATATCTCACGTAAGCGCAAGCTCCTTGAGAAGCAAAAAGAGGGTAAAAAGCGCATGAAGATGGTGGGCCGTGTTGAGGTTCCGCAGGAGGCCTTCGTTGCCGCCCTTGCAACCGATGCCGACATTGAAAAGGTGAAAGCCGCTCGAAAGCTTTAATTATGGCGCTCTCGTTCTACGTTCATATCCCGTACTGCATTAAACGTTGTGGCTATTGTGATTTCAATACATACACACCCAATGAACTCCAAGATGGCGCAACGTTAGAGATTGTTAGTAATGATTACATCGATGCCGTATTAAAAGAGCTCGATGCCGCCCCTTTAGATCAAGTCCCAACAATTTTCTTCGGGGGAGGAACCCCATCGCTCTTGCCTGCAGATGACTTAGGCCGAGTTATTGCCGCGATTAAAGCGCGCAATGGTTTAGCTCCTGATTGCGAAATAACTCTTGAAGCTAACCCAGATTCAGTTACTGCCGAAAAACTAAAACGATATATTGAAGTTGGTTTTAACCGAATCTCCTTTGGAATGCAGTCATCGAAGCCACATGTCTTAGCCGTTCTCAATCGCACGCATAATCCAGAGAATGTTAGGAAGGCCGTGGACATGGCCCGCGCTGCAGGTTTTGACAGCATCAGCGTTGATCTCATTTACGGAACTCCAGGGGAGTCATTAAACGATTGGCGAGATACCGTTACGGCGGCCCTAGCTTTAGATATCGATCACATCAGCGCTTATGCATTGATTGTCGAGACCGGCACAAAGTTAGCAGCTCAAATTAAACGCGGTGACTTAACGATGCCCGATGATGATTTGATGGCGGATATGTATTTACTTGTCGATGAACTATGTGAAAAGCATGGCTTTTCTTGGTATGAACTATCCAACTGGTCTAAGCCAGGCCATGAGTGTCGACACAACATTGCGTACTGGGAAAATAAGAATTGGTGGGGGCTTGGGCCTGGCGCGCATTCGCATATCAATGCGAAGCGTTTTTGGAATATTAAACATCCAACGGCTTATAAGCAAAAGTTATTTGCGGGCGAATCACCAGTTGCCGACAGCGAAGAGTTAAGTCAAATACAGATGCAAACTGAAGCAATAATGCTAGGAATCAGAATGCGAGAGGGCTTAGAGATTGCCTCACTTACGCCTAATCAGATTAAGCTTCTAAAGGCCTATCAATTGAATGGCTACTTGGAAATGCCAGTTAATCGCGTCGTATTGACGCCAACAGGGCGCTTGATTGCCGACCGAATCGTGCGAGAAATAACTTTCTAGTATCCTTGCCAACACTATGTCATCACGCCGTTTAGAAATCCTTCGCGCAATTGTCGACGAATACGTCGCGACGCAGGAACCCGTCGGCTCAAAATCAATTGCAGATCGCCATGGCTTAGGTATCTCACCAGCCACAATCCGTAATGAGATGGCAATCCTTGAAGACGAGGGCTTGATTAAGCAGCCTTACACAAGTGCTGGGCGAATTCCAACCGATCGTGGCTATCGTGTGTTCGTCGATCAGTTAGCTCAAGTCAAACCTTTATCTGGCCCCGAGCGCCGAGCAATTGAAACTTTCCTTGAAGGCGCTTTAGATTTAGATGACGTTGTCATGCGCACGGTACGTTTACTTGCCGATGTTACAAAACAGGTAGCGGTTGTTCAGTATCCATCAATGGTGAAATCTCGTGTGCGCCACATTGAATTAGTTTCATTAACTCCAGCGCGATTAATGATGGTCCTGATTACCGATTCGGGGCGAATCGAGCAACGCGTTATCGAACTTACGCAAGATGTTTCGGAGCACTTCTTGCAGACCCTGCGGACGCAATTAAATAGCGCCATGATGGGTCATCGCTTGCCTGAGGTCGCCGATCGAATAAGTGGAATTTTAGAGAGTTACACACTGCGTGATCGAAAAGATGTTGCAATTGTTATGTCATCGGTAATTGAGATGGCCATGGAGCGCCCAGAAGAAAAGATTGTTCTTGCAGGTACGGCTAATCTGGCGCGATTCCACGATGATTTTTCAACGACGATGCATCCAGTTCTAGAGGCACTCGAGGAACAAGTCGTTCTCCTTCGACTACTGGGTGATGCAAGTCAGAGCGTTAAAGTGAGAATTGGTCAGGAACAGGCCGACGTCAGCCTTCAAACAACCTCATTGGTGGCAGTTGGTTATGGTTCAGATGAGACATCCATTGGAGCCCTTGGAATCATCGGCCCCACACGTATGGATTACGCTGGTTCAATGTCAGCTGTGTCTGCAGTTGCCCGCTATGTCGGACGATTTATTAACGAAGGCGCATAAGTGGCAGATCATTACCAAACGCTCGGTGTAGCAAGAGATGCATCGGCCGATGAAATTAAGCGCGCCTATCGTAAATTAGCGCGCGAACTTCATCCCGATGTAAATCCAGATCCTGCAGTGCAAGATCAATTCAAAGAGATTACCGCCTCGTACGAGACGTTGAGTGATCCCAAGAAACGTCAAAACTATGACATGGGTGGAAGTAACTTCGGTGGTGCCAACTTTGGTGGGGGCTTCAGTGACATCATGGATGCATTCTTTGGCGGTGGTGGCTCACGCGGTCCACGCCCACGTATGCGCGCGGGACAAGATTCATTAATTCGAATTGAAGTCTCATTGCACGAGGCATGCTTTGGAACTGAGCGCGAAATTTCCGTAGAGAGCGCCGTCGTTTGTCCAAAATGTACGGGCAGTGGCTGCGTAGATGGCGGGCAACCAACCATGTGTAACGTGTGCAAAGGTCGCGGCGAAACACAACAAGTTGTGCGCTCAGTTATCGGTCAAGTAATGACTTCCAGACCATGCGGGCCATGTTCTGGATATGGAAGCATCATTGCTAATCCTTGTCGCGAATGTGCAGGCGAAGGTCGCGTTCGTGCGCGCCAAGATATCAACGTTAAAATTCCAGCTGGTGTTGAAACCGGCAATCGAATTCAACTATCCGGACGCGGTGAAGTCGGTCATGGTGGAGGACCAGCGGGTGATCTCTATGTCGAAATTGTTGAAGCCGAACATGATTACCTTATTCGCGATCGCGATACTTTGCATATGTCCTTAGCTGTTTCGATGAGTGCCGCAGCCCTTGGCTCAACTGTCAGCATTGAATCCTTAGATGGACCAGTAGATGTTCACATCAAAGCAGGCGCGCAAAGTGGTGCACCAATAGTTATTAAGCACAAAGGAATGAACCGTCTTCGCCAAGGTGGGCGCGGGGATCTAATTGTTCATTTAGAAGTTATAACGCCTTCAAAATTAAGCCGTGAAGAGGAAGATTTACTAAAGAAATTCGCCGAGCTTCGTGGAGAAAAGGCGGGAGATGCCCACGTAAAAGGCCATGATGGCGGTATCTTTTCTAAGATTAAGGGCGCGTTTACTAAGTAATGTTGACGCTATTTTTCGTTGAAGATCTGCCGACTCAAATCGGACAGATCTACGAATTCGATAACGAGGATGCTAATCATGCTATCCGCGTTTTGCGAATGGCTGCAGGTGAGATATTCATGCTCGCAGATGGCAATGGTGCGTGGAGCCAAGTCAAAGCATTTGCCATAAAGAAAAAGTCAATGGAAGTCGAAGTTATGGCAACCGGTTTTCAAGAGGCATTACCGACAACTATTACCGTTGTGCAGGCGCTTCCAAAAGGTGATCGCGCAAAAGAGGCGATTGAGCTATTAACTGAGGCAGGCGTTGATCGCATTGTTCCTTGGGCGGCATCGAGAAGTATTGGTAAGGCCTCAGATAAGTTTTCAATTACTGCACGGGAGGCAAGCAAGCAATCCCGGCGATTGCGCATTCCTGAAGTAACCGATATCGCAACGACCGAGCAAATTTGTGAAGCGATTGCCTTAAGTGATTTGGCAATTGCCTTTCATGAGAGCGCTGAAGCAAAACTTAGTGATTGCGTGTCATCGCACAATGTTGCCCATCTATTAATAATTATTGGCCCAGAAGGCGGATTAACATCAACTGAGATCGATGCATTTAGAGATGCTGGAGCAAAAGTTGCTTTGATGGGTCGACCAATTTTGCGCTCGGCACATGCTGGAATCGCGGCAGTCGCAGCCGTTTCGGCCCTGCTGAAGGTATGGTAATAACGTGGCCCTAGACATGAACTGCCTGTTCTGCAAAATAGTTAATGGAGATATTCCCGCCGACATCGTCTTTAGAAATGAAAACGTCGTTGCCTTTACAGACATATCCCCCCAAGCACCTACCCATGTTTTGATTGTTCCAACGATTCACGTTGAAAATGCCGCCGCTTTAGCGCGCCTTTCTCCAACGATTACTGCCGATCTCTTTACTGCCGCATCAGATATCGCCAGTGAGCGAGGTTTGGTGGGTTACCGAAGCGTTTTTAACACCGGCGCCGAAGCTGGTCAGAGCGTTTTTCACGCCCACCTGCATCTTCTCGGCGGCCGTTCGCTGGCATGGCCGCCCGGTTAAAGGTAGATTTATCCTTACATGGAGCGCACACTGATCACGGTACCAATCGCCATTCCCATGGTCGCACTCATCGGTCCACATGATGACAACTTACGTGCCGTAGAAGCCGCCTTCCCCTCCGTAAACATTACTGTTCGGGGAAATGAAATCACTTTGCGAGGCCCGCATATTGATTGTGCGATGCTCGAAAATCTCTTTGCCGAATTAATGGTTGTGATTCGCTCTGGAAACAATTTAACCGTCGATGCCGTCAATCGCTCGATCACAATGCTTGAGAACAAACCAATTGACCATCCCGCCGAAGTTCTATCCCTTAATATTTTGAGCAATCGTGGGCGCACTATTCGCCCTAAGACTGCCAATCAAAAGCGCTATGTCGATGCGATTGAAGAGCACACAATTACTTTTGGTATTGGCCCAGCAGGTACCGGTAAAACTTACTTGGCGATGGCAATGGCAATTGCAGCGCTGCAGAATAAAACCGTTAACCGAATAATTTTAACTCGCCCCGCAGTTGAAGCTGGAGAGCATCTAGGTTTTCTACCGGGCACGCTGAGCGAAAAAATCGATCCTTATCTGCGTCCATTGTTTGATGCACTACACGACATGATCGATATTGAATCAGTACCGCGATTAATGCAATCGGGTGTAATTGAAGTTGCTCCGCTTGCATATATGCGTGGACGCTCATTAAACGATGCTTTTATTATCTTGGATGAGGCACAAAACACCACACCTGAGCAGATGAAGATGTTCCTAACCCGCCTTGGCTTTGGCTCAAAGATGGTTATTACTGGCGATGTAACCCAGATCGATCTACCTAATGGGCAACATTCGGGCTTGCGCGTTGTTCGCGATATCTTGGGTGATATCGATGACATCGCCTTCCTTGAATTAACTGCTGAAGACGTTGTCCGTCACCGCTTAATCGGCGATATCGTCAAGGCCTATGATAATTTTGAAGAGCAACGCCAATCGTTGCGCCCGATTCGGCAATAGATGAGCATAGAAGTAACAAACACTTCAGGGCAGTTAGTTCCAAGCGATGAAATAACTTCTCTTCTTACTTACGCCATGGGCCAACTCAAACTCAATGCCGATTGTGATTTAAACGTTGGTTTTATCGATGATGAGTACATGACTGAGCTACACATCAAATGGATGGATGAGCCTGGCAGTACCGATGTGCTCTCTTTCCCAATGGATATGCCTGAGAGCGAAGAGGACGTTGTCACCCTCGGAGACATCATGATTAGTCCACGTTTTGCCGCCGAACAAGCAAAAGAAGCTGGTCATTCATTTGAGCACGAGGTTTACATTTTGGCCACACATGGCCTGTTGCACATCATCGGTTATGACCATGCTGAACCCGAAGAGGAACGCGCAATGTTTGCTTTGCAAGAGAAAATAGTAGATGACTGGAAAAAAAAGTAAATGAGTCCAATCGCAATAATTAGCATTATCGCACTCCTAGCCTTTGCCGGATTTCTTGCAGCGAGCGAGTCAGCCTTAACTTCAATTTCCCGTATAGTCGTTGAAGAGCTTGAGGGTAAACGCGGGGGAGTTCTTCTTCGAAAATACAGCGCTCAACCCGCACGATATTTAAACGTCATCTTATTAGTGCGAAAGCTCTGTGAATTCACGGCAACAGTGTTGCTCGCATCAATTTTGTTGCGCAATTACTCTTCGGCGCAAGCGATGGCGCTGACAGTTGCAATTATGGTGGTGCTCTCATACGTTGTGGTTGGAGTCGGCCCACGTACTTTGGGAAAGCAACAGCCCCATAAATATGCCCGATACGGGATTATCGTCGCCTATGGTCTTGCTTTTTTATTAGGCCCAGTCACAAAACTACTTATTACCGTTGGAAATGCGATTACACCGGGCAAGGGTTTTCGCTCGGGCCCATTTACATCTGAGGCCGAACTTCGAGATTTAGTGGACCAAGCACATGAACGTGGCCTCGTTGAATCCGATGAACATGAAATGATTCACTCAGTCTTTGAACTTGGCGATACTTTGGTACGAGAATTAATGGTTCCACGCACTGAAATGGTGTGGATTGAAAAAGATAAGACGCTGCGCCAAGGTCTCTCCCTTGCGCTTCGCTCGGGTTTTTCTAGAATCCCAGTAATTGGTACTGGCCCGGACAACATCATTGGAATTGTTTATGTAAAAGATTTGGCCAGGAGGGCGCTGGACCATCATGAAGCAGAGCAAACTGAAAATATCGAACAACATATGCGCCCTGCCAATTTTGTTCCAGAGATTAAAATGGCCGATGAGTTGCTAAAAGAGATGCAGCGCGATCAAATTCACTTGGCTGTAGTAGTCGATGAATACGGCGGTACCGCTGGAATTATTACTATTGAGGACATAATCGAGGAAATTGTTGGTGAGATTGAGGATGAGTTCGACGATGGTGAGGACCACTTCACGTGGCTCTCTGCCGATAAAGCTCGAGCAAACGCGACGCTGCATATTCAAGATTTAGCCGATGAGTTAAAGATCGAAATCAGCGAATCTGATTTTGAAGATGTCGACTCAATTGGCGGATTAATGGCACAAAAACTCGGCCGAGTCCCTATCGCTGGCAGCACAATTTCACTCAATGGTTGGTCGATTACATCTGAGCGCCCTCTTGGCCGCCGCCGCAGAATTAGCAGTGTATTAATTGAGCGATTAGAGCGCGAGATTGAGGACCACGAGTAGGCGATAGAATCGCCAAATGCGTATCGTTCGTTTTTCTCCTGGCCCTGATGCCGGTCTTGGTACCGATCCATTATTTGGCGTTCTCGAAGATGATGGTCTTATCCATGTCATAACGGGGGATCCGATTTACTCTGGGATTCAAAAGAGTGCGGCAACGATAGAACTTACAAAGGTGCGTTTATTAGCACCAGTAATTCCGCGCTCCAAAGTTGTGTGTATCGGCAAGAATTATGCCGACCATGCTGCAGAAATGGGTGGCGTTGTTCCGGATGAGCCGATCATCTTTTTAAAGCCGAATACTTCGGTAATCGGACCCAATGACACTATCGTCTGGCCAGATATGTCCGAGCGGGTAGATCACGAAGCAGAGCTCGCTATCGTAATTGGTCGCCTCTGTAAGGATGTTCCACTCGAGCGCGTTAGAGACGTTATTTTTGGTTACACCATTGCAAATGATGTGACTGCACGCGACTTACAGAAAAAAGATGGCCAGTGGACGCGCGGTAAGGGCTTCGATACTTTCTGTCCACTTGGACCTTGGATAGATACCGATTTCATTCCCGGTACTCAACGAATTACTGCCAGCGTTAATGGTGAGATTAAGCAGTCGGCACAGTTGAGTGAGATGATGTTTAAAGTTCCAGAGATCATCAATTTTGTATCGCGCGTCATGACTCTTTTGCCAGGTGATGTCATTTTGACTGGCACACCTGCAGGTATTGGCCCGATGATTGAGGGTGGCACCGCAACTATGGCTATTGAGGGCCTTGGCGAACTAACTAACAAAGTGAGAAAAAATTGAGTCCAACAGAAGGGAAAAAAGTCAAAGTTCGATTTGCACCTTCACCAACTGGTGATCTGCATGTAGGCAATATCCGTACTGCCCTCTTTGATTGGGCTTATGCCCGCCACACAGGTGGCACATTTCTTTTTCGCATTGAAGATACCGATACAACACGTGTGACCGATGAATACATCAATGCCGCAATTGATACGCTCAAATGGCTGGGCCTTAATTGGGATGAGGGTCCTGAAGTCGGTGGAGATAATGGGCCATATCTACAATCTCAGCGGTTAGAGATTTATGCGCACTGGGCCGCGAAATTTATTGAACAAAAAGATGCTTACTACTGTTATTGCACACCTGAGGAGTTAGAGGCAGTTCGTGAAGCTCAACGTGCATCCAATCAAGCACCTGGATATAACGGACACTGTCGCAACTTAACGCCAAACCAAATCGCAGCCTATAAAGCCGAAGGCCGCGGGGCAGTGGTACGAATGCAAATGCCCGATGGTGGAACAACATTTACCGATTTAATTCGCGGGGAAATGGCCTTTGATCATAAGTTTGTTCCAGACTTTGTCTTGGTCCGCGCTGATGGCTCTCCGCTATATACATTGGCCGTTGCCGTTGATGATATTTTGATGAAAGTTACCCATGTTCTGCGCGGTGAGGATTTACTCTCATCCACTCCACGCCAGATTCGCGTCTATCAAGCGATGGGTGTTGACCTTGCGGACTATCCAGTCTTTGCGCACTTACCTTTCGTAATGGGGGCAGATAATGCCAAGTTATCTAAGCGCAATGGTGAAGTGTCAATCGCTTGGTATCGAGATAAAGGATTTTTGCCAGAGGCAATCTGTAACTACTTAGCGCTCCTCGGTTGGTCACCTGGAGATGACGTAGAGAATATTACTATGAAGCAGCTGTGCGAGCTTTTCACGGTAGAGCGAGTAAATAGTTCGCCGGCTAAATTCGATATGAAAAAGCTCGAAGCAATTAACGGAGATAAGATCCGCGCTCTGACAATCGATGAGTTCTTGACTTGGGCACTGCCGTTCTTAACAAAGGCTAATGTCATAACCGGAACCCCTGATGAAATTGCACTCGTAAAGCGCGCACTTCCGATTATCCAAGAGCGCATCATTATGTTCAGCGAAGTTCCAGCCATGCTCAAGTTCTTATTTGTTAAGGATTTTGCGATTGAAGCCGATAGCCTCGCTAAAGTCACTGACTCTGGGGCCAAAGAAGTACTCCAGCGATCTCTAAAAGAACTCGAAACGGTTAATAATTGGACACATACTGATATCGAAGCTGCGCTTCGTACATCGTTAATTGAGGATATGGGATTAAAGCCGCGAATTGCTTTTGGTGCAGTTCGAATTGCAACGACGGGCAGCACGATTTCACCGCCTTTGTTTGAATCAATGGAATTACTCGGTAAAGCGGCCTCATTAGCCCGAATCACTGC
>SERZ01000465.1_pt1 | contig 27318 bp, 27 predicted proteins | sample 3171461 | NCBI WGS metagenome assembly SERZ01 (sample SAMN06051861, study PRJNA518727) | freshwater metagenome | biome: subpolar coniferous forest; feature: holomictic lake; material: water; isolation source: holomictic Lake 227, 6 m depth | place: Canada: near Kenora, Ontario | collected... | reverse complement strand
TTAGAGAAACGCCTGAACCACTCGCCCAAGGGGCTGTCGGAGCAGGACCAAGCTCAACTGGACAACGAGTTCCGAAACAGTTTTCGGATGAGGAAGTGGCAGGGCTGATCAGCGCCCCGACCAACAAAGCACGCAAGCTGGCGCAGGACTACACGAAGGAGCAACACGGCTCAGACTTCGCAACGCCTGAGATGCCAGCATCCAGCTTGGCCAAGCAGTCCGCTATTGGCCGCACGCACATGGCCGCAGTCGAAGGCTCACCCGCCTACAAGCAGACCATCTTTGACGCCTACGCCCAAAGCATGCCCGAGGTCCTCGAGAAGGCCGGGGCCAAGAATTACGACGACCTGCTGGAGAAAGCCTATCGCCAGTTGGCCAAGGAGACCAGCGACCAATTCGACCGCCTGCCCGTGAGCATGTCCTTCCACAAGAGTGGCGAGGGCAACTACAAGGGCGCGAAGGAGATGGCCAGCGACGTCCACGGCAACGACCACCTGTACGTCTTCCAAGGTGGCGACAAGCACGACTTCCTGAACCAAGTCGACCCACGCACTGGGCTGAACGAGAACGAGAAGTTCCGCGCCGTCCACGATCTGTTTGGCCACGCCATCCACGGCAACGAGTTTGGACCCGCAGGCGAGGAGAAGGCTTGGGGAATCCACAAGCAGATGTACAGCCCGCTGGCGCAGTTGGCCATGACGGCTGAGACCCGTGGCCAGAACAGCGTGGTCAACTACACCCCGCTCAACGCCAAGCTCAAGTCAGAGGTGTCCAAGCTGCGCGAGTTGCAGATGGAAGCCAAGCGACGCGGCGACACACAAGGCTACAAGATGGCCACCAAAGGAATCGAGGACGCCTTCCAAGGCTTCCAGTACGCGCCCCAGAAGGCCATCCTGCTGCCGCCCGAGTATCTGAGCGCTGAGTACAAAGGCGGCATGCCCGACTATGTGCGCAAGTTGATTACCCCAGAAAAGGGAACCGAAACCCAATCGGTTTTGACTCACTTCAGCAACAGCCCTGAATTGAAGTTTACGGACCCCAAGCGGTACGGTACTGGCATCAAGGGCGAAGAGGCCGAGCGCCTGAGCGACCCCAGCGCTGTGCGTGACCGCTCGTACTTCTACATGGGTGAGCCGGGCGCGGTGTCCCCTGAGCCGGGGCTGGGCGTCAACCGCTACCGTGGCGAGGCGTCAAGCCTGTATGACATCACGCAGGACCCGCTGGACTTCCGTGTGCTGGCCCGCGAGTCCAATCGCACGCCCTTCACGTCCAAGTACAACCAAGGCATCACCCATCCCTTGCAGGATGCCAACGACATGGAGCGCCTCGTGCGCGAGTACGGCTACCAAGGCATGGCCAACCCCAAGGCATCCAAGCCTATGGCCATCATGTTTGACCAAACACCAGTCCAGCGCCACAAGCGCGGCGGACTTTCATCGATAAAGTGAGCACCACATGGCGACCCAATTCCCAATAGACCAAGAGTACAACCGCTTCATTGGCGGCAACCCTGACCAGAACGCTGAGTCCGGTGGCGAAGAAGAGGCGCAGGTCGTTGACATGCCAGCCATGGACGACGCAGAGCTGGAAGAGCTGCCCGACGGTAGCGTGGTCGTCACCATGGACACCAAGGGTCCAATGGAAGACGAAGACTTCTACCAAAACCTGTCCGACAGCGACCTGATCATGGACCAAGATCTTGACGGTCTGGCACTGCGCTACATCGAGCTGGTCGAGAAGGACAAGGACGCCCGCAAGCAGCGCGACAAGCAGTACGAAGAGGGCATCAAGCGCACTGGTATGGGCAACGACGCCCCCGGTGGAGCCAACTTCAACGGTGCATCCAAGGTCGTTCACCCTGTGATGGCTGAGACCTGCATCGATTTTGCTGCCCGCGCCATCAAAGAGATGTTCCCGCCTGACGGCCCGACCAAAACCAAAATCTTGGGCGACGTCACCGAGGAAAAAACAACGATTGCCGAGCGCAAGCGCGATTACATGAACTGGCAATTGACCGAGCAGATCGAAGAATTCCGCGACGAGCAAGAGCAAATGCTGACGCAGCTCCCGCTTGGTGGCTCGCAGTACATGAAACTCTGGTACGACGAGAAGAAACGCCGCCCCTGCGCCCAGTTCTTGCCCATCGACAACGTGCTTTTGCCCTACGCATCGGGCAATTTCTACACTGCCGAGCGCTTTACCGAGGTGGATGACATCTCCGACTGGGATTACAAGCGCCGCGTGACCTCTGGCCTGTATCGCGAGACTTCAATGACCCGCGCCACCATGGACCCAGAGATGACTGGGGCGCAGAAAGCCACCAACAAGGTCGAAGGCAAGTCACAAAACGACAACGAAGATGCTGTGCGCCGGGTGTATCACATCTACACATGGCTCGAGCTGGAGGATGACCCCGAAACCAAGGGTGAAATGGCCCCGTACATCCTGATGATCGACGATCTGTCGACCGAAGTGATCGGCCTGTACCGAAATTGGGAAGAAGGCGACGACACCTATACCAAACTGGACTGGGTTATCGAGTTCAAGTTCATCCCATGGCGCGGCGCATACGCAGTTGGCCTGCCACAGCTCATTGGCGGCCTCTCAGCAGCCCTTACAGGCGCTTTGCGTGCCCTGTTGGACTCTGCCCACATCAACAACGCTGCGACGCTCCTGAAGCTCAAGGGCGGCAAGATCTCTGGCCAATCCCAAGAGATCGAAGTCACGCAGGTTGTGGAGATCGAAGGCGCTCCCGGCGTGGATGACGTGCGCAAGATGGCCATGCCCATGCCGTTCAACCCCCCATCGCCCGTGCTTTTCGAGCTTTTGGGCTGGTTGACCAACGCCGCCAAGGGTGTGGTGACCACCGCAGAGGAAAAGATCGCCGATGTCAACAGCAACACCCCAGTTGGCACGACTCAGGCGCTGATCGAGCAAGGTGCAGCCGTATTCAGCTCCATTCACGCCCGTTTGCACGAGTCTCAGGGCCGTGTGCTCAAGGTTTTGAGCCGAATCAACCGCTGGTATCTGGATGACATGCAGCGCGGCGAGGTTGTGGAGGATCTGGAGGTCAAACGCGAGGACTTTGCCCGCGTTACCGACGTTATCCCCGTCTCCGACCCGCACATCTTCAGTGAAACCCAGCGAATGGCGCAGACCCAAGCGGTCATGGCCATCATGAAGGACAACCCTGAGCTGTTCAACAAGAAAGTGGTGATTCAGCGCTTCCTGAAGCAGATCAAAGTGCCCGGCATCAACGAAATCATGGTCGACGTGCCGTCACCAGTCAAAATGGATGCAGCCAACGAGAACGTGGCCATGGCCATTGGTCAGGCTGCCTACGCTTACCCCGAGCAGGACCACCTTGGCCACATTCAAGCGCACTTGGACTTTGCAAAGAGTCCGATCTTCGGTGGCAACCCCATCATTGCGCCAGCATATCTGCCCAAGTCAGTCGAGCACATCAAGCAGCACATTGTGCTGTGGTACTTGAACCGCATGACTGGCTACGTTCAGAAGGCCATGGGCGAGAAGCTCGAGGATTACGACTTGCAGAAGGACCCCAAGGCGGTGGACAAGCTGTTTGCTTTGGCATCGCAGCACGTCGAGCTGGACGCGGACCAAACGCTCAAGGGCATCATGCCTGTGATCCAGCAATTGGTGCAGGGCCTCCAGCAGTTCAAGCCACAGCCACAAATGACGCCAGACACCAAGGTGCTGCTGGACACAAGCATGGCCGAGACCCAGCGCCGCGCCAAGCGCGACGAGGCAGAGATGGGCCTCAAGGACAAAGCGCTGGCCGCAAAGATCCAGATGGACATGGCCAAGCTGCAACAGGACCAGCAAGAGGCGATGGAAGAGATGCAGTTGCGTCTGGCCATTGCCACCAACGACCAAGACATGAAAGAACGCATCGAAACAGCCCGCTTAACACGCGATGCGGCAAAGCTCAATTTCGAGCAGACCAAGGCTGTACCAACCCAAGGAGCTAACTATGGCAACGAGTGATCAAGAGCAAAAGAGCATCAATGTGCCCCAGCACAAACGCATGGCTATGGGCGAAAAGCTCGACGGCCAGAGCATGAAGGGCGGCAGCACAACCCCAACCAAACAGTCAGGAGGCTTATCACAAGCTAAGAAAAAATGAGAACCCTTTCGGATCTGATCGGTGGAATTAAGGCTCGTCAAGCTGAAATAGCTTCGTCCCTCGTTGCTGGTAATGCAGCGAACTGGGAGTCTTACGTTCGATTGGTCGGTCATAACGCGGGCCTACAAGAGGCCCTCGACATCCTAAACAACCTGATGAAGGAAGATGAGAATGAGTGATAACCCGGTAGCTTCTAACGAAGCTGAGATGGCTTGGGCATTTCCGAGCGTAGATCCCGGTGCAATACCTCTTGGTGGACGACTGTTAGTTCAGCTCCGCCGTACAAAAAAGACGACAACTGCATCTGGAATTATTTTGGTCGAAGAAACCAAAGAAACCGAAAAGTGGCAAAACATGGTGGCCAAAGTCATCACGATTGGATCGCTGGCATTTAAGCATCGTGACACGATGATGGGCTGGCCTGAAGGATCTTGGTGCTCAGTGGGCGATTTCATCCGCGTCCCCAAATGGGGTGGCGATCGTTGGGAAGTAAAAGTCCCCGGCGAAGATGAGAACGAAGACTCCGCTTTGTTTATGGTCCTGAACGATCACGAGGTGATCGCGAAGCTGACTGGTGATCCACTTGCTATGAGGGCATTCCTATGAGCACAGAAGTCAAAGAAAAGATTGAAGATCTCAACGTCGTTGAGGAAAAAGACGGCTCAGTCACGGTTGATCTGCCAGACCATCTGGCGGACCATTCCGATGATGACAACAACGAGCCTGAAACTCATCAGGACAACGACGGTGATGTCGACCACCCCGATGACACTGCGGCAGTCCGCGAGGCCCGGCGCAACCGCCGACGCGCCAAGAAGGACTACATCAAGCGCACCAATGAGGAGAAGGACCAGCGCCTTGGCTTGATGCAGCGTCAGAATCAGGAGCTGCAAGACCGCCTTGCCGTCTTGGAACGCAAGACGCACGGTGCAGACATGGCCCGCTACGAAAAGGCCATGGAAGACGAGGAGTACCGCCTGCGCTACGCCCAGCAGAAGATGCAGGAAGCAACGGACAACTCCGACGGCGCGGCGTTCACCAAGGCCCAAGAGCTTTGGTACGACAGCCGCCGCAAGCTCGAGGCCATGAACAACTACAAGGAGCAGGCTGCCCGCGCAGGTTCTCAGGAATCAGCGCCAGCCAATCCACGGTTGGTACGTCTGGCAAATAGCTGGATGGAGAAGAACTCATGGTACGACCCAGAGGCTGGCGACGAGGACACTCAGATCGCCAAAGTCATCGACAACCGCTTGGTTGCCGAGGGCTGGGACCCTGCCACCCAAGATTATTGGGATGAGCTTGACAACCGCTTGCAAAAACGGCTACCACACCGTTATACTAGAAACACTGACGAGCCTTCCAGAAGGAGTCCCCGAAGTGTGGTTACAGGATCGAGTCGTGAATCGTCTGGTCGCGTTAATGGCAACCAATTTGTTTTGGAACCTGAACAGGTCCGAGCAATGAAGGATGCAGGTTTTTGGGATGACCCAGAAAAACGCAACAAGATGATCAAGCGATACGCGATTGAAGCACGCAACAAAAGGAGCTAAACATTATGGATTCTCGTCTAAAGAAAACCCTCAACGCAGGTGGCCGTGAAAGCCGATCTTCACAAGATTCGTCACGAGCTGCCCCCGAAGAGGCGTTCATTTCAAAGCAGGAACGTCGCAAGATGTGGAGCGATGAATGGACACAAAGTGCGCTGCCGAAGGTTCCGGAAATTCCGGGATGGCATCTTTGCTGGTTATCAACCACCAACGGCTACGACAGTATCGATAAGCGGATGCGACTAGGTTACGTTCCCGTGAAAGCGGAAGAGTTACCCGGATTCGACAATTACCGCGTAAAGGCTGGCGAAGACATTGGTTTTATCGCGTGCAATGAGATGCGCTTGTACAAGCTTCCAATGGAAGTTTATCAAGAGGTCATGACTCAAATGCACCATGAAATGCCTAACGAGGAATCGGACAAAGTCCAAGTCCAAGTTGAGCAGCTTCAAGGAAACCGCGATAGCTCAGGCAGAAGTCTGGGAAGCGTTGAAGGCGAAGGCTTTGGCAATTTGAACCGAAACGTCCAAACGCCCGTGTTTTACGGGTGAGGACTTAACAAAGGAGTTAATTATGAGTGCAACCTCTGCTCCGTTCGGCTTGCGTCCTTCGTTCCACCCATCGGGTCTGGATCGCGCTGTGGCGCTCGCAAACGGTATCGCTTCCGGTTACAACACCGGAATTCTCAAGGGTCAACCTGTTGCCCTTAACACGTCTGGAAACATTGTGGCTTCTGCCGCTGGTGACGCCTTCCAAGGTGCTTTCGCTGGTCATGAGTACACCGATGTGACTGGTCGCCGTCTCGTCAGCAATCAGTGGGTGGCTAATACCGCCTATCAAACTGGTTCTGAAGTGACTTATTACTACTCTGACCCTGCCATCGTTTACGATATTCAGGCAAACGGTAGCTTGGCACAAACCTCAATTGGCGATCAAGCAAACTTTGCAAGCATCACTGCTGGTTCTACGACCACAGGCTTGTCTCAGTGCATGATCTCTACGAGTCTTGCGGGTTCTGGTAATGTGGGTGATTTGCGCATTATTGGTTTGTATAACGGCGTTGACAACGCTTGGGGCGATGCGTACACAGTGGTTCAGGTTCAAGTGAGCCGCAGCCAGTACGTTGCTACCATTAACGCTATCTAAGGAGCAATAAAATGGCAGCACCAATGCGCAGTACGGACTTCCGTTCGATCGTTGAGCCTATCCTCAACGAATGTTTCGACGGAGTCTATGATCAACGTACCGACGAGTGGAGCCGTGTGTTCCGCGAGCAAGACGGTATTCCCCGTAACTACCACGAAGAACCCGTCCTGTACGGTTTTGGCGCGGCTCCCCAGTTGCCTGACGGTACTCCTGTCAGCTACCAACAGGGCGGCGTGCTCTTCTTGCAACGCTATGTGTACAACGTGTATGGCTTGGCCTTCGCGTTGACCAAAGTGTTGGTTGAAGACGGCGACCACATCCGTATCGGTCAGGTTTATGCTCGTCACTTGGCTCAGTCTCTCATCGAGACCAAAGAGACTCTGTGCGCGAACATCATGAATCGTGCCTTCAACAGCGCCTACCCCGGCGGCGACGGCGTGTCCTTGATCAACACCGCTCACCCTATCGTGAACGGTACTTTCAGCAACCAGTTGGCCACCGCTGCCAACCTGAGCCAGACTTCTCTGGAGCAGATGCTGATTCAAGTCCGTCAAGCTGTGGACAACAACGGCAAGAAGATTCGTTTGGTCCCCCGCCAGTTGGTGGTGGCTCCGGGCAACGTCTTCCAAGCTGAAGTTTTGTTGAAGAGCGTTTTGCGTTCTGGTACAGCAAACAACGACCTGAACCCCGTCAAGTCTATTGGCTTGTTGGACGAAGGCGCTGCTGTTATCAGCCGCTTGACCAGCTCTACAGCATGGTGGGTTCAGACCGATGCACCCGAGGGCATGAAGCTCTTGATGCGTCGCAAGCTGGAAAAGACCATGGAAGGCGATTTTGAAACCGACTCCATGCGTTACAAGGCTACTGAGCGTTACATCCCCGGATTCACTGATCCGCGTGCAATGTACGGTACACCCGGCGTGTAAAGTGACAAGGGCTGGTGTAAAAGCCAGCCCTTTTTTTATTTAATGTGAATTTGTCAAACTTTTCAAGGAGCAGACAAAATGCCTCAATTTTCTGATGACCTGTTTTTAGGTCCAGCCCAGACGTACATGGGTTTGGGCCTTCGCCCATACTCCACTACTGCCACTGGCGGTACTGGTAGCGTGTCTTCTACAACCCTGACAATTACCGCCAACACTTTTGGCGCACCTATTGTCGTGGGCATGTTCGTTGACGGTACTAGCGTGACCGACGGAACCTATATCACTGCTTTTGGCACTGGTACTGGCGGCGCTGGCACTTATACGCTGAACCAAGCAATCAACATTGCAAATACAACTGCCTTGACTTTACACGGCAACGCGACTTACGACGACCCAGCTCCTATGGACTTGGGTATTGGCCCATTGGGTCGCATCTATGTGTGGGACGTTGTTCCTCAAGCTCTGGTTGGCAACAACATTGCAACAGCACAGACCACCTCTACGACCATTGCATTGACTGCTGGCACTTCTGTGAAGTCTGTGGTGAACACATACGGTCAGACCGTGCTGCAACTTGATTGCCCTCGCGCAGTCAGCATCGTCTCTGGCACTGGCACATTGACCAACCGTAACGTGACCATTACTGGCTACGACTACTACGGCCAGCCAATGAGCGAAGTGATTGCCACTGGTACTGTCCAGTCAACCACCGTTCCCGGCAAGAAAGCGTTCTTCACAATCCTGTCTGCATCGATTTCTGGTGCATTGGGCGCGACGATCGCTGTTGGCACTACCGACGTTCTGGGCATCCCAGTTCGCGTCGCAAACGTGGCCTATGTGGCCAGCGTCAAGAGCAACAGCACACTGGCGCAAGACGCTGGTACTTTTGTTGCCGCAGACACTGCGACTGCAACCACAACCACTGGTGATGTGCGTGGAACATACACCCCTGCTACTGCGTCGAACGGCATCGTTCGCACAGTGATGGGCGTCTTGTTGCCCGGTATTGCTGTCGGCCCCAATGCAACTCGCGTTGGCGCTCTCGGTGTGAACCAAAACCTTGTTTCCTAAAAGGAGAGCGACATGGGTCAATTCAAACCAATGGTCAAAATGGAGACCACCGAGCCTTCAGTTGAACTGAAGCTCAAAAAGGGTGGCAAGGTAGCCAAGAAAGCTGACGGCGGCATGATGGGTTCTCCCATGGCTGCTGCTGACATCCCTCCTGCGATGCCTGCCCGTGGCGGCATGCCGATGGCTGGCGCTCCCATGAAGCCTTCGCTGGCTATGCGTCGCCGCGCCATGAAGGGCATGCCCGCTGGTGCTGGCCCTGCTGGTCCAGTTGGCGGCGCTGCCGCTATGCAGCCTCCAATGCCTATGCCTCCTTCTGGCCCCACCATGAAAAAAGGTGGCAAAGCTGAAGGCGGTAAGGCTGACATGTCTCAAGACAAAGCCATGATCAAAAAGGCTTTTAAGCAGCACGACATGCAAGAGCACAAGGGCGCTAAAGGCACAAAGCTTGCCCTCAAAAAGGGCGGCAAGATGGCCACTGGCGGCGTTGTCAATGGCCAAGGCGGCTACAAAAAAGGCGGTGACGTCAAGATGGCCAAAGGTGGGGTTGCTGGCGACGGCATCATCAACACCGAAGACCAAGGCGGCGAATATCGCAACACCAAGATGGACACGGCCAAGCCTGACCATTCACCCGCCAAAACTGGTGGAGTGAAGCTGGGCAATGGCGGTGGCTTTGCTACTGGTGGTGTCGCCAAGTCCAATGGCGGCGGCTACAAAAAAGGCGGTGCAACAAAAAAGCACTTCGCCACGGGGGGCAGTGTTAACAGCACTGGTTCTGCCGTGGCCATGCCACAAGGCCGTAAACCTGCCGCCAAGCCTGTAGCCATCAATGAACTTGCTGGCGTTTACAAAAAGGGTGGCAGGGTCGCTCCGGGCAACCGCGAATTGCAAGCAATCTCTCAAAAAGAGAACGCCCCGGCAATGCGTGCAGCCAAAGCCATGAGCAATGAAAAGTACGGCCCTGCCAGCTTGATGAAACTCAAAGGCGGCGGTGACGTTGACCTGTCAAAGGGTGCTTACGACAAGGCCATTGGCCCAAGTGAAGACGACATGGACATGGCACGCTCTATCCGGGGTTTCCCCGGTAAGGTGTTTGACAAAGTAAAGGGCGCGGCCAAAGAGCTGTTCTCCACAATGCCAAAGACTGACAGCGTGACCAAGACCAAAGAGTCTGTCACTGTAACGCCCGGCAAAAAGCGCGGCGGATCTGTGAAGTGCTGAAACAAGGTAGGGGCTTTGGCCCCTGCTTTTAATTGGAGATAAAACCATGGCTGATGCAGTCGGAAGCCAAACGCTCTTTGATGGTGAGCGTAAGGCAATTATGAAATTCACAAACACCAGCGATGGCACTGGTGAGACCAACGTCGTCAAGGTCAACCCTGCGACGCTGTCTTCATCCAATGCTGGTGGCGTTTGCGATCGCGTGACGATCACAAAAATCACCGCTTTGACTCACGGTATGGAAGTTCAGTTGAAGTGGAAGGCAAGCACGCCTGTAATCATTGAAACGATTCCCCAGAACAATGCATACCAGCAAGACTTCGAAAATATCGGTGGCCTGACCAACAACGCTGGTACTGGCGTTGACGGCGCAATCACGTTCACCACGCTTGATGCAAGCGCTGGCGACACCTACACGGTGGTGCTGGAGATGGTCAAACACTATGTAAATCCGTTAGGTTGATCATGCCAAGCAAATCACCTTCCCAACATCGTTTGATGGAGGCGGTAGCGCACAACCCTGCGTTCGCCAAGAAGGTCGGCATCCCTTCAAAAGTGGGCAAAGATTTTGCCAAGGCTGATGAGGGTAAAAAATTCAAGGAAGGCGGACTGTATGACAACATCAATGCAAAGCGTGAAAGAATCGCTGAAGGCTCTGGCGAGAAAATGCGCCAAGTTGGCAGCAAAGGTGCTCCAACGGCTGAAGCCTTCAAAGAGTCAGCCAAAACAGCCAGAATGAAAGAAGGCGGCCCAAGTTTGGCCGTCGGACGTGGCGAAAAACTTTCGGTTGACCAAGGCGCTGGGCTTACCCAAAAGGGTCGCGACAAGTACAATCGAGAGACTGGTTCACACCTCAAAGCACCCCAGCCAAAGGGCGGTCCACGCAAGGACTCTTTTTGTGCTCGGATGTCTGGTGTGGTCGAACATTCAAAAGGGGACGCGCCACGCGCTAAAGCATCGCTGAAGCGGTGGGACTGTCCCGGCTGGTAAGGGAACAACGATGGCATATTCAGGTTCTGTGGGTACGACCGTCACGACGGTCCAGACGTTGATTGACCACGGTGCTCGTCGCTGCGGTAAGTTGGCCGAAGAACTGACCTCTGAGCAGGTCTTGAGTGCCCGTGAGTCTTTGTTTTTCTTGCTGTCCAATCTGATCAACATCGGCATTCAATATTGGGCCATCGACAAGAAAGTCTATGGCTTCTCCCCTGACCGCGCAATATACCTGCTGCCCCTTGGCGGCAATGACGTGCTCAATGCCCTGTATCGCTGGATGGAGCGCCCAAACGGGGCTTATACGTCCTCTGCTGGGGGTGTTGTTGCCAACGTCTATGACGGCAACGTAGACACCATTTGCACCCAGAATGCAGCCAACGGCAACATCTCGGTCAATTACGGCCCCTCAAACCCTATTTTCATTGGCTCCATCGGCTTTTTGCCTGCCTCCAGTGGTACTTGGTCGATCATCCTCGAATATTCGCAGGACAACACCACATGGCAGACTTTGGCGGACCTTGGGACCATTGTTGTGGCCAACAACGAGTGGGTTTGGACCGACATTGTCAATGGCCAAACCGTCTCCTACTACCGAATTCGCGCCTACAACGGCACGACTTTAAGCCTGCGTGAGTGGTATTTGGGCAATAACAGCACCGAAATCACGATGTCGCGCCTGAATCGTGACGATTACACAAATCTGCCCAACAAAAACTTCACTGCAAACCAGCCGTTTCAGTATTGGTTCAATCGGACTATCCCCCAGAGTGAAATTGTGCTCTGGCCAACGCCCCAGAACGCTTTTTATCAGATGACCATCTGGTATTCACGCCAGATCATGGATGTGGGCGACCTGTACGGCGAGTTGGAAGTCCCTCAGCGCTGGTATGAGGCTGTGGTGATGATGCTGGCTCATAGGATGAGCCTTGAGCTGCCCGGCGTGGGGCTTGACCGCACCCAATACCTTGAAGGGCAGGCTGAAAAGTACCTGTCTATGGCCGAAGAGGAAGAGCGCGACAAGTCGCCGATCTACTTTGCTCCGAACATCAGTGTTTACACGAGGTGATCGATGGCAATTTTTCTGGACACCCTTGGATACTCTGACATCGCAATTGCGATATGCGACCGCTGCAAAATGAAGCGCCCGCATGCCGTGATGCGCAACGACCCCAACTTTCCGGGTCTTAGGGTGTGCAATGAAGGTTGTGCAGATCAGCTTGACCCATACCGCTTGCCTGCTCGCAAAACCGAAAGGATAACGATTCGGTTTCCACGTCCTGATGCTCCGCTCAATGCTGGCGACAATTATCTGACCACGGGTGGCATCACCAACGTGTTCCAGATCTCGACCGAGGGTAATACCCAGACGCCAACATCGACCGGAAACAAGGACACTATTGCACCGAACCCACCAGACAATACGAGCACATAATGTCCGCACAAGTAACCATCACCCAACTACCAGCGGCTGGCCCCATCACAGGGGCTGAGTCTGTTCCTATTGTCCAAAATGGCGTCACAGTGCAGACGACCACGGGTGCAATTGCTGCCGCCCCGTCGCAGACCTACACCTACCTGACTGTCAGCCAGACCCCCCAGTTGCCCAACAGCCGCTACGTTGGCGCGACCAATGGCCTGTCGGTTACCGACGGCGGCGCTCAGGGCCTGTTCAATATAACGACCACAGGCGCTCTTTTGTCGTTGGTGAACTCTGGTACTGGGTTTCAGGTAAAAACGTCTTCTACGGCCATTACAGGCCGCTCTATTGCCGTTTCTGGCGCTGGATTGTCAATTTCCAACGGAAGCGGCGTTTCTGGCGACCCTATAATCACTTTGGCTGGCCAAGTTTTGGCTTTGGCCAACCTGAGCGCCAACGGCCTAATGACGATCACCACGGCTGGGGCGCTGTCGGCAACGTCAATCCTGAACGTGGCGGACCAGACTGCGGTGTACAACGCCGACGGAATTTCTGGCAACCCAACCATTGGTTTGGCGTCAAACCCCATCATCCCCGGAACTGGCGCGATCCTGATCCCCGTCGGGACTACTGGCGAGCGACCTGCTGGTGTCTCCGGAAAGATTCGCTACAACAATTCCGACAATGCCTACGAGGGCTATTCAGCGGGCGCATGGCGTCAATTCTCCCTGTCTGGTGGCGTGACCTTGGTCGACACTGGAACGGGCCTCACAGGAGGTCCTATCACGGGCACAGGCACGATTTCGCTTGCCAACACCACCGTGACTGCTGGGGCCTACGGCTCTGCGACTCAGGTCGGCACGTTCACTGTCAACGCTCAAGGCCAACTGACTGCTGCTGCCAACGTGACGATTACCCCCGCTGGCATTGGCGCGGTGGCGTCTGTGTCTGGAACCGCAAACGAAATAACCGCAACGGGCACTTCAATTGTTGTGCTGTCGCTGCCTGCCGCGCTGACCTTCACTGGCAAGACGGTGACGGGTGGCACGTTCTCGCTTCCGATTATTTCCGCAATTTCCAATAGCGGCACGATTACTGTTCCCTCTGGAACCGACACGCTGGTCGCCCGCAACACCACCGACACATTGACCAACAAGTCAATCAGCGGCACAGGCAACACGCTGACCAACATTGGCAATGCTTCGCTGACCAATAGCACGATCTCTGGCGTTTCGCTTGGATCAAACTTGTTTGCGTTGACCATTGGCACTGGATTGAGTGGCACAAGTTACAACGGCTCTGGTGCTGTGACGATTGCAATTGATTCGACTGTGGTTACGCTGACAGGCGCTCAGACTTTGACCAACAAGTCGATTTCTGGCTCGACCAACACGCTGACCAACATTGCAAACGCCTCGCTGACAAACAGCTCGGTGACGGTTGGAACGACCGCTATCTCGCTTGGCAGCAGCTCGCTGACTCTCGGTGGATTGACGTCCGTCGCGGTCACTCAGGACCCAACAACAGCCCTCCAGCTCGCCACCAAGCAATATGTGGACAACACCGCTGCTGTTGGCTTGACTTTCCACGCTGCTGTGCAGGCTGCAACGACCGCAAGCCTTGCCTCAACAACTGGCGGCACGGTAACGTACAACGCGCCCGGACCAGAGGGTGTCGGCGCAACCATCACACTGTCTGTTGCATTGACCACATTGGACGGCTATACATTGGCCAACACCAATCGCGTCCTTATCAAGAACGAGGTCAACCAAGCCTACAACGGTGTGTACACATGGGCCACTGGCGGCACGGTGCTGACTCGCTCGACAGACACCAACACCTACGGTGCTGGCGCTGACCAATTGAGCCAGAACGATTACTTCTTTGTGCAGAACGGCACAGTCAACAAAGGCAGTTCCTACGTCGTCACGACTGTTGGAACAATCAACTTTACGACCACGCCGATCACGTTTGCTGAGTTCAGCAATTCACAAACTTACTCGGCCACGTCGCCAATTGTGATCACCGGAACCACAATCTCATTGACCACGGTCCCTGTGAATTTGGGCGGCACAAACCTGACGAGCTACACCGCAGGCGATATGCTATATGCAAGCGGCGCAACAACATTGTCTAAACTAGCACTTGGCACGCAAGGTTATGTGCTGACGGCGGGCGCATCTGGACCCGTTTGGTCTGGCATCTCTGGCGGAACTTTCTGAGGAAATAAAATGGCTGCAACGAACTACACACCGATTCAACTCTACTACTCGTCGACTGCCTCGGCAGCTCCGACTGCTGGCAACTTGGCCAATGGAGAGTTGGCCATCAACATCACCGACGGCAAGCTTTATTACAAGGACAACGGCGGCGTTGTTCAGGTGCTTGCAACCAAGGGCGCTGGCACGATCGGCGGCTCAACCACGCAGATCCAGTACAACAACGCAGGCGTGTTGGCTGGTAACGCTGCAATGACGTTCAACAACTCAACGAACGTCACCACGCTGACCACGCTGAACCTCACCAACGCTCTTGGCGCGACCTACGGCGGCACGGCGCAGTCTGCCTATACCCAAGGTGACGTGCTGTACGCATCGGCCACCAACACGCTGTCTAAGCTCGGCATCGGCACTGTCAATTACATCCTGACGTCGACTGGCTCGGTTCCTCAGTGGGTTGCGCCTTCCAGCGTGACCGTACAAACGGCCAACAACCTTGCTGGTGGCGCTGGCGGCTCTGTCCCTTACCAGTCCGCTGCTGACACGACCACTTTCTTGGCCATTGGAGCCGCAAACCGCGTCATGACCTCGTCTGGCACTGCACCCCAGTGGGTAACCGCTCTGACGGGCCTTACAGGCGTTTCTAGCTCCAGCATTACCAATACCAGTCTGACCTCTGGCCGTTTGGTCTACAGCACCACTGGCGGCCTTGAGGCCGATTCCGCAAACCTGACCTTCAACGGCACAACCCTGTCGACCACTGGTTTGTCGAATACTGGTTTGAGCACCTTGGTCAAGACCTTGACTTTAGGCGACAGCAACTTCAGCGGTGTTGCTGTCTTTGCTGCGGCCACTCCTGCCAAGCTGTACATCGGCACTGGCACGGTGACTGACACCACCTCTGCGATCGGCGCAACCAACGCTGTTGGCGCAGTCAGCTCTTTGGCCATCACGCCAATTGCTGCAACCAACACCAGCGTCACCTATACCAACGCAGCGACTTTGTACATTGCAGGCGCTCCAAGCGCTGGTACAAACGTCACGTTGACCAACCCGTACTCGCTGTATGTTGCTGCTGGTGCTGCCTACTTTGGCGGGGCGGTGACCGTTGCTGGATCGCTTTCATTAGCTGCGGTGACCGTTACGTCTTTGACCGACTCTGGCCTTACTTCTGGTCGTGTAACTTTTGCCTCAACTGGTGGTTTGCTTGCAGACTCTGCCAACTTGACGTTTAACGGAACAATACTGACATCAGCGGGGTTTTCTGGGCCACTGAACGGCACAGTAGGCGCTACGACACCTGCTACGGGTGCGTTTACTACGGTGACGACTACGGGGGATTTATCCGCTGTAAACACAATAATTGCAACGAACAGCGCCGCTTCATACGGAAATTCAAATAATTTTGCACTATTTAAAAATTCATCGTCTGCGGTTGTTGGGGGCATTACGCATCCTGCCGTTACCACTTTAGGTTTGTGGGGTAATACGGGCGTAAAAATATTTAATGGCAGTTCTGCCGCTACAACTATTGCGGATTTCACCTCCACCGGCCTAGCAGTCACCGGGACGCTGAGTGCGACAGGCACAATTACAGCAAGCAGTGGAGCCACTGGAAGCTCAATAGCTTTAGTGACTATTGGAACTGCAAACAATACCGTTGGTGGGTCTGGCAATCAATTGCTGTTTAATTACGGGAGCAACGCCGCATCTCGCTCTTGGAAGTTGATAAACGACAGTTCTGCATTTGGTGATTTGTGTATTTTGCAAAGTACAACTCAAACAGGTTCGTCATACAACACAATTGCGCAATTTACTTCCACAGACTTTACATCTAATTTGCCAATTACTGCTAGGGGCGGCGATAACGTCGATTTCACTTGGTTGAAATTGAAAAGCGGAATTTCTGCTGGTAACGTCAAAGCCATCAATTGGGAAGACACTGGCGGCACAGTGTTGGCAAAAGATTCTATAACTTTTGGTAGCGGCATTGTAACGCGCAATTTTGGTTCTTTCTACAACAGCGGCGCAACAACCAACAATATATTATCCTTGAATTCTTTAGGTGGTACGCTCCAGAACTATTCTGGTCATGCCCTAACCCCAGTGCTTTATTTAAATAACGGATACGGCACAACTGGAGACACTACGGCCTGTATTCGGATGAACCTTAATGGTGGTACGGGTGGCGGTTATTTGTGGGGCTACAACGGTGATACTGAGTGGACTCACAACATGGAATACGTTGCCGCAACTGGTAACGTCGCAAGGTATACATCCGCATCACAAATATCGCAAACTGGTGGAAATATTCTTTTCTACACCAACACGGGCACTACGGCTGGTGTTGTATTTACTCCAACAGAACGCGGCAGGTTCCCTTCTACTGGAGGTTTTCAGGCGGTTACAACAATTTCGGTCGGCAACGCAGTGCCATCTTCAAGCGGTGCAGGTATCACCTTCCCCGCAACTCAATCAGCATCGTCTGACGCCAATACGCTAGATGACTATGAGGAGGGGACTTGGACTCCTGTACTTCAAGGTAGTGGTACGGCAGGGAACTTTAACCAATCTGTTTCAACAGGTAAGTACACCAAAGTAGGCAATATGGTAACGCTTTACTGTGCCATTACAGGGGGTGCGGTAACTGGTTCCCCAACTGGGGACTTGCAAATTACGGGGCTACCTTTTGCTTGCGCTGCTGGAACAAGTGCTAATGGCGCAGTTCAAAGTCAAGCGCTTGGCATAACCCAAAGTCCTGTGGCTAGTTTTAGTACACGAGGGGCATCAAGCATCCTGTACCTGAGCTATGTCACTATTCTTCAAGCATCGGCTTTAGTTCAAGCAAATGCGGTTGGAAGCTCCGCAATTGTTGATTTCTGCATCTCATATCCAACCTAAGTTCATTAGCCTGATTGGATTGGTCAGGCTGGACACTAACCTAAAGGAAATCATCATGTCAACATTTACCGAAGTCACCTACATCTCTCAATTTGACATTCAACCCAACGGGTGCATTGGCGTTCGCAAGAGCACTGATGTTTTGAAGGATGGCGTTGTCATTTCCACAACCTACTGGCGCACAGTCCTTGTGCCCAACGACCCACAGGCATCAACAGTGCTGGATGAGGCGTACTACGCCAACATCGCTACATACGCTTGGAGCCAGCCATCGCCCCAGCCGTATGTGCCACCAACGCTTCAAGAAACCGTTCAGCAAACTTTGACGCCTGTGGTTGAAGAGGTTGTTGCAACACCTGCGGCATAATTGCAAAAGGGCAAACCGCTGGCCCTAACAGCGGCAATTACACGGAGAGTATTTCATGCAAAAAATTGCACTTTCAACTGAGCTGGTCAACGCAATCTTGCAATATTTGGGCAATCAGCCCTTTATTCAGGTGCAGCAATTGATCAATGGCATCCAGCAAGAGGCGCAAGCCCAAGCTGCACCCGCAGCCCCTGCTGACGTCACAGTCGTAGAGTAAAGCGGGAATTGCCTCATGGAACAAATTAAAGAGCTTGCCACTGAAACCGACAAGCGTTTAAGTGTTCACGAGGCAATTTGCGCTCAACGATATGAGGGCATACAAGCCCGATTTGATGATGGTTCCAAGCGCATGAACAGGATTGAATACCTCTTGTATGTAGTCATTCTTGCCGTGCTGCTTGGCCCCGGGGTAGCCGCAGACTTTGTCAAAAAATTACTGGGAATTTAAATGAGCGAGGAAAAAATTCAGAACATGGAGGCCAAGGGTCAACTCATTGAGAAGATCACTTTTGCTCTTTTGCCTCTGCTTTTTTCTTGCGTTGTTTACCTCATGAGTGCCTTGTCCAATTTGGCGCACGAGGTCACCATCCTCAACAGCAAAATTTCGCTCGTTGTCACATCGGACAACAAGCAGGCTTCGAACACTGGAGCCGAACTGGCCCGTGAAAAACTACGCCAAGACCTTGAAAAAGAGATTCAACGCAACCGCGACCAGATTGCTGAAAACCGAATGCACATTGCCATCTTGGAAGAAAAGGTTCCAGTGAGCAAATCACTCAAAACTGTAACTGGAAAGGACTGACATGATCCCCATCGTTGCATCACTCCTCGGGACCCTTGCTCAAAACGGCTTGGGTCTTTTGTCATCTGCAATCCAAGCAAAGGGCAAGGAGGTTGTCGAGAACGCCCTCGGCGTCAAGATCTCCGACAACCCAAGCCCCGAAGAGGTCAGCAAGCTGCGCCAGCTCCAATACGATCACGAGGAGCGCTTGCTTGAGCTGGGCATTGAGAAAGCTCGTCTTGAGCAAGAAGAACTTAAGGCCTTGCTGGCTGCTCAAGCCAACCAAGACAACAACGTCAGCGACCGCTGGAAGGCCGACATGGCCTCCGACTCGTGGCTGTCCAAGAACGTGCGCCCCGGCACGCTGGTGTACCTTCTGACGGCTTATTTGATCTTCGCCCTGCTTGACGGCTATGGGTACAAGATTAGCGAGTCCTATGTCAACCTGCTTGGCCAGTGGGGCATGCTGGTCATGACGGCCTACTTTGGTGGCCGCACGGTTGAGAAGGTCATGGAAATGCGCAAAGGGGGCAAAGAATGAGCCTGAGCCAAGAACAAGCCGAGTTCCTGCTGGATGCTTGCAGGTTGGTCCAATACGCCACAGGAATGGGCTTTATGGTCACTGGAGGCGAGCTGGCCCGTACCCCTGAGCAGCAGGCCATTTACGTCAAGACGGGCCGCTCCAAGACCCTGAACAGCATTCATTTGAAGCGCTGCGCCATTGACTTGAATTTCTTCAGGGATGCGAAGATAATCTGGGACAAGGAGCAGCTCGCTCCGCTTGGCGCATATTGGGAGTCTTTGCACCCCAAAAACCGCTGGGGTGGCAATTTTAAATCTCTGGTCGATTGCCCGCACTTTGAGCGCAACGTCGGATAACGGAGAACAAAATGACAGTCGCAGCCGTAATGACGTATGACTCTCTGGTCAACGACATCCAGACCTATCTGGAGCGTACAGACCAGCAGACGTTGGACAAGATCCCGCAGTTCATCATGCTGGCGGAGCAGATCATTGCGGCTGAGATTAAATTTCTTGGCAACTTGACTGTCGTCACAAGCACCATGGTGGCATCCGAGAATGTGATTGCCAAGCCCGCCCGCTGGCGCAAGACTGTTTCGATGAACGTGACCGTGGCTGGCAAGCGCTCACCCGTCTTGCTGCGCACCTATGAGTACATCCGCGAATACTGGCCAGAAGCCACTAAAACCGACGTTCCTGCGTTCTTTTGCGATTACGACTACGAGCACTGGCTGGTGGGTCCTACTCCAACATTGGCTTACGCCTACGAGGTGCTGTACTACGAGCGAGTGCAGCCCTTGGATACCTCGAACCAATCAAACTGGTTCACGCAGTACGCCCCGCAGGCGCTGCTGTACGGCTCTTTGCTGCAAGCCATGCCGTTTGTCAAGAATGACGAGCGCATGCCCATGTGGCAAAGCAATTACGACAGAATCATTGAAGTCCTGAAGACGGAGAACGTCACTCGTGCCGCTGATCGTCAGGCGATTGTGAGGGATTCATGAGCTTTACCAGTCCATTTACAGGTCAGGTCATTCAACCGACCGACGTCTCGTACCGCAACATCACCCTTGTTGCCGACACGACCCTTTCTTGGCCAATCAATGGCAACGTCCTCGACAACGCCGCTGCGCGGGTCATGGATGTCACGTCGCTCTCAAGCGGCTTGGTGCTTGCTGGCGTAACCGTTGCTGGCGCAAACGGCCAATGCACCTGCACTACGACCCCAAGCCTGTTTGTTGGCCAAGCGATACTCGTTACTGGCGTCCTAACGGGGACCCAGACTGGCATTGTCACAGGCAACACCTACTACATCATCGCCACCAACGGCACGACCACATTTACGTTGTCGAACAGTTTGGGCGGAGCTGCGGTGGCCACCACGGCTGGCACAACTACTGGCCTGACGTTCACGCTCGACTCGTTTTCGATCGCCATGCCTCCCGCCAGTCAGGCGTCCGTTGGTATTGATGCGCTGTTTCGCAACGTCGGCTCCTACACTTTCACAGTCACCGACTACAACGGCGGCACGATCTGCACAGTCGCCCCCGGTCAGGCCAAGTACATCTACCTGACGACCAACGCTACAACCGCTGGCACATGGGGCCTGATCGCCTTTGGAGTCGGGACATCAAACGTCGATGCCGCCACCCTTGCCGGGTACGGTTTGCAGGCCATCTCCAGCACGCTGAACGCCGCGATCAACACGCAGACCTTTGCTTCGGGCTACACCGCGATCAATACCGACCTTGCCTCGTCCTACGTTTGGACTGGTGGCTCGGGCACTTTGACGTTGACCTCGGCCATCACGCTGGGCAACAACTGGTTCATGTACGTCAGAAACGGCGGCTCAGGAACTTTGACCGTCGCCCCCGCCTCTGGCATCCAGATCAACGGCGCGTCCACGATCGCTTTGCAGCCTGCCGACTCTTGCCTGATCTGCTGTAACGGCGCTGCATTTTTCACAGTTGGCTTGGGCCGCAGCACTCAGTTCAACTTCACCCAGCTCACGAAGGCCGTGGTGTCTGGCAGCTACACCCTGAGCGCCTCAGAGGCCGCCAACACCATCCAGAAGTACACCGGGACCCTGACGGGCAACGTGACTGTGGTCTTGCCACAAACCGTGCAGGTGTACTACATCACCAACCAAACCAACGGCGGTGGACCCGGCTACCAGATCACCTTCACCACGAGTGCAGGCGGCGCTACGGCGACCGTCCCCGCTGGCCAGCAGGTGATCTTGCTGTGCGACTCGGTCAACTTGCTCAACGCCTCGACAATTGCCGCTGGTGCGGTGAACGTGTCTTTGGTGGACGGCACGGCTGGTGCTCCATCTTTGAACTTTGCGACGGAGACGTCGACGGGTATTTACCGCCCCGGATCTGGTGAATTCGGTATCTCAATCTTGGGTGTCAAGCTGTTCAGCCTGACCTCCACAGGGCTGAATGTACCGGGCACTGGCAACTTTACTGGGGGTGTTCAGGGCGGGCTTTTCTGATGACAACGAAAGTCTATACCCTTGACACGATGTCGGGCATCCAGCGCGACGGCACTGTGTTCGACATGAACTTCTACACATCGGGCCAATGGGTCCGATTTCAGCGTGGACGGCCCCGCAAAATTCTTGGCTACCGTGTCATATCAAACCAGCTCACGGGGCCTTCTCGAGGCATTTGGGTAAACCCTCAGAACGCCTTCACGTCAATTTTCAGCGGCTACAACAACGGCCTGCAAGTTTTGACCATCGACAACAACGGCGTGGGCGCGGGCGTGGGTAACTTCACTTTGTCCAACTTCACGCAGTCCAACTTGAACTTGTGGCAGTTTGACGGCTTCTACGATGTGGCGGGCACTGGGTTGCAGTCGCTGATTGCGCACCCCGGCCAAAACCTTGCGTCGATCGACAACGACACCAACACCCCTGTTTTAATCGGCGACATTACGGCGCTGAGTATGCAGCAGGTAGGTGTTTTTACTGATACTGGCTCAACGACAAACTTGAGTCCGAATGTGACTTTTGCTGCGCCAAACACCTTGATGGGCGCTGGCCAAACAGTGACTGGCTCAGGCATCCCAGCCAACACCACTGTTGTGTCTGCCAACCTTGTGAGCACCACGACCACATTGGCTGGCGTGGCCATCACTGGTACAGCGGGCCAATTCTCGTGCAGCGCAACCACTTTGCTGCTGAACCAAAAAATTGTTGTCAGCGGTACTTTGACTGGGTCTGGATCTGGCGTTTCTGCCGGGACTTACTACATCATTGCAACGAACGGCTCCACTACGTTCACGCTGTCGTCAACATACGGCGGCTCGGCAATTACCACAACAGCAGGCACAACCGCAGGGCTGACGTTTGTTGTTCAGGTGTCCAGCTTGTGGACGGTTGTTTTGAGCAACAACGCAACTGCCACCGCCTCTGTTTTGCTCACGTTCAACAACAACATTTCGGTGTCTGGCGGCATTGTGTCGCTGCACCCGTATCTGTTTGTGTACGGCAACAACGGCCTGATTCAAAACTGCGCCGCTGGCAATACCAACGACTGGGTATCTGCGGACGCCAACGCGACCAACGTGGCCTCTGGCAAGATCGTCCAAGGGCTACCAGTGCGTGGTGGCTCAAACGCGCCTTCTGGCTTGTTCTGGAGCCTTGACAGCCTGATCCGCGTGTCCTACATCGGTGGGCAGGGAACACCGCCCCAATACTGGCGCTATGACATCATCAGCAGCCAGTCATCAATTCTGTCCTCGCAGTCGGCCATTGAGTACGACGGCGTCTATTACTGGTGCGGTGTTGATAGATTCCTGCTGTACAACGGTGTGGTGAAAGAGATTCCCAACACCATGAATCAGAACTACTTCTTTGACAATCTGAACTATGACCAACGTCAGAAGGTTTGGGCGACAAAGGTTCCTCGCTACGGCGAGATCTGGTGGTTTTATCCCCGTGGCGACGCAACCGAATGCACCGACGCGATCATCTACAACGTGCGCGAGAACACTTGGTACGACGCAGGCGAGGCCCGTGGTGCGCAGCGCTCTGCCGGGTACTTCTCTCAAGTGTTTGCTTACCCCGTGGCTGCAAGCTGGGATACCAGCACTGCGCAGACCGTCTTCACTGGCACATTCAACGAAGTGTCCGGAAGCGTGTTTTTGTACAACGACACCTACAACACGCAGGTTGCAATTGGCCAAGTTGTTTCTGGCTCCAACATCCCGACGGGTGCGACTGTCGTGGCCATCACGACCAGCAACGTCAAGACGCTGGGGACCATCACACCCGGATCTGGCTACGTCAACGGCTCCTACACTAACGTGACCCTCACAGGAGGCTCAGGATCGGGCGCTAAGGCCACGATCGGCGTTTCTGGTGGGGCAGTTACCACCGTGACCATTACGGCCCGTGGAGCTGGCTATGCGGTGGGCGACGCCTTGAGCGCCACGGCGGCTAGTTTGGGTGGCACAGGGGCTGGATTCTCAATCCCCGTGACGGATATTTATACCCAAGCCATTCAGATGTCGGCGGCGGCCACCGGAACGGGTGCGGCTGGTTTGACCTTCTCAATCCCGGCAAACTTGATTCCAATCTACCAGCACGAGATTGGAACCGACGAGATCAACGGCCAGAACGTCCGGGCGGTGACCAGCTACTTTGAGACCAACGACCTTGGCTGGGTCTCTGGAGGCCCTTCTCAGCCTACTGCCGAGGGTATGAACAGGTGGCTGCGTTTGGAGCGGGTCGAGCCTGACTTCATTCAATCTGGCGATATGACGTTGCAGGTGACTGGCCCGGCTTTTGCCCAAGGACCAGACAAAGTCTCAGACCCGTATATTTTTGGCCCCAACACTGGCAAAATCGACATGCGCGAACAGCGTCGTGAATTGCGTCTCAGGTTTACTTCGGACGTGGCTGGCGGGAATTATCAGCTTGGTAGGGTCTTACTCAGTGCCGATGTGGGCGATGTGAGACCGTATGGCCCTTAATCCCGCACAGATCTACGATCCCCGGTATCACACGTTTGAGTCGTGGGCTTGCCTTATGTGCGAGCTTTATGGTGCTCAAAATCTTGAAATTCCAAACCCTTTGACGGATTGGAAGAAGTGGGGGAATGGCCTGAATGCAATCGACGTGTTCTCGAACGAGGCAACGCCCCGCACGGACCAGTACGAAGACTGGTTCACTTGGGCCGAGGCTATGGTGGCAGCAGTTAACCCGGCGACACAATCAACATGAGCGCAGAAGGCATTCACCCAGTCAGCTCCAAAGAGCACATGCTCAAGCCTACAGATATTTTTGTGGTGGCTGCGCATGAGGACAAGGTCGGTCAAAAAATGGTCGAGCAGGCCGCCAAAAAGTCCCATACCAGTCCTGAAAGAATGCTGTACTCGCTAATGATTCATTTGTACAGCGACAAGGGTTTAATTCGCATTCGGGCAGGCAATACCTTGTTTACGATCGCCGCCTTTGAAGGTCGTGTTGGGTATGTGCATGCTTACAACGGCGACACCGTTCCCAATTACATTGAAAACATGCATCAATTTTTAGAGTCAGCTCGCAAAATAGGTTTTGACACTCTTGTCGCAAGAATTCACACGCCTGAGCTTGTCAGAACTTTGAAGGCTGCCGCTCGAAAAATGAAAGACCCGGCAGTCAAAACAAAGTTTGACAGTGAGCACAATCTTTTTGCGGTTTCCACTGGTGAGAAAAGGGACTGATCATGGGTGGAATTGTTGACGCGATTAAAGGAATTGTTAGTGGCATTGGAGATGCCATTTCGGGCGTTGTAAGTGCCGTTGGTGGGGTCATAAAAGGAATTGGTAACGCAATTTCTGGAGCTGTCAACGCAATTGGAAACACCATCAGCAACATCCTAAAGGACCCGCTGCCAACGCTGTTGCAAATTGGTGGCGCAATGGTGGGAATCCCGCCTTATGTCACGGCAGCCGTTATTACTGCGGCCAAAGGCGGCAAGCTTGAAGACATTGCAAAGTCTGCTGCTATTTCGTATGCCGGGTCAACATTTTTGTCTGACACTCAAATTGGCGCGGACATCAAGAACTACACCAGCAACGCATTTGCGGGTGACTTCACCGACTCCATGATGGAGAAGTTCAACCTTTCTCCAGATCAAGCTGTACAAATTTCAAAAATTGCCACCGCCAGCATGAACTCCTCGCTGGTGGGCGGTATCAATGCGGCATTGACTGGCAAGCCAATTGGTGCAGGCATAGCTTCTGGCTTTACGTCTGGTTTGGTTTACGCATCGACTGACAGCTATTTTGATTCAATCAACAAAGATCCAAACTGGGGTTTCAGCGACAAGGCGTTGAACATCATGAAGGGCGCGACAAGCACCGCCCTGAACACCATCATCTCAGGCAAGGGCGACCCAGCTCAGGCTCTTGGCAACTACATTGCCTACGCCACCATCAACATGGGCGGCACATCGCTTTTGCAGACGGCCAAAGAGCAATACAAGTTGCTGTCGACCGATACTGATGCAGCCAAAGCTGCACAGGACAAGTACACCACGGCAAAAGCCGAGTACGACGCTCAAATCACAAAAGGTGAGGCTTTGCGCAACGGCATCAACACCGACGCCGCCGCATATCAAAAAGTTCTTGACGAGCAGTACACTCCGTTTAAAACAGAATACGACAAGCTTGCTGCTGATAACGAGGCAGCGGTCAACACCTTTAACGATCAAAAGAAAATATTTGACGACAGCAAGTGGGCATACGATAACTACGCCACAAAAATGTCTCAAGATGGCTGGACTGCGTTTGACGATGGTGAGGGCAACAGCGGTTATTACAAGCGAAGTGGTGGTCATTACGAAACACGAGATGATGGCGAAGGCGGGACTTATCAAGTTTACATTCCGGATCATCAGGAAGTTGATTATGACGGCAACATCATTTCAACAACAGTTAAGATTGATTACAACGCACCTACTCAACAGTCATTTGCTGACAAAGCCAATGCCGCCGCTACTGCTGCCAATGCTGCCGCCACTAAGGCAACTTCTACCCAAACAGATGCGCAAAAGCTGTATGACGACAACAAAGCAATGCTTGATGGATTGGCCACTAACAAAACGGCTATTGACAAAAAGATTGCTGACCTTACCGTCATTAAGAATGACGTTGAGAATGTAAATGCTGCTGGCTCAACTGCCGCCACTTTGAAGGCCGCCGCTGACGCCTACCAAACAAAATACGACGCTTGGGCAAAGACCAAAGACGCCGCTGATCGCTCTGCTGAGAACTACACCAAAGCTTTGGCTGAGGTGGCCACACGAGACGCAACCATTGATGCCTTGAACACTGGGGCCATCAAGGTCACCAGCAAGGACGCTGACGGCAATTGGACGCTCTCTAACGGCATGACGTTGACCAGCCAAGGCAAGTTTATGCAAGACGGCACGCAGGTCTTCACAAACGCTGCTGGCATCCCTCAGAAAGTCATGGACTTCACTGGCACTGACGGCTCCAAGGTCGACTTTAATGACAACGCTGGGCGCGTGCTGTCAACCTCTGACGTGCAAAACATTTGCAAGCGCGATTACGGCTTTACGCCTACGGCGGCAGAAGCGGCCAAACTTACTGGTGCGACATACAACAATCTTGGAAACGCAGACATCACTGCGCTTGCAGATCAAAAGGCCAAAAACGCATATTCAAGCATTGGTGGCGACGAACCGACCGCCGCTGAATTGGCTGCAATCCGTAAGTCAGGTAACGTGGTTACAGCCGCGCAAGACGCTGCTATCAATGGCCTTGATTTACCTTCCGACTACAAATTCCCAAGTCAAGATTTCAAAGTCTCATTTGCGCAAGCCTACGCTGCTGCACGCGATGCCTACGGAGCAAATAAAACATTTGAATGGACCAACCCAAAAACTGGCGTAACTCAAACGTACACCACCGAAAATAAAGAAGAGCAAACGGCCCGCCTTGACAAGATGTTGGCTGATGCTCAGTCCCGTATCAACTTGATGCCAGCAAGCGATCTCACGGGCGGTGGACGAGGCTTCTTGAACGTAAATAACACGCAG
>SERZ01000463.1_pt1 | contig 27358 bp, 23 predicted proteins | sample 3171461 | NCBI WGS metagenome assembly SERZ01 (sample SAMN06051861, study PRJNA518727) | freshwater metagenome | biome: subpolar coniferous forest; feature: holomictic lake; material: water; isolation source: holomictic Lake 227, 6 m depth | place: Canada: near Kenora, Ontario | collected... | reverse complement strand
CGAAAGCGCGTTTGGCACGTTTGACCACGGTGCGCAATATTTCACCGTGCGCGACGCCCGCTTCAAACTGGCCCTCGACACCGTACCCGGCCTGAGCAAAGCCTGGAGTGCCAACGCGGTACAAATTCTGGACGAGAACGGCCAGATCGCCGCCGCCAGTCTGCCCGCCAAAGATGTCCATTGGGTGCCCACGGAAGGCATGAACACGCTGCCCAAAGCCCTGGCCCAAACGCTGCTTGACGCGCACAAGGTGGAACTGGAAACCCGTGTCACGCATCTGGAACGCGATGCGCTCAATGCCGGTCTCTGGCAGTTGCGCACCGAAGGCGTTGATGGTGCAGCCCATGTATTTTCTGGCTTCGATACCGTGCTGCTGGCCATCCCGGCACCGCAGGCCACGGCCTTGCTGCAAACTGCGCCTGAAACCAGTGCGATGGCCCAGCAACTGGACGTCGTGAAAATGGCGCCTTGCTGGACGCTGATGCTGGCATTTCCGCAGGCAGTGCAACCCGGCCTTTCAACTCTGGGACCGCAGTGGAATGCCGCGCGCAGCACGCACCACCGCATTGCCTGGCTGGCCCGCGAATCGAGCAAGCCCGGTCACGCCAACATCGAACGCTGGACCGTGCAGGCCAGCGCCGCGTTTTCTCAGGACCACCTGCAAGACGATGCCGCGCGTGTGCAAGCCAAGTTGTTGAAGGCGTTCTCTGAAGTCACGGGTATTCGCGCCGAACCGGCCCATGTGGAATCGCACCGCTGGCTCTATGCCCAGACCACCACGCCGCTGGGCAAATCGCATCTGTGGGATGCCAAGTCCGGTGTCGGCCTGTGCGGCGACTGGTGCCTTGGCCACCGGGTTGAAGAAGCGTTTATCTCCGGTCACGAACTGGCGCTGGCTCTGGTTTAAAGGTTTGGCAGCGTGGGGGCCCGTTACACCGGTCGTTTTGCCCCCTCGCCCACCGGGCCCCTGCACGCGGGCTCGCTGGTCGCCGCGCTGGCCAGCTGGCTGGACGCTAAATCTCATGACGGCGAGTGGCTGGTTCGCATCGAGGATGTCGACAGCGCACGTTGTTTGGCGGGACTGGACCGGATCATCTTGCAGCAATTGGCCGATTGCGGCTTGCACCCGGATGCACCCCCCGTCTGGCAATCACAACGCAGCAGTTTGTACCAGCAGGCGCTTGACGCCCTGGTGGCCAACGGCCTGGCTTACCCCTGCAGATGTTCACGCAAAGACATTCAAACCGCTTTAGACCGCTTGGGGCACGGCCACACGCGCCATGGTGAACGGGTCTACCCCGGCACCTGCCGCACCGCTCTGTCGTCCCCGGCGAGCGATGTTTCAGCCGCTCATTGGTCGGCTTGTGCCTGGCGGCTGCGCACTGATGTTTATGCATCAAATAGACCCCTAGCCCCCGTATCACCTGCGCAAGCAGCTACTGATTCAGTAGCAAATCATAGGATCCATTGGCATGACCGACGTCTGGGCCAGCAGCAGCAGGATGTGCAGCAGGAGGTCGGCGACTTTGTATTAAAAAGAGCGGATGGCTGTTTTGCCTACCAGTTGGCGGTGGTGGTGGATGACGCAGCGCAGGGCGTGACCGATGTGGTGCGCGGTGAAGATTTGACGGACAACACGGCGCGGCAAATTTTTTTGCAGCACTGTCTGGGGCTGCCCACACCGCGCTACCTGCACACGCCTTTGGTGCTGGGGGCCGATGGCCAGAAGTTGTCCAAGCAAAACGGGGCTTTGGCGCTGGACACCTCGGCGCCGCTTTTGATGCTTCAGCGTGCGGCGGCTTGTTTGGGCTTACCGGAGGCGGATGATTCGGCTTCTGTGGGCGAAGCATTGGCGGGCTGGGTTCGGGGCTGGCGAATCACATAGCTTATTTACAATCCCCCTCGTGAACGATACAAACCCAACCCCACCCACGCCTGCCGACGCAGACCAGACCCGAACCCTGCGCATCCGGGGCAGCATGCCCGAGGGCGTGGCTTACCCCAAAACCATCAAGAGTTTTGTGCGCCGCGCGGGCCGCATCACCACCGGCCAGACCAAAGCGTTTGAAGACATTGGCCCCCAGTTTCTTTTCCCCTACCAGGCAACCGCTATTGATTTTGTAGCTGCTTACGCAGATACAACGGGGGCTAGAGGCCAAATTAACTTAAATCATTGCCCGGTCATCCTGGAAATCGGGTTTGGCATGGGCGAGGCCACGGCCCACATTGCCGGCGTGATGCCCGAGAAAAACTTTTTGTGTTGCGAAGTGCATGAGCCCGGCGTCGGGGCGCTGCTCAAGCGCATTGGCGAGCAGGATTTGCACAACATCCGCATCGTGGCGCACGACGCGGTGGAGGTCATCGACCACATGCTGCCGCTGCAAAGCCTGGATGGCGTGCACATTTTCTTTCCCGACCCCTGGCACAAGAAAAAACACAACAAGCGCCGCCTGATCCAGGCACCGCTGATCGCCAAACTGGCTGCGCGGCTTAAAGTGGGCGGCTACCTGCACTGCGCCACCGACTGGCAGCCGTATGCCGAGCAGATTCTGGAAGTGCTGAGCGCCGAGCCACTGCTGAAAAACACCGCCGCCCTGACCCACCCGGAACTCGCGGGCTACGCACCCAAACCGCATTACCGCCCGCTCACCAAGTTCGAGAACCGCGGCATCAAGCTCGGCCATAGCGTGTGGGACGTGGTGTTTGAACGGATTTAAGCCCCCGGCTCGCAACGGCGTCGGGCCCAGTTGCATCGGATTACCGGGCGGTGACTGGCCCACGACGCTGGATTTTCTGGCCGAGCGGCTCTCCAACGTCACGCGCGAGGTCTGGCACCAGCGCATGGTCGCCGGCGATGTGGTGGACGAACACGGCGTTACGCTGGCGCCCCACCACCCGTACCAGGGCCATGTGCGGGTGTACTACTACCGCGCCGTGCCGGATGAGCCGCACATTCCGTTTTACGCGCAAATTCTGTTTCAGGACGCGCACCTGATCGTGGTCGACAAACCGCATTTTTTGCCGGTCGTACCCTCGGGCGGCTACTTAACTGAGACCGTGCTGGTGCGGCTCAAACAACAACTCGGCATTGAGACGCTGGTGCCGGTGCACCGCATTGACCGCGATACCGCCGGGCTGGTAATGTTTTCAGTGCAGCCTGAAACGCGGGCGGCTTACCACGCGCTGTTCAGCCAGCGCACGGTCAAAAAAACCTACGAGGCGATTGCGCCGTGGCGCGCGGAGGTGGCGATGCCCCAGCGGCGCGAAAGCCGCATTGTGGAGGCAGGTCACTTCATGCTGCAGCACGAGGTGAGCGGCCCGGTTAACGCGGTGACCGACCTGGCCTTGATGGAAGTTCAGGGCCATTTGGGCCATTACCGTTTGAGCCCGGTGACCGGCAAGCGCCACCAGTTGCGGGTGCACATGGCGGCGCTGGGCTTGCCTATTTTGGGCGATGGCCTGTACCCCACGCTCACGCCCGAGGGTCAGATTGACTATGACCATCCGCTGCAACTGCTGGCCCGCTCGGTTGAATTCACCGATCCCGTGAGCGGGCAACTCAGGCGCTTCGAGAGTCAGCGACGGCTCACTTTTCCGTGACAAGACCCCGAAACAGAAACCCGTCAGGTTGGTAGAGTGCCGCTAAATCAAGCCCCAGCCCGGTGAACGGGTGAGCGCCACGCCGATGATGTAGCTCACGCTGAGCAACGCTGCCACGAAGTAGGGCAGCCGTTGCGAGGGCGGCGTTTTACGGCCCAAGGCGCGCATCCCGAACAAAATATAGGCCAGCAGCGCCAGCACCTTGGCCGTGAGCCAGCCGTTCACAAACGGATATTGCCCGATCTGACAGGCCATCCAGAGCGCCGCACTCAGCAGCACGGTGTCTACGATGTGAGGCGCCCGGCGCAGCAGCACCGACTGCCACCAGGGCCGCGATTGCAGTTGCAAGGTGCCGCGCACGACAAACAAGGTGATGCTGAGCACCACACACGTCACGTGCAGGGTTTTGACCCAAAAATAGTAGGTGGCCAGGTTATTAACCATCCTTGCCATCCAACCGTGTCTGCATCAACCAGGGCGTAAAAATCCACAGGTAAATCAGGAACGCCACGCTCCAGGCGATGGCCGCAGCCACCAGCGATGCGCCATACAACGAGGGCGCCAACAAGGGCAGCAGCACCCGCAGCACGGCCGCCGTCATCACCAAAATGTAAGCCCCTATTTCAGCCGGCGTCACGTTCAAAGGCCGGCCGGTGTGACCCCGCGCGGTGCGGGTAATCATGCCCATGATGATGCCGCCCAGGGCGCCCACCGCCAACGCATGCACGCCCGACGACACCGGCACCAGGCCGATTTGTGCCAGCGCCAGCAGCCCCAGCCCCAAGGGAATCCAGGCATAGGAGACATGAAGAATCCACAAAATGGGACGCTGCAGCACGACCTTGGCGCGCCAACCGAGCAAGCGATTTACATGCAAACCACTGGCCAGCGCAAGCAGCATCAGGCTCAGCCAAGCGGGCCCGGTCAGCACCCAGGATGCCAAACCCAAGCCGGTGGCGCCCAGAGTGATGCGCTCGACCCACACGTTGGGCGTCAACTTCAATCCAGGGGTCACGGCCATGGTGAAAGCCGGAATCACCCGCCCGCCCATCACGCACAACATCATGACCACCCCCGCCAATGCCGCGTACAAAGGCGTGAGCGCCGACACGCTCAACGCCCCCGACACCGACAGGTGAAACACCAGATTGGCAGCAGCCAGCAACACCAGAATCAGGCCCAAAGGCAGGTTGCGGTAATTGCGTGAAAGCAATAGCAAACGAATCAAGATACCCGCCACCAGTGGCAACAGGGCCAAGTCCAGCACGGCAAACACTGGATAAGGCCCGGCCACCGCCGTCACGCGGGCGCCCAGCCACAGCAAGACCAGCGCGCCCAGCCACGGACCACGCGGCGTGGGCAAGCCGGTCCAGGCTTTGCCCGCCGTCATCAAAAAGCCCACGATGATGGCCACGGCAAACCCGAACAACATTTCGTGCGCGTGCCACAGCAAGGGCGGCACACTCGGGCTTGACGCCACCTGCCCCAGAAACATCGCGATCCAAAAAGGCACGTTCAGCGCGGCCAGCAGGGCACCACCGACATAAAAAGGCCGAAAACCCAGCCGCAGAAAGGGCTGACCGAGTGGCCGCTGTGAAGCCAGTTTGACGTCGCTAAAAATAGGCAAGGAATCAGGTTTCATGGGCATTGAATAACAGGGGTGATCCGGATTTTAATAAAGGCATTTTATATGCATCTTATGCGATTCAAAGCTACACTAGCGCAAACCTCTGCCCACCCTGCACCCTGTGTGAACGGATACAGCTGGGGCACCCCCGATTCAAAGTGAAGGATTTTTCTTGAAAATCATCGGCCTCATTGGCGGCATGAGCTGGGAATCCACGGTGCCCTACTACCGTCAAATCAATGAATCGATCAAGGTGCAACTCGGCGGACTGCACTCGGCGCGACTGATTCTCTACAGCGTTGACTTCCATGACATCGAGCAACTCCAGCGCGCGGGTGACTGGGCGGCGGCAGGTGAACTAATGGCGCAGGCCGCCCGGTCCCTTGAATTGGCCGGGGCTGAATTGCTGGTGCTTTGCACCAACACCATGCACAAGGTGGCCGACGCCATCGAAGCTGCCGTGCGTATTCCCCTGCTGCACATTGCCGACCCCACCGCCCACGCGATTAAAAAAGCGGGTTTCACCCGTGTCGGCTTGCTCGGCACCCGCTTCACCATGGAGCAGGATTTTTACCGAGCAAGGCTCGAACATCAGCACGGCCTGCAAGTGGTGACGCCCACCAGCGCTGACCGTGACAGCGTGCACCGCATCATTTACGAGGAACTGTGCCTCGGCCAGATCGATGCAACTTCGCGCAACGATTACCGACGCATCATGGCGAACCTTCAGGCGCAAGGCGCACAGGCCATCATTTTGGGCTGCACAGAAATCACACTGCTAGTCAGCCAGCAGGACGCCGAAGTTCCCCTGTTTGACACCACCCGGCTGCATGCATTAGCCGCAGCTCAATGGTCGCTGGCCGCCCCATGAAGGAACCCCATGCGACTGACTGACTACACCGACTACACCTTGCGGGTGCTGATGTTTTGCGCCATGCACCCGGAGCGCTCGATCACCATTGCCGAACTGGCCGACAGCCATGCGGTGTCTAAGAACCATTTGATGAAGATCGTCAACGACCTGGCGCGCCAGGGTTTGCTGCAGACTACGCGCGGACGGGGCGGCGGTTTACGCCTGCTCAAACCGGCCGCTGAGATTCGTATCGGGGATGTGGTGCGCCAATCAGAAACCGATTTCAGGCTGGTCGAATGCTTCGATCCCAACCACAACGCCTGCACCCTCACCGCCAATTGCCAACTGAAGCAGGTCTTCAAGACCGCCCTCAATAGCTACCTGGCAGAACTCGACAAAGTGACCCTGGCCGATATCGCAAGCCCCCTGCGTGCCCAACCACAGGCCGTTGCAGCCCAGTTCAACGTGGTATCGATGCACAAAATCACACGCAACCCACTGGGTTAGCGGCTAAATTTATTTCTTCTTGAGTGAGTCAGCACTGGTCAAGGGCTTATGGTCCCAGTCGTAGTTCATGAGCTCCCGAAACGACTCTTCGTCCATATCAGCCAGATTCATATCCAGGTCGACGTCCAGTGGCTCCATAGGGGGCGGCAATGTCATGGGTGCGGAGTTCAACGCCTGAGGAACTAGCGGCAAAGGGGCTGAAAAGGGGTAGTCAGGCTGCGTCACCTTCACTGACTTCAGCGAGGAATGGGGCGACACCGGCTGCGAAACTGTGGCGGCCTCTTGCTCTTGGCTAGCAGGCGGCTTGGGCGTCGGCTGCTTTGGTACTGGAGACTCATCAACTGGCAAACCGGTGCGCCAGGCTGAGGCCTCTGCCCGGCGGTTCCATAACAAGGCGATGGCGGCCAGGCACAGCAGCACCAGGATCATGAGCGCATAGATTAAAGCCGCGGGCGTCCGCTCGGACTCGGCCTTCAGCAATTGCTCACGAAGTGCTATGAGGGTGACCTCATTTTTGGCCGCTTTATCGGCTAAGGACTTGATATCGGCCTGGAGTTGCAACATGAGTTGCGAGTCGCGCACGACCTCGTCTGGCGGTGCGGCAACTGAAACAGCCGTGGCAGTCTCGAGTGTGGAAATGCGTTTTGCCAGATTTTCAATCGGGTCCAACCGCAACCGTGGGCGCTCGGCAGCGACTGGTTTGCTTTTGGCCGAGCTTGGGGTGGGAATCAATTTAACCGGGCTTGCAGCTTCGGAAGTTTTAGCCGTTGCCGGGCTGGCGGGAGATTTTGGTTTGGCCAGTGGCTTGGCAGCGCGGGGCGCCTTCGCAAGGGGAGCCGCAGTGACCGCCTCCGTGGGCACGACGGTGGGCACCATCGGCGCCGACTCGCTAGCCACGGGGACTGCGGGGGCCACAACATCGCTCGGGTAGTCGGCCAACAGCACATAGCGGCGGGTATTTTTGGCCCCACAACCAGCGCGAAGGTAAATCGTCACCATCGGTTCGTCCACCAGCGCGGTAGACACCACCCTTAACCGGGCGGTGTCGCGCTCGGCACCGGGCTCGGCTATCACTTTCACCCTGCCGGCTTCCTGTTTGCTGTCCGCGTGGAACACGTCCGCCTCGGCACAGAGGGAGGATGCCTCCTGACCGGCATCGAGTTGAACGTTCACCGTCAACGCCAGCGGTTGACCAATCCAGGCTGCGCCACGGGCGGGGCCCAACGTCAGTGCCGCACTACTGAGTGCTGCGCCCGCTACCAAAACCCCTACTGCTGCTGATTTAACCTTCATTGCCGCCCTTACATGTTGAAACATTCTCGCATGTACTAGCACGAAACCGCAAGGTCTCTTTTAAGACAGGTCACTTCGTTACAACAGAGGGGCGCAGCTATATCAAGCTTTTATTTCTTTGGCGCTGATCTGGTACCTGAAATCATCCGGCGCGTAGGAATCCAGACGACCCGAAGCGTTTTCGGCTACGGGGTACATGAAAAAGCCCAGTTTCGGGCCTTTGGCATGCGGCAGGCTCACGTCGTGGGCCGTGTTGAAAGCCATCCAGTTGCCTTCCCAACCGCCAAACAGCGCCTTGTTGACCGGCGCCACGAGGGCATTTTTCGGCGACTTGATCCACTCCGGCATTTCCTGGCGCATGACCTTGGCCACATCCGCGGGGTCCATGCCGACCCAACCCTGGCCTTTGAGAAACACCTCGGCACGGCAATGTTGCGCGCCTTGCAGCTTGGCCGGGTTACCGCCCAGCTCCCGGTAGCCAAAAGCCGAAGGCGCCACACGCAAGCCGTACACATCGCGGGCGGGCAAGCCCACCGAGCGGCACAGGCCGACGAACAAGGCATTCAGGTCAGCGCACTTGCCGCCCAGGTTGCCGGTTTCCAGCATCGACTTGATGTCGCCTTCGCCGCAACCGCGCACTTTGGGTTCGCGAAAGGTGTTGGCAACGATCCAGTCATAAAGTTTCTGGGCTTTTTCAGCATCGGAATGGGCGCCCTTGATGGCCTCTTGCGCAGTTTTTCGCACAATACCGTCGATCGGCAACAGGCTGGTCGGCTGGGTCCAGTATTTCAAATCGTCAGCGTCTTCAGCCGTTTCTTGCTTACCGGACCAGTCCACCGAACGATTCTGAGTCTGGATGCGGCTGGTCAACTCGACATAAGGCTTGGCCTCGTTCTCCGCAAACTCAACAAAGAGCATGCGGGCACCATAGCGGGCATCCGAGGTCAGCTCGGTTTTTCCGTTGCTGGAAAAACTGCTGTCCAATGACTTTTGCCAGTCGGTATTGACCGAAGGAATGGGCAACCAGACACGAGTCGCGCCCTGTGGCTTGGCAATGTCGACCCGGGTCGTCACCTCAAAGGTGCGCCAGGTGCCGGGCTGGGGTGAAAACTGGCGCTCAAGCGGCACAGGCACCGCAGCAGTTTGTGCAAAATTAATAGCAGGCAGCGCAGATGCGACGGCGGCTAGAGCCGTATTTCTTAAAAAATTACGGCGAGCAAGGGCTTGAACGGTGGTCATAAAAAGAACTCCGGAATGGGATGAAAGAGAGCGCCATCGGGGCCGGTCAAGAGACCCCAAACTGGCCAAGTTGAACGCGGGCAGGCCCGGTTCAGCGGGGGAATTATCGCTGCAGGCCAAACCCTCAAAAATGAATCAAAATTGCAAGCCACACGTGCCCACCATGAACTCACACCCCTACACCCACACCGTCGGCACCACCACGTACAGCTTTCGAGATTTGAAAGACCTGATGGCGAAAGCGACACCCCCGCGCTCGGGCGACTTGCTGGCGGGCGTGGCAGCGGCCAATGCCGAGGAGCGTGCGGTAGCGCAGATGGCGCTGGCTGAAGTGCCGCTCACCACCTTCCTCAGCGAAGCGCTGGTGCCTTATGACACCGACGAGATCACGCGCCTGATCCTGGACACGCATGACGCCGCGGCCTTTGCGCCAGTGAGTCATTTAACGGTCGGCGATTTTCGCAACTGGTTGCTGGGTGATGCCGTAGACGGCGCAGTGCTGGCTGCTCTGGCGCCGGGCATCACCCCCGAGATGGCCGCTGCGGTCAGCAAACTCATGCGCAACCAGGACCTGATTCTGGTGGCGCAAAAATGCCAGGTCGTCACCCAATTTCGCAACACCCTCGGCTTAAAAGGCCGCCTCGCGACCCGCCTGCAGCCCAATCACCCGACCGATGACGCCACCGGCATTGCCGCCAGTCTGCTGGACGGTTTGCTCTATGGCAGCGGTGACGCGGTGATCGGCATCAACCCGGCGACCGACAACGTGGCCCAAGTCATCAAGCTGGTGACGATGCTCAGCGACGTCATCGCGCAGTACGAAATCCCGACCCAGTCCTGCGTGCTGACCCATGTCACCAACACGATTGAGGCGATCAACCGGGGCGCGCCGGTGGACCTGGTGTTCCAGTCAATTGGCGGCACCCAGGCCACCAACGCCAGCTTTGGCGTCAACCTGGCGCTGCTGGGTGAAGCGCGCAGTGCGGTTTTGTCGCTGCAGCGCGGCACGCTGGGCAGCAATGTGATGTATTTTGAGACCGGCCAAGGCAGCGCACTGTCGGCCAACGCGCACCACGGACTCGACCAGCAAACCTGCGAGGCGCGTGCCTATGCGGTGGCGCGCCACTTCAAGCCGCTGCTGGTGAACACAGTGGTCGGCTTCATCGGCCCTGAGTATTTGTACGACGGCAAGCAGATCATCCGCGCCGGACTGGAAGACCATTTTTGCGGCAAGCTGCTCGGGCTGCCAATGGGTTGCGACGTCTGTTACACCAACCACGCCGAGGCCGACCAGAACGACATGGACGTGCTGCTGACCCTGCTGGGCGTGGCCGGTTGCAATTTTGTGATGGGCGTGCCAGGCTCGGACGACATCATGCTCAACTACCAAAGCACCTCGTTTCACGATGCGCTTTATGCACGGCGCGTGCTGGGCTTGCGGCCTGCGCCGGAGTTTGAAGCCTGGCTGCAGAAGATGCAGATTTGTGCGGGTGATGCGCCGTTCCGGCTCAACCCGGCGCTGCCGCCTGCCTTTCAAAATGCCCTGTTGCGCCTGCGCTGAATCACCATGAACGACCCCTTATCGCCCGTCATCGCCAACCCGTGGCAAGCTCTGCGCCAATGGACTGACGCCCGCCTTGCGTTGGGGCGCGCTGGCGTGAGCTTGCCTACTGCGGCGCATCTGGATTTCCAGTTGGCCCATGCCCGCGCCCGCGATGCCGTGCATCTGGCACTGGATGCGCCGCAACTATCGCAAACGCTGGACGCGGTGCTGGAAGGTCAGAAAACGCCCTGCCTCACCCTGCACAGCGCCGCCGCCGACCGCACGGCTTACCTGCAGCGCCCCGATCTGGGACGCCGCCTTGATGCTGCGTCACGGCACGCGCTGGCCTCACTGGCCAGCCCGCTTCAGTCAGCGACCACAAGGCCTTATGACGTGGCTTTTGTGGTGGTGGACGGCCTGTCAGCGCGGGCCATTGAGCAAAACGCCGCGCCCTTTTTGGCCAGCATGACACCCCGGTTAGCTGCTGAAAATTGGCTCATCGCCCCGGTTTGCGTCGTGCTGCAAGGGCGCGTGGCGATTGGCGATGAAGTGGGCGAAATGCTCGGCGCCAAGCTCGTGGTGGTGTTGATTGGGGAGCGTCCGGGCCTGAGTTCGCCCGACAGCATGGGCCTGTACCTGACCTGGATGCCGCACGTGGGCTTGCTCGATGCCAGCCGAAATTGCATTTCCAATGTGCGACCGGCGGGGTTGGGTATTGAGGCCGCCGCCGACAAACTGCACCATCTGCTCACCCAAGCTCGCGCACGGCAATTGTCCGGTGTCGACCTCAAGGAGGACACCGGCGGCGACCCGTTGTTAGCGTTGAGCGCTGCGAAGAACTTCCTGCTTTAGCAAAGGCTCCACCAGTCGGGCTGCCGCCTGGCCGGTCCAATCCAGCTCGCCCCGCACGACGCCTTTCACGCGACCATCCGCAGCGATCAGCACCGTGGTCGGGAAGGCGGTAGCGCCCCATTGGCGGGCCATCACCCCATCGGGGTCGAGCAACACCGGCAGCGTCAGACCAGTGCGTTGCACATAGCGCTCGGCCACCGTTTTGGATTCCTTGAAATTCAGCGCCAGCACCACCAGTTTTTCGGGGCCGTAAAACTGCGACAGGGATTGCAGCGATGGCATCTCGGTGCGGCACGGCTCGCACCAACTGGCCCAAAAGTTGAGCAACACCGCCCTGCCCTTCAAGTCAGCCAGGCGCCATTGTTGGTCGTTTAAATCGGTGCCTGACAACGCAGGGATTGGTTTGCGCGCCGGCCAGGGAACGACCTCAAAACCCTGCGCTTGCGTCCACGAAGCAGTCCCCAGCATGCAAACCATCAGCATCAGCCGAATGATTGGCCGCACGGGTTGGCACACGGGGTCCGCTGAAGGGTTCTCCAAGACAAACTGAGGGCGCCGGGCACTGAATAAATTTTTAAGCCAAAACAAGCTCTAGCCCCCGTTCTAACTGCGTAAACTGCTATTTAAACTATAGCAAATCAAAGCTTCTCGGTCACCCAGCCCATGACGCTTGCCAAGGCCGCGTCGACCTTTGCGGGCTCTGTCCCACCGGCCATTGCCATGTCGGGCTTGCCGCCGCCTTTGCCACCGACCTGCGCCGCAAGAAAGTTGACCAACTCACCGGCCTTGACCTTGCCGGTGGTGTTCGGCGTCACGCCAACGGCGATTTGCACCTTGTCGCCCGCCACAGACACCAGCACGATGACCGCAGTTTTCAGCTTGTCCTTGAGCTTGTCCATGCTGTCGCGCAAGGTGGCGGTGTCGGCGCCTTCCAGCCGGGCCGCCAGCACCTTGACGCCATTGACCTCGACCGCCTGCGTCACCAGTTCATCGCCCTGGGCTGAAGCCAGCTTGCCTTTGAGAGCGGCCACTTCTTTTTCCAGCGCCTTGACGTGGTCCAGCACATTGGCAATGCGGTCGGTGACTTCCACCACCGGCGCCTTGAGCGCACCCGCCACCTGGTTAACGGTGTTTTCCAGACCCTGCAGATAGGCCAAGGCGTTCTGCCCGGTCACCGCCTCAATGCGGCGCACGCCCGAGGCCACACCACTCTCGGCCACCACCTTGAACAGGCCAATATCACCGGTGCGCTTGACGTGTGTGCCGCCGCACAGTTCGCGGCTTTCGCCAATGTCGAGCACGCGCACGGTCTCGCCATATTTCTCGCCGAACAGCATCATGGCGCCAGTCGCCTGGGCCGACTCAATGTCCATCACACGCGACTGACTGGCGGCGTTGGCCAAAATCTCTGCGTTGACACGGGCTTCAATTTCATGAATCTCGGCAGCGGTCACCGGGCCGTTGTGGGCAAAGTCAAAACGGGTGCGATCGGCATTGACCAAAGAACCCTTTTGCTGCACATGCTCACCCAGCACTTCGCGCAGGGCTTTGTGCATCAGGTGGGTAGCGCTGTGGTTGCGCTCGGTGGCGGCACGCAGCGCCGAGTTGACATGGGCAGTGACGCCGTCGCCGACCTTCAGTGTGCCGGTGGTCAAGGTGCCATGGTGGCCAAACACATCGGCCTTGATTTTTTGGGTGTCACCCACTTCAAACATCGCGTGGTCACAGAAGATGGCGCCTTCGTCGCCGACCTGGCCGCCGCTCTCGCTGTAAAAAGGCGTGCTGTCCAGCACCACCACCCCGGATTGACCGGCTTTTAGCTCTGTAGCCTCCGTGCCATCTGCGTAGAGTGCTACAACTTTAGTAGCATTCGTCAAGTGTTCGTAGCCCACGAAGTCGTTGCCGTCGCCGCTGTAGTCCAGCGCCCGGTCCATTTTGAACTTGCCCGCAGCGCGGCCTTTGGCTTTTTGTTGCTCCATGGCGGCGGCAAAACCGGCTTCGTCCACGCTCAAGCCGCGCTCGCGGCACACATCTGCGGACAGGTCCAGCGGGAAGCCAAAAGTGTCGTGCAGCTTGAACGCCACTTCGCCCGGCAGCACCATGGCACCCCCGGCCAGCGCGGCGTCCAGAATCTGCATGCCGTTTTCAAGGGTTTCAAAGAAGCGTTCTTCTTCAGCCTTGAGCACCTCGATGATGCGTTTTTCATCCGACTTGAGCTTCGGGTAAGCGTCGCCCATCAGCGCCACCAGATCGGGCACCAATTTGTGGAAAAACGGGGTTTTCTTGTCCAGCTTGTAGCCGTGGCGGATAGCGCGGCGGATGATGCGGCGCTGCACATAGCCTCGGCCTTCGTTGCTCGGATTGACACCGTCACTCACCAAAAACGCGGTGGCGCGAATGTGGTCGGCAATCACGCGCAGGCTCTTGTTGCCCAGATCGGTGCAACCGGTTTCGCGCGAAGCCGCTTTGATCAGTGCGTCAAAAATGTCGATTTCGTAGTTGCTGTGAACGTGCTGCAGGATGGCCGCCAAACGCTCCAGGCCCATGCCGGTATCGACGCACGGTGCTGGCAACTTGACCAGGCTGCCATCGGGCTGCATGTCGAACTGCATGAACACGTGGTTCCAGATTTCAATGAAGCGGTCACCGTCTTCACCGGGGCTGCCCGGAGGGCCGCCAGGAATATGGTCGCCGTGGTCGTAAAAAATCTCGGAGCAAGGGCCGCAGGGGCCGGTGTCGGCCATCATCCAGAAGTTGTCAGACGCGTATTTTTTGCCCTTGTTGTCGCCAATGCGCACAATGCGGTCCGCTGGCAAACCGATCTCGTTGTGCCAGATGTCGTAGGCTTCTTGGTCGTCGATGTAGACCGTGACCAGCAAGCGCTCCGCTGGCAAGCCGTAGACCTGCGTCAGCAGTTCCCAACCCCATTTGAGCGAGTCGCGCTTGAAGTAGTCGCCAAAGCTCCAGTTGCCCAGCATCTCGAAAAACGTGTGGTGGCGCGCGGTGTAGCCCACGTTTTCCAGGTCGTTGTGCTTGCCACCGGCGCGCAGGCAGGCTTGCACCGAGGCGGCGCGCACGTAACTGCGTTTGTCGGTGCCCAAAAATACGTCCTTGAACTGCACCATGCCGGAGTTGGTGAACATCAGCGTTGGGTCGTTGCCGGGCACGAGCGGACTGCTGGCCACCACGGTGTGCCCCTTTGACTCGAAAAAGTCGAGAAATATCTTGCGAATATCGGCTACGGAGGCAGTGGTGACAGGTGTGTTCATGGCAAGCGGAAAAGGTTGAAAAAATTCTGAAGGGTGACGCGTGGGAAGCCAGCAGAGCCAGCAGGCATACGCCCTTGAAGGCATGCGCCCTCTTGAGCGGCAAATTTTAAGTCATCAAGGGCTTGGGCGTTGATTCTCAAGGAAGGTGAACACCGCCGGGTCATCGCAAAAAGCAACATTGAAGCGCAACCAGGGGCTAAGCTGCAGATCGGGGCTGAACAGATTACCGGGTCCGAGCAAAATATCCTGCTCCACCGCCTTGTAGGCCAACTCGGTGGCACTCGGCATGTCCGGGTGTTTGGCCCAAAGAAAAATACCGGCTTTGGGCTCCGAAAAAATCTCGAAGCCAATGTTCAACAGTCGCGTGGCAGCGCCTTCATGCGCCTTGGCGAGGCGCTCGCGCACGCCCTTGATGTGCTTGCGCCAGCGCCCGTCCATCAAGGCACCATGCGCCAAGCGCTCGCTGAATTCGGACGAGGTCAGGCCCGAGATCATCTTGAGCTGTGCCAGGTCTTCCAACAAATCGGGGCTGGCAGCCAGGTAGCCGACCCGGATGTTGGGCGAAATGGTCTTGGAGAAACTGCTGATGTAGATCACCCGGTTGAGCTGGTCCAGGCTCGCCAACGACGGCCGGGGCTCGGGGTCCAGATCGGCATAAATATCGTTTTCAACCACCAGAAAATCATGCTTTTCAGCCAGTTGCACCACCCGGTGCAGATGCGCCAACTGCGCCACCGAGCCGGTCGGGCTTTGCAGCCGGGGCTGGGTAAAAAAGACCTTGGGCTGGTGCTCAATCACCAGTCGCTCCAGCGCCACCAGGTCATAACCCGACGGCGTGCGAGGCACACCGATCAGGCGCGCGCCCAGAAAGCGCAAGGAGAAAAGCAAATTCGGGTAACCGGGGTCGTCCACCATCACCGCATCACCGGGGCGCACCAGTCGCCGCGCCACCAAATCCATCGCCTGGCTGGAGCCATGCGTGAGCAGCACCTGCTCAGCGGTGACAGCGATTTCTTGCTCGGCCAGCAAATCGCGCACCAGCTTGCGCAGCGGCGGGTAGCCCTTGGGTTCGCCATAACCGCCCAGGTCGACGTTGTCAGCCGCCAGGCTGCGCAGACTGCGGCGCACGCCCTCCTGAAACAACCATTCGCCCGGCAACCAGCCGCAGCCCGGCTTCATGCGCAGCGCCCGGTTCTCAAAAATGCGGCGCAAGTACCACATCGAGTCGAAGCTGAAATTGGGTCCGTGGCCGGGTATTTCCTTGGTGGAAATTTGGCGCTGCTTGACAAAAAAACCGGAATGCGGGCGCGAGGCAAAGTAGCCCTGCGCCACCAGCCGGTCGTAGGCGTCCACCACCGTAAAAACGCTCACCTTGTGGGCGTGTGCAAACTGACGAATAGACGGTGCCTTGGCCCCCGAGCGCAGGGAGCCGTCCTCGATCACCTGACGAAAGCCCTCCACGATTTGGAGCACCAGTGGCGTCGAACTTTGAAGATTGAGAGAAAACAAGGGTTGCTACCTAAGGGTTTTTATGTACAGGTACTGCGAGCAGCACAGTGCACCGAAAAAAAGGGGTGATCTGTATATGGTAGCCCTCGTCGTCCGAATCTACAGTTGCGCCAGTTTTAAACCACTTCAACGAATTGCAGGACTGATATGAAACGCGAAACCAACTTGAACAATGCAGCACTCATGGCCCGCCGTCACGCCGCCGTCCCCCGTGGCGTGGGTTACAGCCACGAGGTTTTCATTGCCCGCGGTGAAAACGCCGAGGTCTGGGACGTCGAAGGCAAGCGCTACGTTGACTTTGCGGGCGGCATTGCCGTGCTCAACACCGGGCACCGTCACCCGGCCATCATTGCTGCCGTCAAGGCCCAGTTGGACCTCTACACCCACACCTGTTTTCAGGTGCTGGCGTATGAGCCCTACGTTGAACTGGCCGAGCGCATCAATGCCAAGGCGCCAGGCGACTTCGCCAAAAAAACCCTGTTTTTAACCACCGGCTCCGAAGCCGTCGAAAACGCCATCAAGATTGCCCGCGCCTACACCAAGCGCTCTGCCGTGATTGCCTTCACCAGTGCCTACCACGGCCGTACCTTGCTCACGCTGGGTTTGACCGGAAAAATAACCCCGTACAAGAACGGTTTTGGCCCATTCCCTGAAGAAATTTTCCGTGCCAAGTTCCCCGATGCCCTGCACGGCGTGAGCATTGACGACTCCATTGCCTCGATTGAGCTGATCTTTAAAAACGACGTTGAAGCCAGCCGTGTGGCGGCCATCATCGTGGAACCGGTGCAAGGCGAAGGCGGCTTCAATGTCGCCCCAGCCGAATTTTTGCAGCGTCTGCGCGCCCTGTGCGACCAACACGGCATTTTGCTGATTGCCGATGAAATCCAGACCGGCGCGGGTCGCACCGGCACCTGGTTTGCCGTCGAGCAAAGTGGCGTGGCCCCCGACATGATCACCATGGCCAAATCGATGGCCGGTGGTTTCCCGATCTCGGCGGTGGTCGGCCGCGCTGAAGTGATGGACGCACCGGCGCCCGGTGGTTTGGGTGGCACCTATGCCGGTAGCCCGATGTCGTGTGCTGCGGCCCTGGCCGTGCTGGATATTTTTGAGAAAGAAAACTTGCTGGCACGCAGCCGCCAGTTGGGTGAGCGCCTCATCGCCAGCCTGAAGACGATGGCGGCCAAAAACAAGTGCATCGCCGATGTGCGCGGTTTGGGTGCGATGGTGGCGATTGAACTGTGCAAAGGCGGTGATCTGCACCAACCTGATGCCGACATGACCAAACGCCTGTGCGCCGAGGCCACCAAACGCGGGTTAATCCTGCTGTCTTGCGGCACCTATGGCAATGTGATCCGAATTCTGGTGCCCTTGACGGCCTCGGATGCCATCGTGGATGAAGGCCTGGCCATCATTGATGCCGCTTTGACCGCTGTTCAGGCAGTTTGACAAATGTCGTCCACCGAATTAGTGAAGTTTGCAGGGGTTCAAAAAACCTACGATGGCAGCACCCTCGTGGTGCGCGATCTGAACCTCGACATTCAAGCGGGCGAGTTCCTCTCGCTGCTAGGGCCTTCGGGCTCCGGTAAAACCACCACCCTCATGATGCTGGCCGGCTTTGAGTCGCCCACCGCAGGCGAGATTTTTTTGGCGGGCAAGCCCATCACCAAAACACCGCCTCACAAGCGCAACTTTGGCATGGTGTTTCAGAACTACGCGCTGTTTCCGCACATGAGCGTGGCCGACAACGTGGCCTACCCGCTCACAGTGCGCAAAGTGCCCAAATCCGAACGTGAAACCAAGGTCAAGCGTGCGCTGGACATGGTTCACTTAGGCCCCATGGGCGATCGCTTTCCGGGCCAACTCTCGGGTGGTCAGCAGCAACGCGTGGCGTTGGCGCGCGCGCTGGTGTTTAACCCGCAACTGGTCCTGATGGACGAACCGCTGGGCGCGCTGGACAAGCAACTGCGCGAGCACATGCAGATTGAACTTAAAGAGTTGCACCGCAAACTGGGCCTCACTTTTGTCTACGTCACACACGACCAATCCGAGGCGCTGACGATGTCTGACCGCGTTGCGGTATTTCATGATGGTGCCATTCAGCAAATCGACGTCGTGACCAAGCTGTATGAAACCCCGGTCAACCGTTTTGTGGCCGGTTTTGTCGGCGACAACACCGTTTTTAATGGCGTGGTGACTGCCACAACCGACACCCGATGTGATGTGAAACTGAGTTGTGGCGCCCTGCTGAGCGGCCTGAATGTGAATGGCGCTGTCAGCAGCAGCCCCGTGCAGGCTTGCATTCGACCCGAGCGTATCGCTGTTCATTTGGGCAGCGCCAAACCTGGCGAAAACAGCCTGGAAGTCACGGTGATTGATGTCATTTATTTTGGCGACCATCTGCGCCTACTCTGCTCACTGCCAGGCCAGGTTGAAGCCACCGTCAAGATTCCTTTATCGGCACATGCCATTCCCCAGGCCGGTCAATCCGTCTGGCTGCATTTGCCTCCCGAGCACCTCCGGATCTATCTTTGATCCCACTGCAACCTTAATCCCTAAACCTAGAAGGACTTAATTAATGAAACTCAAACCTATCGTGGCAGCTGTCGCAGTTGTTGCTTCTTTCTCAAGCTTTGCCGAGACCCAACTCACGGTTGTCAACTTTGGCGGTGCCAATGGCAACGCGCAGAAAAAGGCCTATTTCGAGCCCTATGAAAAAAGCAGTGGCAACAAGGTAGTGGGTGTGGAATACAACGGCGAGCAAGCCAAAATCAAGGCCATGGTAGAAGCCAAAAAAGTCAGCTGGGATGTGGTTGAAGTTGAATCCCCCGACGTAACACGCGGCTGCGACGAAGGCCTGTTTGAAAAACTCGACTACAGCAAAATCGGCAACAAGGCCGACTTCGCACCCGCTGCAATTCACGAGTGTGGCATCGGCACGTTTGTCTGGTCAACCGTGATGGCCTACAACGCCGACAAGCTCAAAACAGCGCCTACTACCTGGGCTGATTTCTGGGACATCAAGAAATTCCCTGGCAAGCGCGCCATGCGCAAAGGCGCTCGTTACAACGTTGAATTTGCCTTGATGGCCGACGGTGTGGCCGTGCAAGACGTGTACAAAGTTCTGATGACCAAAGAAGGTGCCGAGCGCGCCTTCAAGAAACTCACCGAACTCAAGCCCAACATTCAGTGGTGGGAAGCAGGTGCACAGCCTCCGCAGTTCCTGGTGGCTGGCGACGTGGTCATGACCACCGCCTACAACGGCCGTATTGATGCGGCCCAACGCGAAGGTAAAAACCTGCAAATCACCTGGACCGGCGGCATTTATGACCTCGATTTCTGGGTCATCCCCAAAGGCACGCCCAACAAGGACGCGGCTTTGAAATACATCTCCCTGGCCAGCAGCGCCGACGCACAGGCCGAGTACGCCAAGAACATCTCTTACGGCCCGACCAACACCAAAGCGCTGGCCAAGCTGGACGCCAAGGTGCTGGGCAAGCTGCCCACTTCTGCGGCTAATGCCAAGACGGCTTTGCAATTCAACGTCACATTCTGGGCTGACCAGGGTGAGGCGCTGGAGAAGCGTTTCGCCGCCTGGGCTGCTCAGTAATCTGACCTAGGAGAGATTGCGATGGCACAAACCCTGTCCCAAGTACCCGGTAGCCTGGCGCGCCAGTTGAAGCGCGTCGAGCTCCGAAAACGTGCTTTCGCGATCTCTTTGACACTGCCTCTGCTGCTGTTTCTGGTGATCACTTTTCTGGTTCCTATCGGCTCGCTGTTAGTGCGCTCGGTGGAGAACCCGGAAGTCGCCAATACCCTGGGCCGCACGGCCCAGGTGTTGTCTGACTGGAACCGCAGCACCGCCCCGCCGGATGCGGCTTATGTGGCGCTGGTCGAAGACCTGTCCGCCATCAAAGAACAATCTGATGCTGGCGCGCTGGCGCGCAGGCTAAATAGTGAAGTCAGCGGTGCCCGCTCGCTCATCATGGCCACCTACCGCGCCCTGCCGCTGGACCAAGGCATGACGCCGCTGCAAACCCGCGAACGCCTGCTGGCCCTTGATGCCCGCTGGGCTGAGCTGAGTTACTGGCAGGCGATTGCCAAAAATGGCTCGCGCTGGACACCCGACTACCTGCTGGCCTCGGTTGACCTGCAACGCGATGTGCAAGGCAACATCGGCAAGGTCGACGCTGAGAGCGCCGCCTTTGGCAAGATTCTGGTCCGCACCTTCAAAATCAGCGCGGTTGTCACCCTGTTTTGCCTGCTGCTGGGTTACCCGCTGGCTTACTGGCTCTCAACCCTGTCGGCGCGCAAAGCCAATATGCTGATGATCTTGGTGCTGGTGCCGTTTTGGACCTCGATTCTGGTGCGGGTGGCCGCCTGGATTGTGCTGCTGCAATCCAACGGACTGGTGAACCGATCCTTGATGGGACTGGGGCTTATTGACGACCCATTACCACTGTTGTTCAACCGCTTGGGCGTCATCATTGCCATGGTGCACATCCTGCTGCCCTTCATGATATTGCCGCTCTACAGCGTGATGAAATCCGTGCCCAATACCTATCTGCGTGCTGCCATTTCATTGGGTAGCTCACCGTTGGCGGCGTTTTTCAGAGTCTACGTGCCGCAAACCTGGCCAGGTGTTGGCGCAGGTGGTTTACTGGTGTTTATTCTGAGCATTGGTTACTACGTAACGCCGGCTTTGCTCGGTGGCGCGGACGACCAAATGCTGAGTTACTACATTGCGCAGTACACCAACGTCAACGTTAATTGGGGCATGGCGTGCGCGCTGGGCGCCGTCTTGTTGACCGCCACGCTGGTGCTGTATGCGTTGTACCGGCGCGTGGTCAAGTCTGAACTGAGTTTGGGATAAACCACATGCAATTGCCATCACTTCCCATTTTTCCGGCCTACGCCACCCTGGCAGACAAGGTCGGCTGGTACGCCTTTCGCACCGTGTGCATTGGCGTCCTGCTGTTTTTGTTGTTGCCTATTTTGGTGATCATCCCGCTGTCGTTCAGTTCCAGTTCATTCCTCGCTTATCCGATGCCGGGCTGGTCATTGCAGTGGTACGACAACCTCTTTAACTCCAGCGACTGGGGCCGCGCTGCACGCAACAGTTTTATCGTTGCGCCACTGGCCACGGTGCTTGCCACGGTACTGGGCACGCTGGCCGCCGTCGGCTTGGCACGCATCCAGTTTTGGGGCAAGGGCTTGCTGATGAGCTTGCTGATCGCGCCGATGGTGGTGCCGATCGTGGTGGTGGGCGTCAGTACTTACCTGTTTTTTGCCAAGATTGGACTGGCCGACACCTACCTCGGGCTGATTCTGGTGCACGCCGCTTTGGGGGCGCCCTTTGTGCTGACCACGGTTTTGGCCACGCTGCAAAGCTTTAACGACAACCTGGTGCGGGCCAGTCTGAGTCTGGGTGCCACACCACTGTCGACCTTCTTTCGCATTACCTTGCCGATCATTGCGCCGGGCGTGATTTCTGGCGCCTTGTTTGCCTTTGCCACATCCTTTGACGAAGTGGTTGTGACGCTGTTCATTGCCGGGCCGACGCAGGTCACGCTCCCGCGTCAGATGTTTACCGGCATCCGCGAAAACATCACCCCGACCATTGCGGCGGTCGCAACCCTGCTGATCATCTTTACCAGCACCTTGATGTTGGGGCTGGAATGGCTGCGCGGCAGAAGGCACTGAGCATGACGCAAAAAAACCAGCCTTTATCGGGCAACGCCATGCCGCGCTTTGGCGGTATTGCCAGCATGCTTCGCTTGCCAGTGGCCACCTCGGCCAAGGGCCTGAATGCCGCTTTTATCGGCGTGCCACTGGACATTGGCACTTCGCACCGACCCGGCGCCCGCTTTGGACCGCGCCAGATTCGCGCCGAGTCCTCGCTGATTCGCCCCTACAACATGGCTACCGGCGCCGCGCCGTTTGACACCTTGCAGGTAGCTGATTTGGGCGATGTGCCCATCAACACCTACTCGCTGGCCAAGTCGCTGCCCATCATCACGGAGTTTTACGAGCAGGTGCTGTGCGCTGATTGCATCCCGCTCACCATGGGTGGCGACCACACCATTGCACTGCCCATTTTGCGGGCGCTGGCGGCCAAACACGGGCCGGTCGCCATGGTGCATGTCGATGCCCATGCCGATGTCAACGACGATATGTTTGGCGAACGCATTGCGCACGGCACGCCGTTTCGTCGCGCGGTGGAAGAAAACCTGCTCGACTGCCACAAGGTTTTCCAGATTGGTTTGCGCGGCACTGGTTATGCGTCCGATGACTTTGACTGGCCGCGCGAACAAGGTTTCACGATCGTGCCGGCGCATGAAGTCTGGTACCAGTCGTTGGTGCCCCTGATGGCGCAAGTGCGCGACAAAGTTGGCAACGCGCCCTGCTACCTGAGTTTTGACATTGACGGCATTGACCCGGCCTACGCGGGCGGTACAGGCACCCCTGAAATCGGTGGTTTAACCGTGCCCCAGGCACTTGAAATCATCCGGGGTTGCTACGGCCTGAACATCGTCGGCTGCGACCTGGTTGAAGTGTCACCCCCCTACGACTTGACCGGCAACACAGCGCTGCTGGGCGCCAACCTGCTATTCGAGATGCTGTGCATCTTGCCGGGCGTGAACCGGCGCTAAAAACAACCTTCAGTCAGAACGGCGATGCCAAGTCAACAATAATCCACCAAGCTTGGCTACCTGAATCTGATTTAACCATCCACCCTCCACTGATTGCCACCGACATGACTACATCCCCACTCTCCCTGCTCAAAGACCCGTCACTGCTGAAAACCGATGCGCTGATCAACGGTCAATGGGTCACCGGCAGCAGCCGCTTTGACATTCTCGACCCGTCCAACGGCAACAAACTGGCGGACGTTGCCAACCTCGGCCCTGCTGATGCTGAAGCCGCCATTGCCGCCGCCAACGCCGCCTGGCCCGCCTGGCGCACCAAGACCGCCAAAGAGCGCAGCATCATCCTTCGCAAATGGTTTGATTTGCTGATGGCCAACCAAGAAGACCTCGGCCGCATCATGACCGCCGAGCAGGGCAAACCGTTTGCCGAAGCCAAGGGCGAAGTCGCTTACGGCGCTAGTTTTGTGGAGTGGTTTGCCGAAGAAGCCAAACGCGTCAACGGCGAAACCCTGCCCCAGTTTGACAACAACCGCCGTCTGATGGTCATCAAACAGCCCATCGGCGTGTGCGCCGCCATCACGCCCTGGAACTTTCCGCTCGCCATGATCACGCGCAAAGTGGCACCGGCCCTGGCCGCCGGTTGCACCGTGCTCATCAAACCCGCCGAACTCACCCCGCTGACGGCGCTGGCCGCTGCCGAGTTGGCGATGCGCGCGGGCATTCCGGCTGGCGTGCTGAACATGATCACCGCTGACGGCAACAACTCGATTGCCGTGGGCAAGGTGATTTGCGCCAGCGACGTGGTGCGCCACATCAGCTTCACCGGCTCCACCGAAGTGGGCCGCATCCTGATGGCGCAATCGGCCCCCACCGTCAAAAAAATGTCACTGGAACTGGGCGGCAACGCACCCTTCATCGTGTTTGACGATGCCGATGTGGACTCCGCCGTAGAAGGCGCCATGCTCAGCAAATACCGCAACGCCGGTCAAACCTGCGTCTGCGCCAACCGCTTTTACGTGCAGGATGGTGTCTACGACCAGTTTGTGGCCAAGTTTGCGGCCAAGGTCAAGGCACTCAAGGTTGGCAATGGCTTTGAAGAAGGTGTGATGCAAGGCCCCTTGATCGAAGACGCGGCCATCGACAAAGTCAGCCGCCATGTGGCCGATGCGATCGCCAAAGGCGGCAAGGTGATGGCGGGTGGCAACAAGTTAGCCGGCCAGTTTTTTGAGCCCACCGTGATTGCGGAAGCCTCCGCCGACATGCTGTGCGCCAAAGAAGAAACCTTTGGCCCGTTTGCGCCGGTGTTCAAATTCACCACCGAACAAGAAGCCATCGACGCCGCCAACAACACCGAGTTTGGTCTGGCCAGCTACTTTTACAGCCGCGATGTGGGCCGCATTTTCCGCGTGGCAGAGGCGCTCGAGTACGGCATGGTCGGCATCAACGTCGGCATTCTGGCCACCGAACATGTGCCGTTTGGCGGTGTCAAGCAGTCTGGCCTCGGCCGCGAAGGCTCGCACCTGGGTATGGACGACTACGTGGAAGTTAAATACCTCTGCATCGGTGACATCCTGAAGTAAACTTGTCGACACACCAAAGCGGGTGTAGTTCAATGGCAGAACTTTTGCTTCCCAAGCAAATAGCGTGGGTTCGATTCCCATCGCCCTCCAAATGGTCATTTCCGGCCACTTCAGAACACATCAGAACCCGCGTAGTTCATAGCTACCGCGGGTTTTTTGTTGCCTCACACAGTCTCAAAAGTCGATTTTTCCGTCTCTTTTGCGTGCGCTACAAGGCGATCAAGCAGATTTTCAAGCTGTTGACGTTCAACGTTGGTGAGGCACGAAACGATCTCCTGATTGCGACGTTCAATCACAGTCATTACGCGTTGCCAGACAAGGTCGCCTTTCTTGGTCAATGTCAATATCACACCTCGTCTATCTGTCGCACTGGCGTCTTTAAGTACCAAACCTTGCTCAACAAGTGATTGAGCAGCACGACTAGCCTGCGCTTTATTCAAGTTAGCCCGGTGCGCCAGGTCGTTGACGGATAGTGGCCTGAATGAACCAATGGCCGCAAGGCATCGACCTTCACTGAACAGAATTCCTGCGTCATCCTGGTAGGCCACCTGTGACACGCGGTCAGTGACTTTTGAAAGAGTATGCAATCGATGGGTGATCGTTCGATCGAGTGCGACAGTGCTTTTAATTGTAGATTTGACCATCTGTTTATTCTTAATGAGTGCCGTGATTGGCGTGAATTTATTCTCAATTGTCAGCTCAAAGAGTGCCAATTTCTGAAGCAAGTGGCGTTCAAAATATCAAATAATAGTTGTGCTCGCAACTAGGGAAAACACCAGTCACACATTGATTATTGATCGCGCACAATAGTTGTGTTCGCAACCATATTTACCAATTAACCTCAATTTATCTGAGCGAACTGACATCCAAAGAATAGAGAAATTGCGTCCCACATTTACTGTTTAACCAGGCCATGCAGCCAAGAGTGGCTGCATGCATGAGGAGAATCATATGCATCAACCCAGCACGCAAGCGCGTCCTTCGATTTATTACAACTACCAGGTTTTCAAGCCCTGGTTACCCTCTGCCAATCCGCTTCAAAAGCGCCAAAAGGTGGTTATCGCGGGATCTGGTCCCGCGGGTATGGTTGCAGCGCTGGAATTAGCACGACTGGGTGTACACAGCGTTGTATTGGAGTCCGAGCTACAAGTTTCACAGGGAAGCCGTGCCATCGTGTTTACCCGTCGTTCGATGGAAATCCTCCAGCAAGTGGGTGTTGCCGATCGTATGACCGAAAACGGTCTGCCCTGGCGGTTTGGTAACTCGTACTACCGTGGCCAGCGGGTGTTTCGCATGGAAGCCCCACACGACCCGGATGACAGATTCTTTCCGATGATCAACATCCAGCAGCAATACATGGAGGAATATCTACTCGATGCTTGCCAGACCAACCCTTTAATCGATTTTCGATGGGGCAACAAAGTCGTCAAGGTTGAGCAGCAACCCGATTTCGCACAAGTGACAGTCGACACACCCGAGGGCACTTATCTACTCGAAACTGACTGGCTTGTGGCGGCAGATGGTGGGCGTTCCGAGATTCGTACAGCGATGAACCTGCCAATGGAAGGCGCCTCATATGAAGGTTTCTTCGTTATTGCGGACATTCGTATCGACTTGCCCCTGCCCACCGAGCGTCTTGCCTACTTTGACCCGGAATGGAATCCCGGAAACACCATTCTGATGCACCGCGAACCACACGGTATTTGGCGCGTCGACTACCAATTGCCGCCTGGTGAGACGCCCGAAGAAGCACTCAAGCCTGAGTCGCTTAAAGCCCGTATTGATGCCCAACTCGCCATGATCGGCCACGCTGGAACACCCTGGGAGATGGACTGGAACTCCGTGTATTCGGCCCGCACGCTCACGCTACCCGACTATGTGCAGGGTCGCGTCATCTTTACCGGTGACGCCGCGCACTTGTTACCGATATTTGGCGTACGTGGTGCGAACACAGCGTTTCAGGATGCCCAGTCATTGGCCTGGCATCTGGCCTTTGTTGTCAAGGGACTGGCGCATGAAAAACTCCTGGCAAACCACAGCGCCGAACGCGTGGGTGCAGCCCGTGAAATCATCGATGAGGCGGGAAAAAGTACCCGCTTCATGACACCACCAAGCAGCGGCTTCCGTTTGTTGCGTGACGCCGTGCTGTCGCTGTCGTTGACAGAAGAATTTGTACGTCCTCTCTACCATTGGCGGACCTCGCGTCCGCATGAGTACAGCCACTCGATGCTAAACAGCACCGGAGACGATAACGCGTTATTTACCGCTGGCCCCGCTCACGGTGCACCGCCGCAGAATATCCGCTTGTCTGCCAATGACTTCTTGTTGGATCATTTGGGGGGCGGTTTTGACTTGCTGTATTTCACAGAAGGCACGGCCATTCCAGTACCTTTACAACAGGTGGTTGCGACGAGTCGCTCCCTTGGTGTGCCACTGAAAGTAATTGCGGTGGGGGCGAGCCAGCCGGTAGACGGCGCAGACCTGACTATGGCCGACAGCAATGGCCACTTTCGTACACGCTACGGCGTTCAAGCCAGCGGGGCTGCCTACTTGCTACGACCAGATCAGCACATCTGTGCACGATGGCTGACGCTGGATGCGACCCGGTTGCAAGCCGCCCTGAAAACCGCACTTCCCCAGTAACAGGAGAGCACTATGACGACACCTAAAAATACCCTGACGATTCCTGGTCTGGAAACCGTATACGACGCGTTGGCCACTGCCATTGATAGCGCGGGCCCAGATAAATCGAATTTATTTCTCGTTAAATTAGCTTTACTCAATGCCAACTTATTGGCCGACCCTGAGGTCATCAACGCGCATATTCAGGCCGCACTGC
>SERZ01000462.1_pt1 | contig 27434 bp, 23 predicted proteins | sample 3171461 | NCBI WGS metagenome assembly SERZ01 (sample SAMN06051861, study PRJNA518727) | freshwater metagenome | biome: subpolar coniferous forest; feature: holomictic lake; material: water; isolation source: holomictic Lake 227, 6 m depth | place: Canada: near Kenora, Ontario | collected... | reverse complement strand
CTTCAAGCATGCGCTCTGGCGTGACTCGGAAATAATCGAGCCGTTGGCGAACTTTTCGCCGAATACGGTGGATGCATATTCCAGAAGGTCTCTCTGCTCTTCCTGGTTTCCCAACGTAGCCGATGTTCCCACGCAGCAGAGATAATCCTTTGATGTGGCAAGGCGGGCCTTCAGTCGCCGGATCAGGCAGCCCAGGTCAGAACCCTGCGCCCCGTCAAATGTATGGAGTTCATCCACCACCAGGAAACGCAGAGTGTCCGGACTGTTGTGCAGCCAGAGGGGACGGTCGTCTGGTCGGATCAGCAGATAGTCCAGCATCTTGTAGTTGGTAAGCAGGATATCCGGTGGCGAAAGCCGAATGGTATGCTTATCGGAAATCAACCGTTCCTTGGTCATGAACATGGACGGGTCTTTTTCCTGTTGGCCGATATAGATTCCCGCCTGACATGTCCTTTGAGGTTGCTGTTATGGATCCGTTTAGCCAGCCGGCTGGCCTGATCCGTGGCAAGGGCGTTCATAGGATAGATGAGAATTGATTTTATTCCCGGCTCTCCCCTGTGCCGGTAGCAATAGTCAAGGATGGGATAGATGAAGCATTCCGTCTTTCCGGACCCGGTGCCTGTGGCGACAATGGTGGATTGCGGGTTTGGGCCGGACAGGCGATCAAAGGATTTTTCCTGGTGCAGATAAGTCGAAAACGGCATGGGCAGGTCCGGGAAATAGTCGGCCTCTCCGTTGCCGTGTTGGAATGGAAGCTGGATGTCAAGAAACGGGCCTTTGAAGACATTGCCGGGTTCAGCAAGAAAATCCTCAAGGATGTTGGAGAAAAACGGCGTTGTTATTGGAAAGGTGGTGCGCAGAAAATCCTTGATTCCTTGTTCAACGTGCCCGGCCAGGACGGATGGGATCATTATGTCATCGACCTTTCTTCCATTTGATCAGTCTTTTATTGCATTCATCAATTGGCAACCTTGGATTGATGGACATTATCTTTTTCAATTTTTCGTAAGCTGTCTTGGTGGAAATCAGGTCATGTCTCACCAATTCATCGAATATCCAGAGGATGCCATGAACCGGGATGTTGTTTTGTTTGGCAATTCTTCGGAGTGCGCCGTCCCCGGTCAACAGCGTCGCAGAAAGTAATTCGGCAAGGTAAAGGCAGGAGCAATCGGGAATGGAAAGCGCGCGGTGTTTCACTTCCAGACGCTGGATTTGTCCCAGTTCATCGAAGCTGAATGTCTTTTTGATAAGCTTTCCGTATTGAATGAAGGTATCCAGATGACCAGCATTAATCTCATGGATTTCTGCTCTGACAAAATCGGTTATATAAAATTCATTTTCCAACTGGAAAAATGGCTCAATCAAATCGATTTTCAAAAGATCAATCAGGATGCCTGCATCATTCACAAGAAGGATCATGAAGCGATCTGAGCCTCCTTTTCAAACTCATCCAGCGATAAGTTCAGGAGTTCAGCCGCCTTGCTGAAACTGATGATCTGCTCGGCTGCGGCATGCAGGACCATCTGTTTAAAGCGGTTTGCCTTTTCCTTGCCTTCATACGATCCGGGTTCTGATTTTTTCCAACCTTGCATACCCACAAAGATATTAAAGCGACGATAGGTATTTTCCGAAATAATTTTTAAATGAGAGGCTCTGGCCATAATCGCCTGTATGGACATCCCGTATATCCCTTTGAGTCTTTTCAATTCCCATTCGGTGATTTTACTGCGCTGTCGCCCCAGTTCCTCTATCATGATCTCCTTGGGCAGCAGCAGCGCCCCGGCAAACGTATGGCAAAGTTTTTCCGGCTTCGCCTCAGTTGCATCCGAAAAGTCAAGCATCAGATGGCCCAGTTCATGGGCTACGGTGAATCGCTTGCGGACCAGGTCGGCATTTTCCAAAATGGTAATCACAGGTATTTTTAAATTCTCAACGAATCCGGAAAGCCCGTCAAACAGATGGTCGGATGCCACGTCAAATATTTTAACCCCTTTATCTTCCAGAATCTCTATTAAATGGGGAATGGGGCCATTGCCCAGTTGCCATTTTTCCCGGATATCCCTGGTGGCGCGTTCAATATCGTCGTAGCTGGTAATCCGGATATCAATTACCGGATTCTTAAACGACGGCTCAATATTGAGAATTTTCTCTATCTCAAGATATTTTTGAATAAAGTCAATGGTTTGATATTTGATCCGGTCTTCTTCTTTTTTTGACAGACGGGCGCGTTTTCGAAATTCAATTCCCGCGATGCAAACCTTTGAGGAGCGGAAGAAATAATCCACCTTCACATCAAGGGCCTTGGCCAGGGCGAGCAAAACCTCACTGCCGGGATTGATCCGCCCTTTTTCGTACTTACTGAGGGCTTGTTTGCTGACAATGGAACCGGTTTTGAGCGCAAGAGCATCCAGGCTCATGCCAGCCATTTTCCTTGCGGCATTCAGCCGTTCACCAAAATTGGTAATCATAACCTCACCTCCTTTGGTTGACAATTATCACTATATTGAAAAGTTTGTCAACCAAAGAGAAGGAATGTAATAACGAAATAGTGGAATGGTTTGATTAATTTTCTTGTGTTTCGTGGTTTCATTGCCTGAAATCATGCATACCCGGTTGAAACAGGTTGGCGCTTTGAAGAATGATCATAACCATATGGGAAAAACCCATTAAACAATAGCCTCCGCTTCAAAAGGTAAGGGTACTCTGTGATACGGTTTTTATAACATTTTAAGAAATGCCTTGATTTTTTCAAAGGCTGGATGATCAAGCCGCCAGTATCCATCTTCTCGTCCTGATTTCTGAGCGGCAATACCCAAGTTCAAATCAGGTGTATATCTCGAAGCAAGGAAAGCATGGACTTTTGGCACAGCAGTAGCCGATGATGCCGGAGTATCTGATATGTAATCCTGCATGCATTTTTGCAAATATTCAAAATGTGCGATTTCCAACCATTGCCGTGAGGATAAAAAAGTATGTACTCTCGCTTTGGGCATAGCATTTTGGGATAACACCCGCTGCTTTTCCGCCAAGCATTCAAAATATTGATCCACGCAGGTCATCGCGGGATCATCGCTGACAGATGCCAAACAGACATTTTCAATCATTCCCTTTGTTGCTGAATCGGGTACAATCATCACGGTTATTTGAGGTGGTCCAGTGACAGGCTGTAAAGGGGTTTTTGGCTTTGGCAGGTCAAGACGGCTCATCGCATCACACACACTTTGAAAAGCACCCCCCGGATCGTCATCGGCATCCCTGACAATGCCGATTGAAGTGATTTTGCTGTAACCTGAAGTTTTTTTTACCAAGGCTTCCAGTTTGGAAGGAAATTTATCTTTGCCACTCACCTCTATGACTTGAATGTCAGTCAGATCAAGATTTATCAGTAATTCAGTGAACAAATTCACTTCATCTTTTCCTTCGACGAGCAGTATCTTGGATTTTGTAATCGCTTCAGGCATATTTCGTTTTCCCATCAGCGTACCTCCCAGCCTGACTCAATGGTCGTTTGCAATGTACTCTGATCAAAGGTTACGGCATTTATCGTATCATCCTTCTGTTCAAGACGATGATACCGGAAATCATACGGGCCGCTGGTTAAAAAAGCTTCGTGGGCCGATTCTATGCATTCCCAACTGTGGGTGGTGGCGAATATCTGGGTATCATAGTGGCGGGCCGCTTCAGCAATAGCTTTCCAGACCTGAACCATAACAGAGTAGTGAAGACCGTTTTCAATTTCATCGATAAGAACTACACCACCTGCTGCGCTGGAAATTGCGAGCAGCAAAGATGCAAGACTCCCCAATCCATCACCCATCACGGCAAGAGGCAACATCCGACCGATGCCGATATCACCGTGAATCATGGGTACGCTGCCGATGACGATAGTGCTTAACCGTTTTAATCGCGGCTCGATAATTTTTAATGCCGTCAATATATTGGATTGATTTTCCACGACATCCAGTTGCCCATATCGACTGGCGTTTTCCATTGATGACGGACGACGGCGGGCCGTTAAAAATATTCCTGGAAACAATGGTTCCACCAGGGGCGGCTGGAAGTTAATGCCTTTTGAGTCAATTTGAAGGTTGACCGAATATATCTTGTTTTTTATATTCTTATACTGAAGTTGAAGTGCTTGCGCCAGAACACTGCTGCTACCAATGGTCACTTTGCTCTCGGATTCGCCAAGAGGAATCGTCAAAATTTGCCCGGAAGTCTCTTTCAGCGTTATGCTGATTTGTTTATCACCTACCAGGCCGCCATTAATGGTTATGATCAATTGGTTGTCATAATTGTGAAACAGGTGAGCCCACGCTATATCCCTAATGGAGGTGGCGTTTCCATCCATTGATTCCATTTCGCGAAAAGCATTGAGCTTTAATACCAGATGAATATTCGTGGTTCCCAGAAGCAAAAAAATGGTTTCAAGCAGTGTTGTCTTGCCGGCGTTGTTCATACCGCCAATGAGATTGATTCGCTCAATCGAATCAAACGTAAAAGACTTAAAGCAGCGAAAATTCTTGATGGAAAATGTGGAGAAGTGGCGACCGCTCTCGTCAGCTTTGCTGATAGCAGGCTTATTCTTTTGTTTTGAATGGTATTTCCGTGCCATGACATTTACCTTTCGCTATAGATGTTCATATCGTGATACTCAAACGACTACTAATAAAAAATATTTTTATGCCATTTATACTGTATGCGGGCATAAACTGCATTTTTCAATTCACCGCAAAGGCGCAAAGGACGCAAAGAAGACAACGCTCTTGTGGCGGCTAATTTCATTGAATATTTTTCGTGTGTTTCGTGTATTTCGTGGTTTCAAAGTATTTTTCGAATACCAAACCACAATTTTCTGACCTGTGAAGTGGTAGTCCCCGATACGTTATTACTTTTATTGCGAAACAGCGCCATGTGGCGTATATTCAATTCAAATGTGGTTTCATTGCCTGAAATCATGCATATCCGGTTGAAACAGGTTGGCGCTTTGAAGAATGATCCTAAGCATATCAGATACCCCCGGACTTTGGTAATTTTTAGCATTTTTTCCGGAATCATACAATAACAACCAGGCAACTAAAAGGAGATCGACATGGGACAAAAAGCAGAATTCAGGCTGGATATCTTAATCAAGAAAGTGGATGATTATTATCAGGCTCATTGCCTTCAGTTCGATATTGTCTCTACTGATGATTCTTTAGAGGAAGTCCGGAAGGATATAATCGACCGTTGCCGTGCCCATATTGAATACTCCTATGAATATGACAATCTTGATCATCTTTTTTCACCGGCGCCCAAGGAGGTTTGGGATTCGCTGCCATGGTAGCGGCGACGCTGTGAAGATCAGAACCCTGTCCGCCTGTCTCAGGCGGCTGCAAATAGACTCCAAGGAACTTTGGAAATAGAGTTTTCACCGCTACTCACAACACCCTGACCTTTCTTTTTATTTCCTCCGAGGATACCGGTTGAACCATTCCGTTATCCAGTTCTTCAAGCCGCTTTTGCGCCAGTTGAATCCATTGCGCATCCACGCTTTCAGATTTTGGCGCTTCCAGGCTGTAAATCAGACAATGCGCGATTCTGGCTTTTTCGGCCGGACTCATGGACAGTGCCTCGCTCAAGATAAATTCCGGCTTTGTTGTCATGATGTGCTTTCCCTTTATTGTCTGAATCAGAATTTGCAGAATTCATAAATGATCAGAATTAAATTTAGGGTTAAATATGAGTTTGTATTGAAGACTTTTGGATCCAAAATTTATTAGTAATCCTTTTGGAAAATTATACGCAACAACATAATTTTTTGCCTGTGCCAAATGTACATCCTCAAGATTGATCAAGGCTTTCAATTCCATAACAACCTTATTTTCTACTATAAAATCTGCTCTTCGCGTACCCACCACAATCCCGTCATAGAAAATAGTTTGCTCTTTTTCTCTTTCAAACTGTAACCCAGCCTTCTTTAACTCAATCGATAAACATCTTTGGTAAATAACTTCCTGAAATCCATTGCCTAATGTATTATGTACCTTCATGGCGCATCCGATTATTTTATAGGTTATTTCATCTTTTTCCATGGTTGCCCTCTTATAATCAGAATTTATTGAGTTATGGTATTTCCAGAATTCTGTTCATTCTTTAATCAGAATTTTCAGAATTATGGAATTTACTGAATTATGTTCATTCTTTAACCAGAATTTACTGAATTATGGAATTTTCAGAATTCTGTTCATTCTTTAATTCTGAGAATTCTGATTCAGACGTTTTTCAAACTCCGCCCACACCGTTTCATAATCCTTTTCCCGGTCGCAGCGGTCAAAGGGGGCAAGGTAGGTGATGGTGCGTTCGATGGGGCCGCCGGGCAGGGTGTCGTCCATGATGGTTCTCTCTACCGCGCCGGATGTCATGCCCTTGATGTCGTTCCATTCCGGACGGGTGAAGCCAACGCCGGTAAGCCCCTTGGAGCAGGTGAACACAATGCGGCCGTTTTGGTCGTACCAGGTATCGGATTCGTTTTGTCGAAGCACAGGAAACTGCACCCGGTAGATGGTTTTCAACTCATCCAGGGTCAGACCCAGGGCCATGGCTGCCAGCACGTCAATTTCCACCAGAGCCTGACGGCGGGCATAATCGGTGCGCAGGGCGCAGTTGCGCTGCCAGTTTGGGGTAAGGTTGATAAAAAAAGAATTGGGCAGGCGGGGATCGGTCTTGGCCCAGGAGTCAGAGCGAAAGGGACCTTGAAAGCACTCCTGCCAGAGATCGGTGTAGTGAATGGTTAAAGAAGTAAGAGCCAAAGCCCTTAATTTGAGGGTGTTCTGCAATAATGCCGCTGTAGTATTTTGTGATTGCATTATTTCTAATAATGGCAACTGATTGATCAAAGTTGTATTCGCGTGCCCCATTCCAGTGCTTTTTACTCTAAAATCAACGGGAATGGAAACGCTCAAGCCGTAGTAAAGAACTAAAACGTCTACGTTTGCAAATGTCGTGGTCAAGCATGTATTGATGTGGCCAACTCCCTTTGGGATAATGATTGAAATGAAAGTTCTTTCACCTGATTGGCTGAGCATTTCCCTATTTACGAAACGATAACAATCTGTCACTACCATTTCTCTATCCTGACTGGTTACATCTGTCCATTTGAACCGTGGCATCCTCCTCCGGTACTCCTCAAGATCACAATCCGGCACATAATTGGTGCGGGGCAGGTAATCATCCGGCAGGGTGGTAAGGTCGATGATGGAGTAATCATGGTGTTTTCTGCAAATCCTGTTTGGTGTTTTGTAAAAGGGATTGCCCACGAAGAAATGGGGACCGGAGAGAATCCACTCATTGATATGAACTGGAATCCGCGTTTCCCGGCGGATGGTACCGTCTTTTTGGGCATTGGTTTCATGCCACATCTCCGTTGAAAAATATTCTGCCTTCAAATCACCTAATCGACGAGGCTGGACTGAGAATTTTTTTAATACTTCGATAAGTTGTTTGGAATGAACCGCAGGCAGCCTTGCTGATAGAGAATGCGTACCTTTTTCATCATACAAATGTGCAAATAATTCTAACTGCTCCTTACAAACTGATATTATTCGATCTTTATGTCCGACAATGTTCCATTTGTCTTTATCGTCTTTTATTCCAGCAACTGGTTTGTAACCTTTATCTTTAAAAGAGTCATCAACTGTTTTTGGCAGAAAAACATTAGCAATAGTGTAAAACTGAACGATATCTTTTTGAGGAGCATAAATATTAATCGAGTATGTAACCCAATGAAGAATTTCAGAAAAAAGATTTTTTACGTTTAAAAACTGAAAATGATATCTCAACCTGGGATACAGTTCCTTTCGGAATCTCCCCCCCTTGGGATCATCATAAATCCCTTCCGGATGGAGAAAACCGGACACCCTGCATAATGTTTGCCGATCATCCACGCGACAGGTAAAAAGCATTTGTAAAGATTGGTCTGCATACCCTTGAGAATGGGATAATTCTGCAAAGCATTGAGAAAATTCTGAGTACCGTCCGCTTCTTCAAAGGCGGTTAAATACTCGGGCCGCAAGCCATGTTTGTTTAGGGTCTCTTCCCGTTTTTCTGCAAGGCTGGATGCTGATAATTTTCGCAGTACAAACAATGGCTCCACATCACCCAGGACGCCGCCTTCATTCCATTCCACCTTGATCCAGGGCGGATTGCCCAGCACCAAATCAAACCCACCGCGCCGCGCGAACAACTCCGCAAACTCAAGCTCCCAGTGCAAATAACGATATCTTTCAGCCAATTCCCGTACCAGACCAAGCCGGTTATTCTCTTCGCACAATTTATCCACGTTCACATACCCCAGATTATCCAGCATGCTCAGGGACATCTGCTTGGGCCGGGTATCAGGAAAAAGAGGCTGCTGCCCCTTTTCATCAACCGATGTGTCATAAAGATTTCCTTCAAGGATGAGGGTCAGATCAAACAAAAACTCAGCCCGGCCAGGCAGCAGATCCGCCTTTTCAATGGGCCAGAACCACAAGGCGCACCAATAATCCATGATCAGCTTCAACCGCCGGTAAGGGCTGGAATTGCGGACATTTCTGGAAAACATCTCCTGATGAAAGATGCGGTCTTTCTCTTCGGTAGTCGTAGGCCGTAGTTTATCCCCGGATTCCTTCTGACCGAAAACTTGAAGCGGATCGGTGGTGCGGCGATAAATATCGTGCTGCATTTCGGTATGACTTTGCCAGAGCTTATCCACTGCGGCGGAAAGTGTCTTAAGGTGCTCAATCTCGCTGTTTGAAAAAGGCTTGATAAACTCCTTGCGCCACTCGGCGATGGCCTTGATTTCTTTTCCCGCCATCTGTTTAACGACTTTGTCATTGTAGCTGGCCATGTCCTTGTCCGGCAGCAGGAAGTGATAAACCGTATCGGCATCTCGTTTCATGCCCGGCATCACCCTTTCCGGAACCGTATCCAGCCATAGGGAAGGGGGTTTTTTCTTCTTGCCGGGCAGTAATCGTTCGCTTTCTTTCCCCCCTCCCGGCCTCCCCCCGCTGGGAGGAGGAGAGTGAATGCGGGCGCTGAGCAGGCTTTCATGAAAAACCTGCCGTCTGGCCCCCACAAGGGAATTACCGCAAACAAGTTGCATGCCGAACCAGGGCACAAATGCGCCTTCATGGATGGTGTTCAGCCACAGGGAAACTTCCGCCAGCTCCACCGCCACCGGGTTCAGATCGACTCCATGTACATTTCTGTCGGCAATGTACATCTTCACCTTTTGCAGTTCCATGGGGTAATCATCGTGCCGGATGATCTCGCCGGTTTCCTTCTGTTTCAGATCAAGGTAAGCCCTGGAAATCTGATTGACCGCTTCGTTCAAAAAGGCCGCGCTCCCCATGGCTGGCTCGCATAAGGTCAGCGCCAATATCTCATCGGCGGTCTTGTCCTTGAGGAGTTCCTTCAGGGCATATTTGACCAGGCATTGGGTCAGTACCTCCGGTGTGTAATAGGATGCCGATTTTTCGCGGTCCCGTCCCGCCAGCCGGTAAATAAAGGCGCCTTTTCCGTATTTGAGCAGGGTGCCATCGTCATTAAAGACCCGCTCCTCTTCGGTATATTGCGCCAGTTCTTCGGGCTTTACAAAATAGGCGGTTTCAAGCACATTGTGCGCCTCCTCCGCCTTTTTCACCTCATATAAATCGGTTTCAGCAAAGAACCCCTGATAGGAGAGTAGCGCCTCATATACCGCGCCCAACTGGTTGATGCCAAGCTGTGAATAGGAAATGCGCCCCCGGCGATGATTTACGCCCCTTGCCGGCCGGGAGAGGGACATCAATTCGATGACTTGTTGCAGCACAAAATTTCTGAATTTCACCTTGTTCAAAAGCGGGGTCTTCCCAGGATCGAAAAGATGGCTGCGAAGCGGAGAAATGCGGAAGGTGTGGTGTTCTGCTCCAGATGCGGTCACATCGAGCTGGAGCATCTTCCCCTGTTTTGGATAACCATCGTATAGCAGATCAAAGAGCAAATTGATGGATTCGTGGAGATACAAACCGTTCCTGGATTCGGCGGTGGTCAGTTTCACCATTTCAAGTTCACGCAGGGATTCCAGGCTGTAACCTTTTCGGTATGCTTCGGATTTGTCCGGAAGATATCCCAGGCCAGGTCTGGCCTCGATATAAAACAAAAACAGCATCCGATACATGTATCGCAGGCATTCACGGGTCAGTTGACCCGCCATGTCCCGCCCATAAATTTTATCATGGAGCTGTTCCCGAAGATAGTAAACCGCTTCGTTACCCAATAGCTCAATGGCTTCCCGCAACGAGTATTTCAGGTCTTCTGAAACGGCGAAGGCATGTTTATGGGAATTTTCATCCAGTGTATCCAAAAACGGAATGCCGTCCTTTGGGCAGATGGAATCCCGGTGCAGCAACGCGGCCATGGCCTGCAAGGTGGAGGTTTCCCTGCGGTCCAGAATCTCCCGGATATCAAACCGCAGCAGCCGCTTTTCGTGCCATTTGGTGCGATCCAGAAGCATGATTTGGGTAAAACTGATCAGGATGACCCACCGGGGAGGCTCGGCTTTCCCGAAAATCTGGCGGGTGATGATTTCCTCCAAAGAAATATCCGGAAGTTTTTGAATTTCATCACCGACTGGGTATTGCTCCGGCAGGAAATACAATTCCAGCGGATCGGAATCTTCTTCCGGAACATTGACCGCCTCAATGATCCAGAGGGCTGGAGAGCCATCGGGCCGGTCGATTTTACTGGCCAAGGGGATAATATTGCAGTCATCATCCAGCGAAACAGTCTGGGGGTCATAATCATAGCCCAGGGCCAAAAGCAACTGGCTGGTAAATTCCCGTTGCAGACTCAGTCTTTCTTTAATTTTGCGTTCCCGTTCGAGAAGGCCCTGTCTGGTAAAGAATTCCTTTCTGAGACTCCGCAATTTTGTATGGGGCTGGGGAATGGCTTGCTCATCCTCTTTTTGTTTCCACTGGCTGAAAATATCTTTCAGGTCGTTTTCAAGGATGGCGGAAAGGTAATGATGGGTGTAAAACTCGTTTTCATTGGTGATGCCAGTGATATCCATGGCCATTATGCCACCCCTTTCAGAACGGCGATTACCTGAATAAAGGGATTGTCTTCCGTTGTCATCGTATCCTCAACCCAGTTCCAGAACTCGTTAAATATGCGATCTATTTCCCGCTTTTCCTGCTCTTTTCGGCTGAGCTGTTTTTTGTCCGCATAGATATTCTCTATCTGCTCGTGATGTTTGACTTTCAATCGGTCCAGGTTGTCGAGGTGCGTTTGCAATTTTGGATTGATCCTGTCCTCAAAAGATTTGCGCTCCCCAGTCATGTATTGCTTTGCCTGCTTGACGGCCTCCGGCAGGAGGCTCCGAAGGGATTCCATATCCTGGTTTTCCTCCCGATTCGGAAATGTGGTTCCGCCAAGACCGGTTCTGGTTAATAGTGACGCGAAGGATTCAATCTTCTGAAAAGCCCCATTCTGAAACGTCACCCCGAACCACCGATGAATCAGGGGGTGGCACTTTAGATTGGGCACGAGACCCGTGAGGATAAACACGACTTCTTCCCTGGACAGCGCCCCTTGAAGCGATAAAACCGGCGCTTCATGCCGCCCGAATCCGGCGACCACCTTGTCGTTAATCCATTCAAGAACCGGGTTTTGCTGCCATAGATAATGAATCCGGGGCCAGGCGTTTTCATCTTTGCGGCTGCGTTTTATTTCGTTCTGAATGGCATCCTGGTCCGACGAAAGCACAAATGTATCATCTTCAGGCCACACCTCTTTGGGAAGGACATACCGAAGGCGATGTTTCAGGTCCTGGGTGGTGAGGTGATGAAAATCATCAAAAAACTGGTTTTAAATTGATCCCATTTTTATTCCTCATTATATAAACAGAACAAACATGGGATCAGTTTTTCTCTAAAATATATGGCAATTTTCATCGGCCCACAGTACATCGGCGTGTCCATAGCGTCGGCATAAAAAACCATGATTATTGCTGAATCATTTTTCAGGACTTTTATCCGGATATGCAGGGAGGGGACTTCTGCTCAAATCCTTGTCCTGAAATATAAGCGTAGTAAAGTGGCAGAAAGACAAGGCTTTGTTCGGGAAGTTCGGTATATGGGGCGCATGAAAAAACATACCCCTTCAAATTGTCAGAGTGGCTTTTCAGCAGCAGGTGCATGCTTTTCAGCTTTCCAGCGGCGCCGCTCTTTACTTCCACGGGGTGAATTTCTCCTCCGGCAACAAGGAGAAAATCCACCTCCGCGTTGCTGCTCTTTGCTTCCCGGGACCAATAATAGAGTTCATTCTGTCCTGCGACCACCAATTCCTGTCCGACGAACTGCTCCGCCATTGCTCCCTGATGGATGGCTAAAATATCTGTTCGTGCATATTCCACATCCACAGGCATTCCTGAAAGATGCTGCATTAAACCGATATCCACCATCAGCGCTTTGAACTTTCGTTCGGAGGCCGATGCACCAAGCGGCAGGACTATAGGAGAGCATGCCGATATTTTACGAATCACATGAGCCAGACAGAGAAGATCGAATGCCTTCTTGATGGTTGGATTCGTGTAGTCTTCCGCCATACGGGAATATTTCACCTGCCGCCCAACGATTCTTGCCACAGATGCGAAAACAGCATTCAGACACCGCTTGTCGGCATAAAGAGCGTATTTTGAGAAATCCTGACGAAATGCGTGCGCCAGCTCTGATTGGACTTCAAAAGCATCCCGCATTCTTTTGTTTTGGGTATATGCGAGGACACATTCAGGCATTCCCCCTATGAACATGTACCGGCGGACTTCGTCAAGCAACATCGCATGAATACTGTCCGGCAACTTTGCCGGCGTTGACAGGGCGGACTCAGCAGCGATGTCTTTTCCCGTAGCCAACAGAAATTCGGCAAATGACATGGGAACCATGTTCAGAAACTGGATACGGCCAACCGGAAAGGAAATGTTCTGCATGGCGAATTCCAGCAGAGACCCTGCAGCAATGACATGCAGTTCGGGATATTCTTCATAAAAATAACGAAGCGCCATGATGGCGCGCGGGCAACTTTGAATTTCATCGAAGAACAACAAGTCCTTTTCAGGAATAATGCGGGCATTGATGAGGATTTCAAGCTCCGATAGAATCCTTGCAATTGTCAGATTCGCTTCGAACACGCGATGCCAGTCAGGATGCTTTTCCAGATCAATTACATGTACGGAACCTTCAAAATGGGTCCTGCCAAAGTCAACAACGGACCAGGTTTTCCCCACCTGCCTGGCGCCGCGAACGACAAGGGGCTTTCGCCGTTCTTGATTCTTCCATGCCAGAAGGTTTTGTGTGATGAAGCGTTTCATGAACAGCGCCTCCAGATAACAATCGGTTCTTTAAAAATACAAGGTTATTATAGCTTTGTGGCTTTAAAAATACAATAACCAATTGTGTCTGATTGTCCTTCAGTAACGAGGTGTTCGGATTCGCCATTGGGGATACAGAGTCGAACTTACTTGGCAAATTATGATGGACTTGTTTGGCAGCGGTTATTTTTCTCTGGACATTGCGTTGTTCTTTCGTTATAGAATAATTACGATTAGAATAATTACGAAAGGACCATGCCATGACAGCAATAATAGAGCAGCAAAGATTTTGCGATCGGGAGTTCACTGTCCAGGAGATATTGATAATACAGGAAGTGGTACAGACCTGCAAGGGCCTCAGTCGATTTGAGCTGGCTCACACAGTTTGCGAACTTCTGGACTGGAATCGCCCCAATGGCAGACTTAAGGCTCGGGAATGCCATGATTTGCTCGAGCGTCTGGAAGGCCAGGGGGTACTGAAGCTTCCGAAGAAAAAATCAACCGGATCGAAGACATCCAAAAAGCGCGAGTATCCCAAGTTAGCCGGGCAATCCTGCAACTCACTCACTGGCAGTGTGGAAGCTTTTTTGCCCTTGCGGGTGGAGTTGGTTCAAAGCCTGGAACAGCGGCAGTTGTACCGGGAACTTGTAGGCCGGTATCATTACCTGGGATACAAGATGCCTTATGGGGCGCGTCTGCAGTATCTGGTCTATGTTGATCGACCTCGGTGCGATGTGGTGGGATGTGTGCAGTTCTCCTCCCCGGCTTGGTGGATCAAAGTGCGGGACCAATGGATTGGCTGGGACGATGCAGCGCGTAAGCTGCGACTGCAGCATGTGGTCAACAACAGCCGTTTTCTTGTTTTGGCGAAGATTGACAACCTGGCCAGCAAGATGCTATCCGATGTTATGCGACATCTGCGCGGTGACTGGCTGAAACAATACTGTGTGGAGCCATGGCTGGTGGAAACAATGGTTGATTGTCAACGGTTTCAAGGGGGCTGCTACCGGGCGGCAAACTTTCATGAAATCGGGCAAACCAGCGGCCGGGGACGCATGGACCGGACTCACGAACGTGACGGGGCTGAGATAAAAACTGTTCTGCTCTACCCGTTGGTCAAACATGCAAAGCGCAAACTCGTTGAAGGGAGGTAAGTAAAATAATATTTGCCAAAGGCTTTGTCTTCTTGTATTTAAACTGGTTGAAACAGAGGCCAAGTAAAAATCATACTATGGAGGAAACCCATGAAAGCAATAACCATCCAGGAAACCTTTTCATTTGACGATGTCCTGCTGGTACCCAGCTATTCGGACGTGCTCCCGGCGGGCGTTACAACCACCACATGGCTGACGCGAAACCTGGCGCTTAACATTCCCATCGTCAGTGCAGCCATGGATACGGTTACCGAATCGCGAACCGCCATCAGCATGGCCAGAGATGGCGGGCTGGGGTTCATTCATCGCAACATGCCCATTGAGAATCAGGTTCTGGAAGTGGGAAAGGTCAAGAAGTCGGAAAGCGGCATGATTATTGATCCAGTAACCATAAGGCCGGACCAGAGTGTTCAGGAAGTCCTTCATCTCATGGAAGAATACAGGATTTCTGGAGTGCCGGTAACTGATGGCGACCAGTTGGTCGGAATTGTTACCAACAGGGATCTTCGGTTTGAGACCGATCTTACCAGACCCGTGTCCGCAGTGATGACCCATGAGAATTTGGTCACGGTCACCGAAGGCATTAATCTTGAGGAGTCGAAAAAACTGCTTCATGAACACCGGATTGAAAAACTTCTGGTTGTGGATAAAAACGGCCGGCTTACCGGCATGATCACGATTAAAGACATTGAGAAAATAAAAAAATATCCCAGCGCCTGCAAGGATGGCAAAGGAAGACTTCGGGTAGGGGCTGCCATCGGCGTTGGGCCGGATATGCTGGAACGTACCGAAATGCTGCTGAAGGCCGGCGCAGATGTGATCTTGATTGATACTTCTCACGGTCATTCCAAAAATGTCATGGATGCTGTGATTACGTTAAAGCAGACTTTCAGTCATATCGAGCTCATTGCCGGGAATGTGGCGACTGAAAAAGGCGCCGAAGATCTGATTCTTGCAGGTGTTGACGGGGTGAAGGTCGGTATCGGCCCCGGTTCCATCTGCACCACCCGAATTGTGGCGGGCGCTGGTGTTCCCCAGATGACAGCAATCATGAACTGCAAGGACATCTGCAACCGGACTGGTGTTCCCCTGATAGCGGACGGCGGCATCAAATTTTCCGGCGATGTTACCAAAGCTATCGGTGCAGGCGCCCATGTGGTGATGATCGGCGGTATTTTTGCCGGAACCGAGGAGAGCCCGGGGGAGTCCATCTTTTTCCAGGGCAGAAGCTATAAGGTGTATCGGGGCATGGGATCACTGGAAGCCATGAAAAAAGGCAGCAAGGATCGGTATTACCAGACGGAACGGGAAGAAGACGACAAGCTGGTCCCCGAAGGCATTGTGGGGCGGGTGCCGTACTCTGGAACACTTTCCGCCAATATTTTTCAACTGATCGGCGGACTCAAGGCGGGCATGGGGTATGCCGGATGCAAGTCCATTGCAGAGCTGAGGGAAAAGGCGACATTTATCCGGATCAGCGCCGCAGGACTCAGGGAAAGCCATGTCCATGACGTGATCATTACCAAGGAAGCGCCGAATTATCGGTTGGATTAATTAACGGCAATGGGCTATAGGCTATAGGCCGACCATCGGCTATCAGCTTTCGACCCAGGGTCCATAGCCCATTGCCTGCTTTTTAAGGATACAATGACTGATTTTGTGCATCTCCACGTTCATACCCAGTACAGCCTTCTGGACGGAGCCATTCGAATAGAGCCGCTCTTGCAGCGGGTTAAAACTTATGGCATGGACAGTGTGGCCATTACCGATCATGGAACCATGTTCGGAACTGTCGATTTTTATGAAAAAGCCCTTAAAGCCGACATAAAACCGATTATCGGGTGTGAATGCTACATCGCACCTCGCACCATTGCCGAAAAAACCGTTCAGGACAATAAAGGGCTTTCTCATATCATTTTGCTGGCCGAAAATGAAGAAGGCTACCGGAATCTCTGCAAACTGGCCACCATTGCACAAATTGATGGGTTTTACTACAAACCCAGGATTGACAAGGAAATCCTGAAATGTCACACGAAGGGGCTAATTGCCCTTTCAGCATGTCTTCATGGCGAAATTCCCCGGCTCATCAAGGACGGCAAGCAGGACGCAGCAGATGAAGCCGCCAGGTTTTATCTCGACATTTTTGGCGAGGGAAATTTTTTCCTGGAGGTTCAAAACAACGGCATCGACATTCAGGATCACATCAATCAGGTATTGCTTGATATGAGTCAGCGGCTTTCTATTCCGCTGGTTGCGACCAATGACTGTCATTACCTGGATCAGGATGATGTCCGGGCCCATGATGTGCTGCTCTGCATTCAGACCGGAAAAACCATTCATGACTCGGAGCGCTTCAAATTCCGGACAGACCAGCTCTATTTCAAATCCCGGGACGAAATGGTCGCTGATTTTAAGTCCTATCCCGGCGCCCTTGCCAACACAGTGGAAATTGCCGCGCGGTGCAACCTGGAATTTGATTTCAAAACCTTCCATTTCCCCAAATATGAATCCACGAGCGAGCGCTCCGCAGACGATGTCTTTGATGAAAAAACCCGCAAAGGCTATGCGCGGGTATGGCGCCAGATTCTTAAAAAACATCCGGATCAGGATGAGGAGCCATACCTGGTTCGCCTGGAATACGAGATGGGAGCCATCAAGGAGATGGGTTTTCCCAGCTATTTTTTGATTGTTGCGGATTTTATCCAGTACGCCAAGGATCACCAGATTCCCGTGGGGCCGGGCCGTGGGTCCGCAGCCGGAAGCCTGGTGGCCTTTTCTTTGGGAATAACCGATCTTGATCCCCTTGAACATGGACTGATATTTGAACGGTTCCTGAACCCTGGCCGAAAAAGCATGCCTGATATTGACGTGGATTTTTGCATCAACGGCCGGGAGCAGGTGTATAAATATGTGGTGGATCGTTACGGTGGCGGCGATTATGTCAGCCAGATCATTACCTTTGGAAAGCTTAAAACCCGTGCAGTGATTCGGGATGTGGGAAGGGCTTTGGACATTCCCCTGCGCGAAGTGGATGCCATCGCCAAAATGATTCCGGATGTACTCAACATCAGCTTGGATGAGGCCCTTAAACAAGAGCCCAAACTCATGGAACTGGTGGAAAGCAGGCCGGAAGTCGCAGATCTCATCAACATCTGCAGAGTTCTTGAAGGACTTCCCCGTCATGCCTCGACCCACGCCGCAGGTGTGGTAATAGGAGATCGGCCTCTGGTTGATTACCTGCCCATGTATCGGGGGAAAAAAGGGGAAGTTGTCACCCAGTTTGACATGAAATGTGTCGAGAAAATCGGCTTGGTCAAGTTTGATTTCCTGGGGCTTAGAAACCTTACGGTCATTGCCGGGGCGCTTCAAATGATCAAGGATCAGGGCAAAACGGTTCCTGATCTTCTGGATCTGGATTTTTTCGATCCCGATACCTATCGATTGCTGGCTTCCGGGGACACCACCGGTGTCTTTCAGTTGGAAAGCTCCGGCATGAAGGATCTGCTCGTTCGCCTGAAGCCCGAATGTTTTGACGATGTAACGGCGCTGGTGGCGCTTTATCGTCCTGGTCCTCTGGAAAGCGGCATGGTGGATGATTTTGTGGACCGCAAGCATGGCCGAAAAACCGTGGAATACCTGGTATCCGAGCTGGAGCCGGTATTAAAGGAAACCTACGGCGTTATCGTTTATCAGGAACAGGTCATGAAGATTGCGGCCGAGCTGGCCAATTATACCATGTCCGAAGCGGATGACCTGCGAAAAGCCATGGGAAAAAAGATCGCCAAAATCATGGCCAAACACCGGGACCGCTTTGTGCAGGGAGCCCATCAGAAAGGCATTCCCAAGGATAAAGCCAGCCAGCTTTTCGACCTGATGGAAAAATTCGGACTGTATGGATTCAATAAATCCCACAGCGCCGCTTATGCCCTGATTGCTTATCAGACTGCCTTTTTAAAAGCTCATTACCCGGTTGAACTTCTGGCGGCGCTTCTAACCAGCGAAATGAACTCCTCGGACGGCATAGTCAAATACATTGCCGAATGTCGTAGCCATGCCATCGAAGTGCTGCCTCCAGATATCAATGAAAGCGCAAAAAGCTTTACGATTGTTGGTTCCAAAATCCGATTCGGTCTGGTTGCTGTCAAGAATGTTGGCGAGGCGGCCATCGAAAGCATTATTGAGGAACGCAAAAAAGGCCGGTTTACGTCCTTATTTGATTTTTGTGAACGTGTTGATCTGAAAAAAGTTAACAAGCGGGTGTTTGAAAGCCTGATCAAATGCGGAGCTTTTGATTCAACTGGTGCAAGGCGTTCCCAGCTCATGTCCGCCGTTGAGGATGCCATTAACTACGGGCAACTGGTTCACCGAAAACGGTCTGATCCCCAGATGGGACTTTTTGGCGGAAGCGTCAAAGGAGAGCAGAAAATAGGCCATTCTCCGCTTCCCGACATTGTGGAATGGGATGAAAAGGAGCGACTCCTGCTGGAGAAGGAAATTCTGGGGTTTTATATTACCGGGCACCCCTTGCAGGGATTTGAGGAAATTCTGGATAAGTTTGCGACCGCAGACTCTCTTACTCTTTCAGACAAAGCTGATGGCGAGACCATTCGCATCGGCGGTATCGTTCGCAACGTTAAAGTGATCAAAACCCGGCGCGATGAGCTGATGGCCTTTGTAACCCTGGAAGATATGAATGGCAGTGTCGAGATTACGGTTTTTGCGAATCTTTATTCGGTTGTCAGTGATCTTTTGGCAGGCGATGTAGCCCTAATGGTTCAAGGAGAAGTTCAAAAAGACGATACTGCAGTCAAAATTCTGGCGGAAATCCTGATTCCACTGGAAAAGGCTGAGGAAACATGGGCGGCGACCCTTCATGTGAATCTGGATCTGTCCCGGATTCAGCGGGAGACCCTGCTCAGGCTTAGGGATGTCATGAGCAGCCATCCAGGCGGCTGTCCGGCGATTCTGCGCCTGAACAGCCCGGACCATACACAGATTGTTATATCCCTTCCTGAACAATTGAAAGTAAAGGCTGGAAGCAAGCTCAAACGCGACATCGACACGCTTCTGGGATATCCGGCTGTGCAGACGGATTGCAGCCCAGCGGTACCCTCTGCGCGATCCAAAGATGTATATCATAACAGAAAAGGGACATCCTGAAATGACTCATCCCCATCTTCCATTGCAGGATTTTTCCTCCCCTGCCCCCAGTACCCCGTCTCTTCCTGTCTATCCGATACTTCTTGCCGGAGGCTCCGGGACACGGCTCTGGCCGGTGTCGCGGGAGCTATATCCCAAACAACTTGTCCGCTTTATCGGAAGCGATTCCCTGATCCAAAGCACCATCAAGCGTCTTTCGCCAGTTCTGGACAGCAGTAAGGTGAAAATTGTCTGCGGCAGGGAACATTCCCTGGAAATATCCCGGCACATGAAATCAATAGGCGTCAACGCCAATGGGAACGTAATCGACGAGCCATGCGGACGCAATACGGCTCCGGCAATTCTCCTGGCGCTCTTTGACATTCTTCGAAACGAATCCGACGCCATTCTCTGTATTTTTCCTGCGGATCATGTGATACAGGATCTGAATAGTTTTCACGGTAAACTGAAGTCCGCCATTCGTCTTGCAGCAGCGAATTATATCGTTACCTTTGGAATCCAGCCGGGGTATCCGGAAACCGGCTATGGCTATATCGAAGGACAAACCCTGATTTCCGAAGGGGCGCTTTCAATCAGCCGTTTTGTGGAGAAACCTGATCTTCAGACTGCCAGGCATTATGTTGAGGCAGGCAATTATTTCTGGAACAGCGGCATGTTTGCTTTTAAAGCATCAGTTATTGCGGAAGAATTTAGAATATTCCAGCCGGATATCTATCACCGGATAAAAACCCTCGCAGCAACTTCCGGCCCCCTGATGCTGGAAGAATATCAATTGCTTCCCAATATCTCCATTGACGTGGCGGTTATGGAGAAAACCCATAAAGGTGCGGTTCTGCCTTCGGATTTTGGCTGGAGCGATATCGGATCATGGAAATCGCTGTATGATTTTCTGCCAAAGGATGAAAATCAAAATGTTCTTCATGGCGATATCTTATGTAATAATACGCATAACTGTTTTGTCATGGGGCATGAACGGCTTATTGCCGCCAATCACTTGAACAATGTGGTGATAGTGGAAACCCCGGATTCGATTTTTGTCTCGGATATTGAAAACAGCCGCGATGTCAAATCCATTGTTACCACCCTCAAGGAAAAAGGGCGATGGGAATGTCAGCAGCATACCACTGCGTCCAAGCCCTGGGGAAGTTTGACATCTCTGGAGATGAAGGACCACTACAGGGTTAGTCGAATGATCGTATTTCCTGGATCTACAGTTACCGTGAAGACTGAGCTATCGGAATCCAAAACCATTGTCATTGTCAGTGGACTTGCCAGTGCAATAGTTGCTCCGGGCAGCCCACCGATCCTCTTCAAAGCCGGCCAATCTCTTCATCTTGCACCGTCAGATCAAGTGGTTATTGAAAATGACAATAATGCTCCGCTGGTATTGATTCAAATTATGAATTATGAATAAAAATGGTCAGTCACATCATTTATCGCATCTTTCTTAAATTCGATCACCCCATATATGAAAATGATACTTCCCCCTTTGGAAAAGGGGGGGAATCCTTTCGATTTTAGTATTTGAGATTAGCGGGCACAAGAGCGTTCGATGAAATTTAAGAATGATACCATTCATCATTACATGAGATACACTATGGTCAGACAAAAAAACAATTATGAATTACCTGTAGGTGATGTTAGATGAAAGTTCCCCTTCTGGATTTAAAATGTCAATATCAACTTATCAAGCAGGACATTCTAAGGGTCACGGAAGAAATCTATGACAGTCAGTATTTTATTCTGGGGCCTCATGTTGAAGCATTGGAGCAACAAATGGCGCAGTACTGTCATGTTGCATTCGCCCTGGGGGTTTCTTCGGGGACAGACGCACTACTCATTGCCTTGATGGCATCCGGAATAACCGCAGGCGATATCGTCATTACAACGCCTTACACTTTTTTTGCAACGGCAGGTTCCATTTCCCGCGTGGGAGCTTCTCCCTGTTTTGTGGATATTGATCCGGCAACTTATAACATCTCCCCTGTTGGCATTTCAGCAGCCATAGACCGGATGAGTCACGCAGAAAGGGAGCATCTGAAAGCCATTATTCCGGTGCATCTCTACGGGCAGTGCGCAGACATGGATCCGATTCTTGAAATCGCCAGAGACAACCAGTTGACAGTTATCGAAGATGCGGCTCAGGCCATTGGTGCCGAATACAAGGGCAGAAGGGCAGGGGAAATGGGTGATTTCGGGTGTTTTTCTTTTTTCCCGTCCAAAAATCTTGGTGCGTTTGGAGACGGCGGCATGGTAACCACTCCATCCAAATTCTTTCATAACACCATGGTCATGCTGAGGAATCACGGTTCTCACCCCAAATATTATCATAGCCTGATCGGCGGCAATTTCAGGCTGGATGCACTTCAGGCAGCCATTGTATCTGTCAAGTTGAATTATCTGGATCAATGGACAAAGATGCGTCAGGATCATGCAGCGACATATCGCGGCCTGTTTTCGCAGTGCAGCTTGGAAGATCGTGTCATGCTGCCTGTTGAAAAAGAAACTCGGCACACGTTCAATCAATATGTCATCCGTGTTGCCGAAAAAAGAGATGAACTTAGGACCTTTTTACTGGAATCAGGGATTGGATGTGAAGTATATTATCCGGTACCGCTGCATCTTCAGAAGTGTTTTTCTTTTTTGAACTACAGGGAAAGGGATTTTCCAGAAGCTGAAAGCGCAGCCGCGCAGACCTTGGCTCTTCCCATTTATCCGGAACTTACATTGGCTCAACAGGAATACGTTGTGGACAGAATTCAGTTTTTTTTGTGCAAAAAAGATTGACCACGAAATACACGAGTAGGGGCGACCGGCCGGTCGCCCCTACTCATTATTCAAGCTGGAGGAAGAGATGTCAGAAAGAAATTCGCGTGATTCATTTAGAGATAAAAAAGGCACCGCTACTGAACAGGGTTCAGATGAAGATTATTATACAGAAGATGTTTATTCGCCCTGGAAAAAAGGCAATGTGGAAAGTTTTATGTCCAATCTGAGCAAGAGCAGCGGATTACTGTTGGTCATTATCGGTGCAGGTGTGTTTATACTGGTGGCATTATTCGTTTTTCTTCCCATGCTGCGCAGTCCCTCCGATACCAAACCGAACATGGAGATGGACACCAAGTTGAAAAAAATGGAAGCCAAAATGATTGAGATGGAACAAAATTATCAAAAAGTCGCGCAGTTAGCTCTACAGGAGGATCAAGTATCGGGAAGAATAGATAAGCTAACGCAGAGACTGGACCTTATGGCAAGGGAAATCGAGATGACTCACAAACAGCCTGCTCAGGTCAAAACAGATTCCCCGACAAAACAACCAATTGCTCAGGTCAAAACAGAATCCCCGACGAAACAACCAATTGCTCAGGACAAACCAGAACCGGCGACAAAACAGCCATCTGCTCCTAAAGCAGAGTCTGGCAGCCCGGGCACAGTTGGAATACCAGAGAAAAAGGTGTCAACTGAAAAATATCATGAAGTAAAGCCCAAAGAAACATTGTTTGGCATCGGCCGTATCTATGGGGTGACTGTTGATGAACTACGGCGTTTAAACAACATGGGCCCAACAGATGTGGTTCGTTACGGGCAAAAACTAAAGATCAGCAAATGACTTTATAGGGTCGTTGACCGTTGACCGTTAAAAATATGCGATACGGTCAACGGCTTTCCTGCCTGCTGGCTATTCTTTTTTAACGACCAGTCCCACGCCCGCCAGGAGGAGCATAGCTCCGGCATAACCGATTATGGTGGTGCTTTCAGACGAAAGCCATGGAAGTTGGTGAACAGAAAGAACACCGACTACAATCAGGGTGATCAGCGGGTTCAGAACAATGATGGCGCTGACCTGGTTGGCAGGAAGCAGTTTTAGGGCTTCGCCCAGTGTACCATAAGCGATGAGGGTATTTGCACCCAGGAATATCAGCGTCAGCCAGTCCGAAAGGGCCAGTCCCTGGAATTCATGAAAAACCGCCAGAGGGGAAAATACCAGAGCAGCAACCAGGTAAATCAGTAAATTCGTCTGCTGCGGGGTCCAGATTCGGACCAGGAGTTTCTGACATACCGCAAAAAATACCCAGGTTATGGCCGCAAAACCAAGCCAGAGGTTGCCCAGCGAGTATTGCTGAGAAGAAATCACCAAGTGATGCAGTTGATCCCAGTAAAATAGGACAAAGCCTGCTGCCGCAATCCCGAATCCGGACTTTTGAAGGAGGCTGAGATGTTCTTTGAAATAGATAACCCCTACAACCGCCACCAGAAGCGGCGATGCCTGAATCATAATCTGCGCATTGCTGGGGGAGGTCAGGGCCACTCCGATGGTAAATCCCAGATAGTTACCTGCCATCGCAAGTCCGGCGAGAATTCCCAGTATCGGGGGCTTTATCAGAATTTCAAAAAACTGCGGTCGGCGAATAATATAATATCCTGCCAGAAATACGAGCGAAAACGTAAACCGAAACCAGATGATGGTATTGCCGCTGAACCGCTGAAGCGCATATTTAAGCACAATGGCCAGTATGCCCCAGAGTACGGCCGTTATGCTGATCATCATAAGTCCTTTTGAATGATTGGACATGAATGCTTTTTACCTCATATTCTTTTCCAATACAGCAAGGGAAGTTAGAAGGTGATTATACGAAAAAACCTCAATGGATACCGTTCCGGTAAATCGTTTAAGTATGGAGAATATCCTGTCAAGCCAGTTCTGATCAAAGACATCCAAAGATAGGTGATCCTTTCCGTTATTAACGCCGTGCAAATGAATCATCGTCGTTTGTTCAGCGAATCGGTGATACATAGTCTCTATATTTTCATGATTCACGATAAGATGCCCCATGTCCAGACACACCCGAAGGTCGTATTCCAGAAGAATTGGTTCGATCCATTCCAGCGGGTAATTGAGAGTCTCAACCGAAAGAGATTGGCCCTTTACCCCTGCATCCATCAATCTGCGGATACTTTCTGAAATCCTGACCTGCCAGGCTTTGTCACACAACCTTCCAATCGGTGCTTGATTATAAGGAAGATGAAGGATATATGCCGTAGGTTCCAGAGGCTGGGTGAGATACATGGTGCGAAGAGTGTTTTCAACAAACCGTTTCTGTTCCTTGCGTTCCGGATTTCCAGGGTCCAGATCCGATGGAAGATGAACATTATACGTGAACTTGAATTCTTTTGCCAACGATTCCAGTTCCAGTATCGTCTTTTGGGACGGCAAGCAAGATTCATGGCTTTCAAAACACAGCAGCTCTATTTCATCCAGATAGGGCCCCAGCATCTGAACATTGGGGATGTAGTCATCTGGATAGATAAATGAAGGTGCGCTGATCCTGAACGGATAGGCGTTTTTACATGATTTGGGCAGTTGAGGATACATGGGGGGCCTGTGTTTTTTTGGAAGGTTGGTAGATAAATCACGAAATATACGAAATATACGAGTAGGGGCGACCGGCCGGTCGCCCTTACTTTAATCATGCGGCGGAAATGACTACCAGCAGAAAAGTCCACAGCAATGAACAGAGAAGCATCAGATCGCAGGCTTTTCGAATATCGCTTCGTGTCACATTATCAAAAGCAACGCCAATATAGGGTTTGTTGACCAGTCGTCCGTGGTACACGCTGGGGCCATTCAACTTCACGGACATAGCTCCGGCAAAAGCAGCCTCGGAATATCCTGAATTCGGACTGGCATGGTGAGAACCTTCATGAACAGCAGTATGGAAGGCGCTTTTTCCACTCCTGGACAGGAGCTGCGCTGCGAATGCGATAACCGGAACGGCAAGCCGCGCAGGTATAAAATTGGCGATATCGTCCAGTCGGGCGGAAGCCTTGCCAAAATGTAAATATGCATCATTGCGGTAGCCGACCATGGAATCCAGGGTATTCACCATCCGGTAGGCCATGGCCAGTGGCGCGCCTCCGATGGTGGCATAAAACAGCGGACTTATGATGCCGTCCACCAGGTTTTCGGCCACGGTTTCAACTGCGGCGCGAACAACCCCCTGTTCCGACAGATGCTCGGTTTCACGGCCCACAATGAAGGAAACTTTTTTACGCGCCTCCTGCAGCCCGCTGGAGTTTAAGGCGGTTTCAACTTCCATTGCCGCTTTTCTTAGAGAAGATGGGCTGATGCAGTAATAGATTAAAATGGATTCAAGAATGAACCGGCAAGTTGGATGAATCATACCTGCCAGGTGGACCATAAGCCAGGAAACGACCCATACACTCAAAACCAGGAATCCGCAAAACAGCGTACCTGAAATGGCCAAGGGAATCTTCTGGCGTCTGAAAACAGGTTCCAATCGTGAAATGGCCGCACCCATCCACCTGACAGGATGAAACAGCCAGAGGGGATCTCCCAGTATCAGATCAAGAACGAAAGCCGCAAGTAGGGCGTATGCAATATGAAGTTCCATCATCGGCGATGACTGTAGCAGATTAAGCGAATCTTTTCAATATGTGTCGTCATAACGGAGGGAAAATGACCCGCAAAACCATCGGAATTACGGCCGGCATCCTGCTGGCCCTTAGTGTCAGCGCTTATCTGGGTCTGACAATCTATATTGAAAATGATGCTCAGGGCCGCATTCAGAATTGGGCGAATCACACGGGCAGGATTTCTGAAATCACTTACCAATCCCTGGATGTAGGGCTTTTTTCAAAAACAATTCAGGTAAGCCAGGTTTCAATTCAGATTAAGAATGTGAATAGCCCTGTGGCCATTGATCGGCTCATACTGCATTCGTTTGACACAAAATTTGATAGCATGAATGAAATTCCTTCTTTCATGCATGTTGAAATTCAAGGAATTCACATCAGTTCGGGCAATTCCTTGATCAAGGGAATCTCTCCGGTGTTGGCACAACTTGGATATGCCGATATTGCAGCCAGCGTGGAGTATGCTTATATCTATGAACCGATCAAAAAAGATATGGAGATTAAGCAGTTACGTGTCAGCGTTGCAGATATGGGAAAAATTGAGGTTTGGGCAAGAATAAACAGTCTGGATCTGGCAGCCCTCAAAGCCGTTCCGGACAATCCTTTGTCGCTGATAGCCCTGGTCCCGGCTGTGGCGATATCCGGGATTACGCTGGATTATCAGGATAATTCTCTAACGAAAAGACTGATAGAGTTGGGTGCTCGGCAGTCCGGGCAGAGTTTTGAACAATTTATGTCCACTATCATCGAGAAATTGAATTTAGAGATACAAAGGCAAAATCAGCCTGCGGTCAAAGACGTGCTTCTATCGATTCAGAAATTTCTCGTAAATCCAGGCCATATCAAGGTGGCGGTTTCTCCCACTCGACCGCTTCCCCTGCTGACACTGTTGATGGAAAGTGATCCAAACGAGAGAATTCGTATGCTTAATATTTCCGTGTACTGATGGGGACGTTGTTAATATTTTAAGTAGTCGTTCCATTTCAAGGAAAAACAGGCCAGATTGCTAAGAGCCGATAATGAAAACCGTTGCCCAATTGTCACCATAACGGTATAATACAGAAAACGTCGGGAGGGTGCCTATATGAGAGCTGTGCGAGTTAAAGAACATGAATCAGCCAATGACCGAATCACTGCCAGAGTGCCGCATGCTACCCGGTCGATCATTGAGCTGGCTATACGGGGCCACAATCAATTAGCTTTGGTCTGAATGCTTCGGTAAGGGAGACGATATTTTAGGTTTCATCAGCACTCACGAAAATGAAAAGTGGAGGTTAAACAGATTTCTCTTGTTTAACCTCCACTTTAGTTACCAA
>SERZ01000458.1_pt1 | contig 27525 bp, 22 predicted proteins | sample 3171461 | NCBI WGS metagenome assembly SERZ01 (sample SAMN06051861, study PRJNA518727) | freshwater metagenome | biome: subpolar coniferous forest; feature: holomictic lake; material: water; isolation source: holomictic Lake 227, 6 m depth | place: Canada: near Kenora, Ontario | collected... | reverse complement strand
TGGTCCACTCGATCAGGTCGCGCAACGTGACGTAGCTGCCGGCGCGTTTGGAGATTTTGACCTCTTCGCCACCCTTGACCACGCGCACCATGGTGTGCAACACGTAGTCGGGGTAGCCTTGTGGAATGCCCACATTGGCGGCTTGCAGCCCGGCGCGGACGCGGGCGATAGTGCCGTGGTGGTCGGTGCCCTGGATGTTGATGACCTTCTCAAAACCACGCTCCCACTTGGTGATGTGGTAGGCCACATCGGGCACAAAGTAGGTGTAAGTGCCGTCGCCCTTGCGCATGACACGGTCTTTGTCGTCGCCGTAGTCGGTGGATTGCAGCCAGAGCGCGCCGTCTTTCTCAAAGGTCTTGCCAGCTTCCTGCAATTTTTTGACCGCAGCATCGACCTTGCCGCTGGTGTACAGGCTGGACTCCAGGTAGTAGTTGTCAAATTTCAGGTTGAAGGCTTGCAGGTCTTTGTCCTGCTCGCGGCGCAAATAGGCCACCGCAAAGTTGCGGATCGACTCTTGGTCTTCTACATCGCCACTGGCCGTAAAAGCGCGGTCATCGGCCTCCACGGTTTTGCGCGCCAAGAAATCCTCAGCGATGTCCTGGATGTAGTCACCGTTGTAAAACGCCTTGCTGGCGGGGTTCTCCGGGTCAATGGGCCAGCAATCATCGCCGGGCTTAAAGCCTTTGGCGCGCAACTGGGTGCTGTGCATCAGGGTATGAATCTGCACACCCGCATCGTTGTAATAAAACTCGCGGTACACGGCCCAACCTTGCGTCTGGTACAGGTTGCAGATGGCGTCCCCCAAAGCCGCCTGGCGGCCGTGGCCCACATGCAACGGGCCGGTCGGGTTGGCCGAGACAAACTCCACCAGCATTTTTCGACCGGTATCAGGCTGACTGCCAAACTGAGCCGTTTGTGTCAGCACCTCGCGAATAATTTGCTGTTTGGCCTCGGGCTTGAGCTTGATATTGATGAAACCGGGACCGGCAATGTCCACCGCTTCCACCCACATTTGAAACGGTGCAGCGGCCAACAACTCGGTTCGCAACGTTTCGGCCAACTGGCGCGGGTTGAGTTTGAGCGGCTTGGCCAACTGCATGGCGGCAGTGGTGGCGAGATCGCCGTGGGCGGCTACTTTGGGCGACTCAAAGGCCGCTTTGGCGCCGGCACCGGGTGATAATTTTTCCAGGGCTTGCGCCAGGGATTCGAGTAATTCAATTTTTACAGACAACATCGTTTGATTTTACCGGGGCCGACTGACGCGCAAAACATAAGCATCGGCGAATATAATTGACCTGCATCAATTTCACTCCCGCAACACCTCTTTAGAATCACGTCCCATGCACACCCCCCACGCCGCCCGTCTCATCGCCCGCTGGGTGCTGGTGTGGTTCGCGTTGTCGCTGGGTGCGGCCATTGCATCGCCGCTGGTCAACCCCCAAAGCACCGAGATGGTTTGCTCGGCAGCGGGCGTCATGAAGCTAGTGGTGCACCACGACGATGGTTCAACGGAGCTGGCGGGCCTCTCGCTAGACTGTCCCTTGTGCGCCAACCTGGGCGCACCGCCACCACCAGTCGTTTTGATCGCCGAACCGGTCTTTGATCTCGCTTTCTCCCTTTTGCCGCTCGAAGTAGCGCGCATCGCCTCTTTGCTGCGTGGCCCCTGGCAGGCCCGCGCACCACCCCAAACCTCCTGAGCTATTGTTTTTATAGCGGCTAGCGCAAGTATCACGGGCGCTACGGCCTATTTTTATCAGTAATGAGCTCTTGCGGGACCGGCTGACTTTCGCCTAGCGAAGCTGCCGAACCCCAACGGCTTTGGAGAAGCAACATGGCGATACCAAGCCGTTCCTGGGTGCGTGCCCTGTGGCTGACGCTGTTGGGCGTTTTTTTATCAAGCTTGTACGGCTGCAGCCGAACCGATGGACCGGTGCCAATCCCTTTCAAAGGGCTCGACATCACCGAGGTCAACTATGGCAAAGACTTTCGGCTGACCGATGTTGACGGACGTGAGCGCACGCTGGCCGACTTCAAAGGCAAGGCGGTCATGCTTTATTTTGGCTTTGTGCAATGCCCCGATGTGTGCCCGACGGCGCTGATGCGTGCGGTAGAAACCAAGCGTTTGCTAGGCGCTGCGGGCGACCGACTGCAGGTGATTTTTGTCACGATCGACCCGGAACGCGACACCGCCGTCATCCTGAAAGAGTACATGGCCGCATTTGACCCGAGCTTTGTGGCCTTGTACGGCAACGCCCAACGCACCCGCGAGACGGCAGACCACTTCAAGGTCTATTACAAAAAGGTACCCACCGGCCAGTCTTACACCATGGACCACTCGGCGGTTTCTTATGTTTTTGACCCCACCGGCCAACTGCGCGTGGTGTTGCGCCATGAGCAAACCGCGCCGGACTACGCCCACGATATTGCCTTGTTGCTCAAAACGCCTTGACGGCGCCATCCCTTTTTTTACCCATTTAATTCAAAGACCCACTTTTATGAAACACATTGCCCTCTCCCTTTGCCTGCTGGCCGCCTCCCTGGCGCAGGCCCAAGTCACCGTGAAAGACGCCTGGGTGCGCGGCACCGTGCCCCAGCAAAAAGCCAGCGGCGCCTTCATGCAGCTCACGTCCGAAAAAGACGTGCGCCTGGTTGCCGCCAAGTCACCCGTGGCCAACGTGGTCGAAATCCACGAAATGGTGATGGACAAAGACGTGATGAAAATGCGCCAGATTGCCGGTCTCGACGTCGTGCCCGGCCGCGTGCTGGAACTCAAACCCGGCGGCTACCACATCATGCTGCTCGACCTGAAAGCCCAGCTCAAAGGCGGCGACGTGGTACCGATCACGCTGACGTTTGAAGACACCAAGACCAAAGCCCGCTTCATGCAAGAAGTGAGCGCGCCGGTGACGGCTCTGGGTGCGGGCAACGGCCCGGCAGCCGCTGGGCACATGGCGAACAAACCCTGATCTGAGCGCCCGCCACACAACGCCTCATCAAATCGAGGCGCTGGATGGCGCTGATTCGGCACCGTCTTAAACACTCAAAATAGTTATTCCATATGTCGCATTTCAAAATTCGCACCCTCCCGCTGGCCATCGCGCTGGCCTTGCCGGCGCTCAGCCTGCTCTGCAGCCAAGCGCACGCCGCTGACGACAAAACCAACACACTGCCGGTGGTCACGGTCAGCGAGGCCAAGCCTGACAACCTGCCTGCGGGCGCCACCGTGGTCAATAAAGCCAAACTGGCCCCCAAGCTGTCGGCCACCAGCGACACCGCCAGCCTGCTCTCGGACATTCCCGGTTTGAGCCTGTACGGCGCCGGCGGGGTGTCGAGCCTGCCGGTGATTCATGGCCTGGCCGACGACCGCTTGCGCATCAAAGTGGATGGCATGGACCTGATTTCAGCCTGCGGCAACCACATGAACCCGCCGCTGTCTTACATTGACCCCACCAGCGTGGGCAGCATCCAGGTGTTTGCAGGCATCACGCCGGTGAGCGTCGGCGGCGACAGCATTGGCGGTGCCATCGTGGTCAATTCCGCCGCGCCCGAGTTTGTCAAACCGGGCGAACCCACCTTGGTCAAAGGCCAGGCGGGTGCTTTTTACCGCAGCAATGGCAGCGGCAAAGGCGCCAACTTGTCGGCCACAGTGGCCACCGACAAGTTCAATCTGACTTACAACGGATCGACCGTGGAATCAGGTAACTTCTCGGCGGGCGGGGATTTCAAACCTGCGGGACCGGCTTTTATTGCTAGCGCCCCGGGCGGTCCGTCGATGTACACCTCGACTAAATGGCTGGCCGCAGATGAAGTCGGCTCGTCCATGTACAAATCGACGAATCAGTCCGTCGGACTGGCATTGCGCCATGAAAACCATCTGGTCGAATTGAAGCTGGGTGTGCAGGACATCCCCTACCAAGGCTACCCCAATCAGCGCATGGACATGACAGGCAATGCCAGCGAACAGGTCAATCTGCGCTACACCGGGCAATACGACTGGGGCACACTGCAAGCGCGTGTGTATGACGAGCACACGCGGCACAAGATGAATTTCCGCGAAGACAAAGCCTTCTGGTATCGGGGCAATGCGCCCGGCATGCCAATGGACACCGAAGGCAAAAACACCGGCGCCGTGCTCAAGGCTGACGTGCTGCTTTCAGCCCGCGACACACTTCGGGTTGGCGGCGAGTACCAAACTTATCGGTTCAACGACTGGTGGCTGCCGTCCGGCACTGGCGGCATGTATCCCAATACCTTCAAGAGCATCAACAATGGCGAGCGCGACCGTCTGGCCGCTTTTGCCGAATGGGAGGCGCGCTGGAACCCACAATGGATGAGCCAGTTTGGGGTTCGCCATGAAACGGTCACCATGAATACGGGGACGGTGCAGGGCTACAACACCACCGCCACCTACCTGGCAGATGCGACCGCCTTCAACGCCGCCAACCGCAGCAGCACCGACAACAACCTGGACCTCAGCGCACTGGCGCGCTACACCGTGGACAGCAGCAAAACGGTTGAGTTTGGCTTTGCCCGCAAAACCCGCTCCCCCAACCTGTACGAGCGCTTTGCCTGGTCCACTGGCGGCATGGCCATGAACATGATCAACATGGTGGGCGATGGCAATGGCTACGTCGGCAATCTGGCCTTGAAGCCCGAAATTGCCAACACCCTCAGCGCCACGGCCGACTGGCATGACGCCGACCAGACAAACTGGGGGCTGAAAGTCACGCCTTACTTCACCGTGGTGCAGGACTACATCAACGCAGCACGGTTACCGGTCTCGACCACATCAACCGGTTATGTATTCCTCAGGTATACCAACCAGGATGCGCAACTTTATGGCCTGGATATTTCCGGTTACTTCCCGCTGGCCAAAACCACCGGCTACGGCAACTTCACGGCCACCGGCATGCTGAATTACGTCAAAGGCAAAACAACCAGCGGCACGGACGACAACCTGTACAACATGATGCCATTGAACGCCAAACTGGCGGTGGTGCAACGCGCAGGCTCTTGGACCAACACGGTTGAAGCGCTGTTGGTGAGCGCCAAGACCGATGTTTCGCAAATCCGCAACGAACAGACCACCGCCGGTTACGGCCTGCTCAATTTGCGCAGCAGCTACGAGTGGAAAATGGCGCGTCTGGATATCGGTCTGGACAACGCCTTTGACCGGTTCTACGACTCACCGCTGGGTGGTGCCTATGTTGGCCAGGGCACAACCATGCCGCCAGGCGTTGCGCCCTACAACATCGCCGTCCCCGGCGCTGGCCGCTCCATCAACATTGGTGTCACCGTTAAATTCTGACCCCCGCCAGAACTATCCTGAAACAAAATGGGCGCTACGGCGTCCATTTTTATTTGCCATCCCCGGCGTTGTGTGCTGAAATCGCGCCCGGTAATTACCGCCAAGCTCTTTCAACCCCTACCAAGGACACCCACCATGAATAAACTTTTAACTCTCTTGAGCCTCGGCCTCGCCCTCTCTTTGGGCGCTGCCCACGCCGCTGATGCGCCTGCTGCTGCTGCCTCCGCTGCCAAAGCACCTACCGCCCAACAAGGCAAAATGGCCACTTGCAACACCGATGCCGCTGGCAAAAAAGGTGACGAGCGCAAAGCCTTCATGAAGGAATGTCTGAGCGCCAAGCCTGCCGCAGCAGCGCCATCCGACAAAAAAATGGCCCAACAGGAAAAAATGAAAACCTGTAACAAAGACGCCACAGGCAAAAAAGGCGACGAGCGCAAAGCCTTCATGAAAGAGTGCCTGAGCAAGTAAGACGCGAACAAACGCGCTTTCGTCATTGCGATGACGATAATAAAACCCCACCAGCTTGGCTGAAGTGGGGTTTTTTTTTGGCATGATGCACCCATGATTTCTCGCTCCAACCGCTCCCCCTCCCTTTCCTGCGTGATTCCGGCCTACAACGAGGCGCGCAATCTGGTCACGTTTGTGCCCCAAATATTGGCCACCTTGCGACCGCTGAGCCCTCAGGTTGAGTTGATCGTGGTCGATGATGGCAGCCGCGACGACACCACGCTGGTCATGCAGGGCCTGTGTGCGGCTCACCCCGAGGTGGTCTACCTCAAGCTCTCGCGCAACTTTGGCAAGGAACCCGCGCTCACCTGCGGCATTGACGCCACCCGGGGCGAAGTGGTGGTGCTGATGGATGCCGATGGCCAGCACCCGGTGTCGCTGGTGCCAGAGATGCTGGCCAAGTGGCGCGCTGGCTCTGATGTGGTGTACGCGGTGCGCAAAACCCGCGACGACCAATCGGGCTTGCAGGTCAGCCTGACCGGGCTTTTTTACAAGCTGGTCAACTTTGGCAACCGGGTCAAGATTCCAGCCAACGCTGGCGATTTCCGCTTGATGGACCGCAAAGTGGTGGACGCCCTCAAGAGCCTGCCCGAGCGCAACCGCTTCATGAAAGGGCTGTACGCCTGGGTCGGTTTCAACAGCACCGCCATCGATTACCAACCGCTGCCCCGCGCTGACGGCAAGAGCAACTTTGGCCTGCGCGGCTCTTTGTCGCTGGCACTGACCGGCATTCTGGCGTTTTCAATTGCCCCCTTGCGGGCCTTGACGATGGTCGGATTGGTGTTGTCGGCCATCGCCCTGGGCTATGGCGCCTGGGTGGTGGGCGAGTATTTCTTCAGCGGTATTGCGGTGCCCGGCTACGCCACGATTGTGGTCGGCATGATGTTTTTCAGTGGCATCCAGTTACTCTCCATTGGCGTGCTGGCCGAATATGTCGGCCGCATTTATGAAGAGGTCAAGCAACGCCCACCGTATCTGATCAGCCAGCGCAACGGGAATGGCTTGGCAAACCTTTGAGCGCCTCTACCTTCTGGTTTCTGGCGGTGGGGGGCAGCGCGGCCCTTACGCACATGGGCGTATTTGCGCTGGCACAAGCCCACATGCTGCCCGAACTGGCTAATGCCTTGGGCTTTGTGGTGGCGTTTTTTGTCAGCTTTGCCGGGCACCGGTTGCTGAGTTTCAAGGATGCCTCCACCAGCGTGGCGACCAGCCTGGGCCGGTTTGCGGTGACCGCGCTGGCCGGATTTGCCAGCAACGAGCTGATTTTTTCGCTGTTGCTGCGCGTGCTGGACCTGCCCGCGCTGCTGGCCTTATTGGTGGCCCTGGTCTTTGCAGCCGGGCAAACCTTTGTGTTCAGCCGGTTCTGGGCTTTCCGGCGGTAATTGACTGCCTGACTTGTAGAGCGCCCAACCCGCGCCTTGGTAGAAAAGTTTCCAACCAGCCAAGCCGTCGGCCATGCGGTTGCCTAAGCCAGCCACAAACCAGTTGCCACGCACGACACCCACCTGCGCCAGCACCTCGGGCAGTTGCAGCACCTGGGCCGCTTGCGCATCAAAATCAGCGCCTTCAAACAACTCGCGTTGCCATCCGTCGCCCGCTTGCTTGCGCAACATGGGCCAGTTTTCCAGCACCACCATGGGTTTGCGGGTTTGGGCATAAAACGGCAGGTCGTAGGGATACGCACCCGAGGCATAGACGGTGTCGGAGGGCCGAGCCTCGCAGGCCAGCACCTGGGCGATGTCTTGTGCGCGCCCGGTGCGCGTGATCTTGCCAACCTGCGTGACGATCACCAGCGCAATGCCGATATTGAGCAGGCAGAACCCGGCAAACACCTTGCCGGCACTCGCCCGATGTGCCATGGCGCGCTCCCAGCCCAGGGCCGACAACAGTGCCAGCGCGGGGATCACTGGCAAGATGTAGCCGACCAGTTTGGAGTTCGGAATCGAGAAAAACAGGGTGATGGCCCCGAACCAGATCCAGCACAGGCTCCACCACTCTTTGGCCATCAGCGGCGTGGTCACCGGGGCGGTTCCCATCCAGCGGTGAAGCTGACGGCGCACCAAGTTCACGCTAAAAAACACCCACGGGAACAGCAGCAAGGCTGCTGACAACAGGTAAAACCACCAAGGTTGCGGGTTGTTGTAGGTGGCGGCGGTGTAGCGGTTGAGCTGCTGCCCGATGAACATGTAATTGAACAGCTCAGGGTACTTTTGCTGCGCCAGCACAAACCACGGCAGGGCAATCAGCGCAAACAGAGCCAGCCCACTGAGCCACGGCAGGTACAGGATTTTTTTGAACTGGCGCGTCCAGATCAGCCAGACAAAGATCACCAACCCCGGCAACGCGATGCCAATCAAGCCTTTGCTGAGCATACCCAGGGCGCAGGCCGCAAAGCCCCAGCGGGCCAGCGCCGCATTGGGCTTGTCGCCGGCCATGAACGCAAACGCAAAACACCAGATCGCCACGCCAATCCAGGTGGCGACCATCATGTCGTGGTTGATGTACTGCCCGCCCAGCATAAAGGTCAGGCTGGTGGCCAACATGATGGCGGCGCGCCGCGCAATCGACTCGGTGCTGATGCTGCGCGCCGACAGGTACAGCGCCACCATCATCAGGCCCACATGCAGCGCCGGCACCAACCGCAGGGCCACGGCGTTGACGCCAAAGGTGGCGAGCGACATCGCTTCCAGCCAGTGCAGCAGCGGCGGCTTGTGAAAGAACGGAATGCCGTTAAGACGCGGCGTGAGCCAGTCGCCACTTTGCAACATCCAGCGGCCCACTTCGCCGTAGCGGCCTTCGTCGGGCACGGCCAACGGTCTCAGGGAAGCCAGCAGCAGCAGCACGAGCCAGAGGGCGGCCAGCGTTAGCCAGGATTTTTGTCGATCGGTCAGGTTTTTATTCACCGGCGGATTTTAGTTTGTCATCACGGACCTGAAACCGCGCCAACTGCACACCGGCCATAGCCAGTGCTTCTGGGAAATCAGCACCGCTCAGGTAGGCAAACTCTTGAGCGCGAGCCGCGCCAATGACATCGCCCGCCTCGGCTTTGAGCGCCGGGTGGCACATGATGATGCTGAGGGGTGGCGCAGCGCGCAGCCAGCCCGCCATCAACCCGGCATAGCGCGCCTCATCGCCTGTGAAGTCATATATGCCCAATAGGGCTCCAGCCCCCGTGATACCTGCGTGAGCAGCTATTAATTCAAGAGCATCCGCCCCCATCACCGAAATCACCCGGCTCTTGAGATCGGCCAAAGCGGGCGGTGCGCGCGAAATCCGCAGATAAGGCTTGAGTTGGCTGGCACCGTAACGGCGGTCCAGCGCCTGCACCAGCGCTTCGCGGATGCCGGCAAACTGCTGCACATGCTGGTGGCCGTCTACATAGTCTGGCGGCGCTTGCCAACAGGCCTCGAACGCCTCCAGCTGGCACTCAATGACATCGCGTGCCGTCGCCTGATCGAAGCCGCCCAAAACCGCTTTGAGCATGGCTTTGCCCAGCGACAAACCATGGCCACTGGCCTCGGCAAACTCACTGGTCCAGTCCAGGTGCAAGCCCACATCGATGCGACCGCGCAGGTCTTGCAGTAGCGCCACATCCTGCGACCAACGGGGTGACAGCACCATGGCGCTGGTGGCGCTGATGCGCCCCAGGGCCGCGAGTTGCGCAATGCCCCGAGAGGCCGACGCGTTCACGGCGAAGTCGTCGGCGCACAGAACGACGGACTTCGAATCACCCCACTCTTGCGTCTTCATTGCGCCTTCCAAAAGCCGGGTTGGGCGTAATGGTGTTTGAGGTAGTCGATCCACAAGCGCACGCGCAAGGGCAAGTGTTTGGCATGCGGAAACACCGCGTAAATGCCGTTGGACGGCGCTGCAAAATCTTCCAGCACCGCCACCAGGCTACCGGCGGCGATCTCGGCCTCGACCTCCCAGGTGCTGCGCCAGGCAATGCCATAACCGGCCAGACACCAGTCATGCAACACCTGGCCGTCCGAGCAGTCCAACGGGCCGCCGGGCTTGAGGTGAATCAGTTCACTGCCCTCACCTTTGGGCACCTTGAACGCCCAGCCCCGGTTTTGCGAGGCATCGCTGGACAAGGCCAGGCAATCAAAGCGCGACAAATCGCTGGGGTGCGCGGGCGTGCCGTGGTGCCTGAGGTAAGTGGGCGTGGCCACGCACAGGCGGCGGTTGTCGGCCAAACGAACGCTGACCAGCGATGAGTCCGGCATCTCACCCAGGCGCACCGCGCAATCAAAGCCCTCACCCGCCAGATCCACCACGCGCTCGCTCAAACTCAGGGAAATCGTCACCTCTTTATGCAGTTCCCGAAAACGCGGAACCAGCGGCGCCACATGACGGCGCCCAAACCCGGCTGGCGCCGTGATGCGCAAGTGCCCGCTGGCCTTGACACCGCCCGCAGACACACTGGCCTCGGCATTGGCCACATCGGCCAGCAAGCGCTGGCAATCTTCCAGGAACGCACTGCCCTCGTGCGTGAGCGAAATGCGCCGGGTGGTGCGCACCAGCAGCTTGACGCCCAGCCGGTCTTCCAGCGCGTCAAGGCGTCGACCAATGATGGCCGGGGCCACGCCCTCGGCAATCGCCGCAGCGGTCAAGCTGCCTCGAGTGGCTACGGAGACAAAGGATTCAAGTTGTTTTAGCTTGCTCATGAGGTGAGATTACAAGCTAAAAAGTAAAAAATCACGCAGGTAATTTTTTAATTGCATTAATTTGAACGTGAATTTGACAACTGTTTCTTTGCGTCACGACAAACCAACAGAAGACTTGCGGCACACTACAGCGACTTCAATTCGACTCATCGGTATTTATTTCTGTGCGCCTTCAAAACGCCGATTGCAAACCACAAGCCTTTAGCACTACATCATGGACTTGATAGAACTTCGACGCGAAAAGCTCCAACTGGGCCTGGTCCTGGGTTACACCTTGCGCGACGAAAAGGGCGCCATTTTGTTGGCCAAAGGCCACCGGATTGAAACGCCCCATCAGTTGGAAGGTCTCCGGAGTCGCTCCAAGATTTTTGTCGAAATTGATGAGTCGGAAGAAGGCATCCGCGCCATGATGGGCGGCATCGTCACGCTGAATCAGATGGGTGCGCCGATCAAGGATTTCTCCAAGCACCTGAACCTCACACTGGATTCCCCAGTCGAGGAAATATTGACGGGTAGCTTCGCCGAACGCTGGGGCACGGTGGAATCGAAACTGGCCGGGCTTCTGGGTAGCCTAGGCACCACGACGGAGGTTGAGAATAAGCTCTATTTTCTGGACACCTGCATTCAGCGCTTGCTGGCAGAAAACAAGGCCGGTTCGCAATTTTTGCTGATCAACCGGGCCGTCACCCATTTCAGTGGCTACAGCGTTTTGCATTCCTTGCTGTGCGCCACTTTGGTGCAGTTGCTGGCTGACCTGTTTAAGCTGACGGAAGAAGAACGCCGAAGCCTGGTTTGTGCTGCGCTCACCATGAATGTGGCCATGACCCGTTTGCAGGACACGCTCACGCTGCAAAAAAACACACTGAGCGTTCACCAGCGTCAGGAGGTGGAAGAGCATCCTGAAAAGGGTCGGAAAATGCTGCAGGATGCCGGCATCAACGACCCCCAATGGCTTGAGATTATTGCGTTGCATCATGCCACCCTGGAAGGGCCAGAGACCTTGAGCGAATGGACGCCCGTGCAACGCATGACAAAAATTCTGCAAACCGTTGACCGCTTCACAGCCGCCATGAGCCCGCGCAAATCGCGGTCTGGCCGCACCGCGCGCGACTCCGTGCTCAGCGTGGTCGTTAAAACCGGCACCACCAAGCATGACGAAGTCGGCACCGCACTGGTTCGCATTCTGGGGGTCAGCCCGCCGGGCACCTTTGTGAAACTGGCCAACGGTGAAACCGCAGTGGTACTTCGCCGTGGTGTCAAACCCAACGAGCCCCTGGTCGGCAGCGTGCTGAACAAAAATGACGACCCCATTGCCGAGCCCCGCCTGCGCGATGCCTCGCTTGAAGCGTATGTCATTCAGTCCACCTTGGTTGCGACCTCCGTGCGTGTCAGCCTGAGAATTGACGCGATGTTGGGAATGATCCCGAAGTAAGCACTTCGCGACCCGCCAGCAGAAACACCGCCACCACCTGCACCAGCTCCTGCGACTGGTACTTGAGGCTGCTGGCGGCGGCGGCCATTTGCTCCACCAGCGCAGCATTTTGTTGGGTGACCTGGTCCATTTGCGTCACGGCTTCGCCCACTTGCGAGACGCCCAGGCTTTGCTCGCTGCTGGCCGCACTGATCTCCCCCATGATGTCGGTCACACGGCGAATACTGCCGACCACTTCGGTCATGGTAACCCCCGCCTGATCGACCAGCCGGGAGCCTTGCGCCACCCGGTCGACGCTGGCGCCAATCAGGCTTTTGATTTCCTTGGCCGCTTCGGCCGAGCGCCCGGCCAAGGCGCGCACTTCGCTTGCCACCACCGCAAAGCCCCGTCCCTGCTCACCCGCGCGCGCTGCTTCAACCGCCGCGTTCAAGGCCAGGATATTGGTCTGAAAGGCGATGCCGTCAATCACGCTGATGATGTCAAAAATTCGCTTGGATGAATCGTTGATGTGCCGCATGGTTTCCACCACCTCGGCCACCACAGCACCGCCCCGAATCGCCACCGCGCTGGCACTTTGCGCCAGCTGGTTGGCTTGGTGTGCGTTGTCCGCATTTTGTTTGACTGTGACGCCGAGCTGCTCCATGGAGGCGGCCGTTTCTTCCAGTGAGCTGGCCTGCTGCTCGGTGCGGGCACTCAAATCGTGGTTGCCCTGGGCGATCTCGGCGCTGGCCGTGGCGACCCCGTCGGAGCCTTGGCGCACATTGGAGACCACTTGCGACAAACTGGCTCGCATCGACTCCAGGGCGTTAATCATGCGACCCATCTCATCGTCACGCTCGGCCACCAGGGTGGCAGACAAATCACCCGCCGCCATCTCGCGAATGGCGCGCTCCACCACTTCAATCGGACGAACGATGGCCCTAAAAGTCAACCAAGCCACCACCAGCAAGCCCAACAAGCACAAGGCGCCCGTGACGGTGCCGATCAACAGCCATTTCTGGCTTTGGGCCTTGGCACGCAGGTAGGCCTCGCGCGCCTGCTTTTGCGTCTGCGGGATGAGCAACTGAAAAGGCTTGACCACCCCTTTGTGCAGCACCGGCCAGTCGTCTTCCAGCACGGTGGTGAGCACTGCTTTGTCTTTGCTGACGTAGCCCTTTTCGAGCTTGGCCAGCGTGGCGTTCACCAAGGCCCAGTTATCTTTCACCTCCTTGAACAAGGGGGCAGTTTCACCGTCTGAAAAAATGATGATTGATGCGGGCTGCAACTCGGACCACAGCGAGGCTATTTGGGTCTGTGATTCTTTGAGGTGATTCAAGGAACCTTGCACGGTGAGTTGATCCAACAGCAGCCCCGCCGCCCGAAAACGCACCTCCAGCAAGGTGTTTTCCAGACGCTGCATGCGAACCAGGGTTTCGGTGTGCTGTTCATAGACATCCGCCAGCGCCGCATCACTGATCCGGTTGGACCCGATGACCACGCCCACGAGCACCGCAATGCCCAAAATGGCAAACGCTGACAACATCAGCAAACGGCTTTTGATCGACACGTTGATGGCCATCGTGGCGCCCTCCCTAATTTATTATTCAGCTGCTTTTTTACTGCGTCGGCAATCCGGCTTTGACCCATTCAGGCATGCCGCCACGAAACCATTGAATCTTTGAATAACCGGCTTTTTGGGCCACCACCGAAGCCTTGTAGCTCTTCCAGCATTCGCCCGAATTGCAAAACAACACCAGGGAAGCCGACTTGTCGGCGGGCAACTTGCTCAGGTCAAACTGGTCTTGCGAGGCATCAAAACCGACGTCTTTGGTGCTTTTTTCCTTGTAGGGCACGTTCTTGGCGCCCTTGATGCTTTTCTCGGCGAACTCAGCAGCCACCCGGGTGTCGATCACCACCACGCCGCTGTCGAGCAGTTTTTTAACGTCCGCCGCGCTGACCAACTTGGTGCCAGCCAGGGTGGCCGGCGTTTCCGAGGCCCAAACCGGGCCGAATATCCCTGCCGTCAAGGCAAGGGTTGCGGCCCATTTCAAATACGTGCGCTTGTTCATGTAGTTCTCCAGAAAGGTTGAAACGAAGGGCAATCTCCTGACAAAACAGCTTGTCAAAAGAATGTCAATTCCTCAGCGCTGCGCCGCAGGCTGTGATTTTTCCCTGGCAACCACTCTAGAGGGCGTCTTCAATCTCGTCTGTAGGGAGGTATGGACTTTTTGCGTAGTCCGTTTAAGACACCTGACTCAAGCCAGCACTTTTTTCACGAGCAACGCCTCGATGGCGTCTTCTGTGTAACCCAAACCGAGCAGCAATTGAGCGGTGTGCTCCCCCAAGGTCGGTGGATTCAGTCGCACGCCCAGACGCTGGCCGTCCATGGTGAAGGGGAACAAGGTGGTTTGTGCGGTTTGCCCGGCGCGCTCGCCATCGGGCAGGGTGATGTCGGCCAAGCCGCCGGTGGCCAGCAGGTGCTCATCGTCAAACAACTCTTCGGGCTTGCGAATGGGGGCAAACGGCAAGTCACGGGCCTCCAGCAACGCTGCCAACTCGGCCGCACTGCGGTTTGCCAGTCGCTCCCGCAAAATCGGCAGCAGCGTGGCGCGCTCGCGTACCCGGTCGTTGTTGCTGGCGTATTTGGCGTCCAGTTTCAGGTCGTGCAACCCGAGCGCGTCGCAAAACGTCAACCACTGCGCGTCGCTCACCGCCGCCAGAAAAATCTGTTCGCCATCCTTGACCGTGAAAACGTCATACACCGCCCACGGCGAAATGCGGGCGGGCATGGGTGCGGCCGCCTGACCGGTCACGGCGTACTGCAGCATGTGCTGGCCGACCAGAAATACATTGTTCTCGAACAGCGCGCTTTGCACCTCTTGGCCCTTGCCCGTGATGCCGCGCTGAATCAGGGCGCCGAGCGTGCCAATGGCACCAAACATGCCGCCCATGATGTCGTTCACACTGGTACCGGCACGCAGTGGGTCACCTGGCCGACCCGTCATGTAGGCCAGCCCGCCCATCATCTGCACCACCTCGTCGAGCGCGGTTCGGTTTTCATAAGGGCCGGGCAAAAAGCCCTTGTGACTGACGTAAATCAGGCGCTCGTTCACTTTGGAGAGCGATGCGTAATCGAGCCCGTATTTGCCCATGGTGCCGGGCTTGAAATTCTCGGCCACCACGTCGGCAGAAGCGGCCAGTTGGCGCGCCACTTCGGCCCCTTCGGGTGTGTGCAGGTTAATCGCAATGCTCTTCTTGTTGCGGTTGAACATCGGGAAAAAACCGGCGCCAGCACCCAATAAATGCCGGGTGCGGTCGCCTTCCATCGGCTCCACCTTGATGACCTCGGCGCCCATGTCTGCCAGCACCATGCCGCAGGTCGGCCCCATCACCATGTGGGTAAATTCGACGACGCGCAGGCCGACGAGGGGCAAAGGTTTGACGGGGAGTGAGGTGTCGTTCATGGTGCTTGGGAACTCTTTTGCGAATACTCAAATTGTCTGTTATTCCAGAGACCATCCTGATGAAATCCTGATACGGCCGGTGGTACGCTGACAGCATGAGCACCACCCCCCTCCCTCCAGACCAAGGCCAGCGCCCGTTGGCTGACTGGCTAACCGTTTTTCTGTTGCTGGCAGCGGCCACGCTCAGTGGCGCGTTGCTGGACCCCTATGTCTCGCTCACCAGCCAGGCCATGCTCTATGTGCTGGTGATCGTCATTGCCGCGTACCGGCTGGACTGGGTGCCGTCGGCCGTGTGCGCCATCGGTGCGGTGACGGCTCTGAATTTCTTTTTTGTTCCGCCCCGCTTCACCTTTGAGGTGGAGAGCCGCGAGCATTTGATTGCGCTGGTGGTGATGCTGGCGGTGGCGCTGGTCATCAGCCATCTGGCGGCCGGTCTGCGCCGCGAATCCCGACATGCCACGCTGAGCGAGCAGCGGGCGCGCCAGTTGCAGGCCCTGGCCACAGAACTGGCCAACACCACAGCGCCAGATGAAATTATGGCCTTGGGCCAGCGCGCGCTGGACGCCGCTTTTGCAGGCCCGAACTCGGTGACCTTGACGCAGGATGTCCCGCCACAGTCAGGCCCAGCTGATGGGCCCGACAGCGTGCGAGATGGCTTGCGCTGCTGCATGACCGAATGCGCGGTACTCGGCCCTGGCACCGGCCGCTGGCCGGGCCTGAATGCCTGGTATCTGCCGCTGGGTGACAAAGGGCATGTGATGGGCGCCGCCTGTGTGCAACCGGCCCTCGCCAGCGACACCGATGGCCGTGAACACGCGCAGGCTTTGTGTGCGCTGCTGGCGCAAACCGTATGGCGCGTGCGCCTCGCCGCCACCGTGCAGGCGGCGCAAATTGAAGCGCAGCGCCAGCAGCTTCAGAGCACTTTTCTGGCGGCGGTGTCGCATGACCTGCGCACCCCGCTGGCGGCGATCGTCGGCGCGGCCTCGTCCCTGCAAACCCAGCACGACAAACTCAGCGCTACCGAACAGGAACGTCTTTTGGGCAGCATCGCCAGCGAAGCCACCTACCTGTCCACGTTGACCGAGAACACGCTGCAGTTGGTGCGACTCACCAGCCTGCAACAAGCCCTGCGCAAGGACTGGGAATCGCTGGAAGAAGTTGTTGGCACAGTCCTGGCACGGGTGCGCCAGCGCGACCCCGGGCGTCGCATCAAATCCAAAGTGCCGCTGGGTCTGCCGCTGATTAAGGCCGATCCGGTTCTGCTGGCGCAATTGATCAGCAACCTGCTGGACAACGCGCTGCAATACAGCGACGGCGAGATCGAGCTGAACGTCAGCGCCACGGCACACACCTTGGTGATCGCCATCAAGGACCGCGGGCCGGGCATCGCCGAGGCGGAGCAAGACCTGATTTTCGAGCCTTACCAGCGCGGCGACCAGTCCGGCGCGCGCGGTGCCGGACTCGGCTTGGCCCTGTGCCGGGCGATCGCGGTGGCGCATGGCGGCAGTCTCACGGTCAAGCGGCGCAACGGCGGCGGCAGCAGCTTTGTCACCACCCTGCCACTGGACGAACAACCCACTGAGCAGGAGTTGACATGAGCTTGAACGTGTTGGTGGTGGAGGACGACCGCGAGATTCGGGCCATGATGCAAGCGTCCCTGTCGGTCGAAGGCTTTGAGGTGCAAACCGCCGTGTCGCTGAGCGAGGCGCGTGCGCTGCTGCAACACAAGCCGCCCGACCTCATCGTGCTGGATTTGGGGCTCCCCGATGGCGACGGCGCAGACCTGGTACGCGAGTTGCGCAAGCAGCACAGCACGCCGGTCATCGTGGTGTCGGCCCGGCACCAGGAGGCGCAAAAAATTGCCTTGCTGGATGCGGGTGCCGATGACTACCTGACCAAGCCTTTCAGCGTCGGCGAGTTGCTGGCACGCATGCGGGTCGCGTTGCGCCACCGGGGCACCAGTCTGGCCGCCGCCATTACCACGCATGACCTGGACGGCTTGCATGTGGACTTGACGACCCGCGTGGTGTCTCTGGACGGCGTGGCGCTGCACCTCACCCCCACCGAATTCAATCTGCTGGCGCGGCTGGTGCGCAGTGCTGGCCGGGTCGTGACGCACCGGCAATTGCTCGCCGATGTGTGGGGCGCCGAGTTCACCGAGCACACCCACTATTTACGTCTTTACATGGGCCAGTTGCGCGCCAAGATCGAGCGCGACCCGGCGGAGCCGCGCCATCTGCTGACCGATACCGGCGTGGGCTACCGGCTGGCCGACGTGTGACGCCACCCTGATCCTTATGCGATCCTGATGCACAGGCAACGACAGTGACCCCTTGTTTACTTTGGATGGATGGCAATGCGTAAATCTACGGGTCGCGAAGGTCTGGCGGCACTCACCCTCGGCGCCATGGGCGTGGTCTATGGGGACATCGGCACCAGCCCGCTCTACACCATGAAGGAAATTTTCAGCCCCGCTACCGGCGTGCCGCTGGACGCCACCCACCTGATCGGCGCCGTGTCGGTGATCTTCTGGGGTCTGATGATGGTGGTGACGATCAAATACGTGCTGCTCATCTTGCGGGCCGACAACCGGGGCGAAGGCGGCATCATGGCCCTGACCGCGCTGGCCGCCCACGCGGCGGGCAAGACGCCACACCGGCGCACCGTATTGCTGCTGACCGGCGTGTTTGGCGCTGCGCTGTTTTATGGCGACAGCGTCATCACGCCCGCCATCTCGGTGCTCAGCGCGGTGGAAGGGCTCGAAGTCGCCACGCCGGTGCTGAAACCGTATGTGCTGCCGATCTCCATCACCGTGCTGATTGGCCTGTTTTCCATGCAACGCTTTGGCACCGCGGTGGTGGGCAAGTTGTTTGGACCCGTGATCGTGCTCTGGTTTGGCGTGCTGACGGCCACCGGCGTACACCAAATCATGCAGCAGCCCGACATCCTGAATGCGCTGAACCCGCTCAACGCATTGGCGTTTTTGCAATCGCAAGGTTGGCATTTGTTTGTGGCCGTGGGCGCCATCGTGCTGGCCTTCACCGGCGCCGAGGCGCTCTATGCCGACATGGGTCACTTTGGCAAAAAGCCGATTCAACTGGCTTGGCTGGGCTTGGTGCTGCCCGCCCTGACGATTCACTACATGGGCCAGGGCGCACTGCTGATACGCGACCCCACAGCGCTGGAAAACCCCTTCTTCAGGATGTTTCCGCAAGCCTGGCTGATCCCGACCGTGGTGCTCGCCACACTGGCCACCGTCATCGCCTCGCAAGCCGTAATTTCTGGCGCCTATTCCATGACCAAGCAGGCCATGCTGCTGGGCCTGCTGCCGCGTTTGCAGGTGAATTTCACCTCGGCCAAAGAGGCCGGGCAAATCTACATGCCCGAGGTGAACCGGGCCCTGCTGATCGCCGTGCTGCTGGCGGTGGTTGGCTTTGGCAGTTCATCGGCGCTGGCCTCAGCCTACGGCATTGCGGTAACGGTGACGATGCTGATCACCACCGTGCTGACCTTTTATGTGGTGCGCTACGGCTGGAACTACCCGCTGTGGGTGGCGCTGGGCTCAACCAGCGTGTTTCTGGCGCTGGACGTGGTGCTGGTGCTGTCGTGCTCGCTCAAATTCTGGCAGGGTGGCTGGTTTCCGCTGGCGATGGGACTTGCCCTCTTCGTCGTGATGGCCACCTGGAAAAGAGGACGTGAGTTGCTGTTGACCAGTCTGCGCAACGACGACCCCGAGTTGCTGCCCTTCATCACCGCGCTGGCCTCGGACACCATTCACCGCGCCAAACGCACCGCCGTTTACGCGGTCGCCAACCCCGACACCGTGCCGCAGGCGCTGATGCACAACCTGAAACACAACCAGGTGCTGCACGAGCGCAACCTGATCCTGACCGTGGTGTTCCACGACGTGCCCTGGATTCCCTTTGACGAGCGGGTACAGGTCACACCGCTGGTGGCGGGTTTCTGGAAAGTGCAGGTGAACTACGGCTTCAAGAACACACCGGACATCCCGAAGGCGCTTGAATTGTGTCGCTCGAAGGGGCTCGCCATCAACCTGTTCGAGACCTCTTACTTTCTCAGCCGCGAAACCATCGTGCCCACCCGTGGCACCGGCATGGCGCATTGGCGCGAAGCGTTGTTTGCCCTGATGTCGCGCAATGCGGGCAGCGTGGCGGGCTTTTTTGGGCTGCCCAACAACTGCGTGATTGAACTCGGAACGCGGGTGCAGATTTGATTACCTCTGTTTAAGTCACGAATCAACAGAGTTTTAGAAAGTTAATCAAGGTGGTGGTATCGAATAAAGTTAGGTGATGCTCAAATCCACCGCCACCGCCACGACTAAATCAAAAGCCCCGCGCTTTGAGGTGCCCCGCGCCGTGCTGTTTGACGCCTACGGCACCTTGTTTGACGTCTACAGCGTGGGCCTGCTGGCCGAGCAATTGTTCCCCGGCCACGGCCAAGCCTTGAGCGTGATGTGGCGCGACAAGCAGATTGAATACACCCGCCTGGTGACCACCTGCAACCACGGCGCTCACTACCAGCCGTTTTGGGAACTGACCCGCGCTGCGTTGGTTTACGCTATTAAAATAATAGTAGCTCCCGCAGACAAGACGGGGGCCAGCGGCTCATTTGATGTACAAATTGAGCGTTTGCTCAACCAGTACCGCGCCTTGAGCGCCTTCCCCGAAAACAAGGACGTGCTGACCCAGCTCAAGGCCCGCGGCATCGCCACGGGCATTCTGAGCAACGCCGACCCCGCCATGCTGAATCTGGCCGTCAAATCAGCTGGGCTGGACGGCCTGCTCGACCACATCATCAGCGTCGACGCCATTCGCAAATTCAAGACCCACCCCGAGGCGTATGCGCTGGGCGAGCAAGCCACCGGCCTGCCTGCGCATCAGATCGCTTTTGTCAGTTGCAATTCGTGGGACGCGCTGGCCGCCACCTGGTACGGCTACCAGACGCTGTGGGTCAACCGCTACCAACTGCCGTTTGAAGAACTCGGCACGCAGCCGACCCGCACCGGCAGCAGTCTGCGGGATGTGCTTGACTTCTTTCCGTCATAAACGCGCCACTTTTGTATCATCCACCTGTTTTATTTGCCAACTTCTCCTTTTCAGGAAGCCTCTCACCATGACCGAACGCACCGCCAAACACCGCCTGCAAGTTGCCACTTCGCTGCTGCAATTCATCGACCAGAAAGTGCTGCCCGGCACCGGCATCACCCCCGCCAAGTTCTGGAAAGGTGTCGACACCCTCGTGGCCGATCTGGCGCCTAAAAACATCGCCCTGCTGGCCGAACGCGACCGCCTGCAAACCGAGCTTGATGCCTGGCACACCGCCCATCCCGGCCCGGTCAGCGACATGCCCGCCTACCGTGCCTTTTTGGAGCAAATCGGCTACCTCGTGCCGAACCCGAAAAAGGTCCGCATCAGCACTTCCAAGGTCGATGCTGAACTCGCCTTGCAAGCCGGCCCGCAACTGGTGGTGCCGGTGCTCAACGCCCGCTACGCCCTGAACGCGGCCAACTCCCGTTGGGGTAGTTTGTACGACGCGCTGTATGGCACCGACGTGATCAGCGAAGCCAAGGGCTGCGAAAAAGTCGGCAAAAAAGGCGGCTACAACCCCAAGCGCGGCGCCAAAGTCATCGAATACGCCCGTCATGTGCTGGACCGCACCGCACCGCTGCGCAAAGGCTCGCACGTTGACTCGGTAAGCTACCGCATCAAGGACGGCAAATTGGCCGTGAAACTGGCCGACGGCTCCAACACCAGCCTGGCCACGCCAGCCCAACTGGTCGGCTACCAGGGCGAAGAAAAAGCACCTAGCAGCGTGCTGTTTTTGCACAACGGCCTGCACCTTGATTTGCAAATCAACCGCGCCACCACCACCGGTGCCAGCGACGCCGCCGGTGTCAGCGACCTGGTTTTAGAAGCCGCGCTCTCCACCATCCTCGACCTGGAAGACTCGGTGGCGGTGGTCGATGCCGACGACAAAGTGCTGGCCTACAGCAACTGGCTCGGCATCCTGCAAGGCACGCTGACCGAAGAAGTCGCCAAGGGCGACAAAGTATTCACCCGCGGCCTCAACGCCGATCGCATCTACACGCCCGCCTCCGGCAAGGGCAAAAAAGTCACACTGCACGGCCGCTCGCTGATGTTTGTGCGCAACGTCGGCCACCTGATGACCAACCCGGCCATTTTGTACACCGACAAAAAGGGCGAAACCCGCGAAATCCCTGAAGGCATTCTGGACGCTGTCGTGACCACCACGATTGCCATGCACGACCTGAAGCGCACCGCCAAAGATGCGATTCGCAACTCGCGCAAGGGCTCGGTCTACATCGTCAAGCCCAAGATGCACGGCCCGTTTGAGGTCGCATTTGCCGCTGAACTGTTCTCCCGCGTCGAGAAAATGCTCGGCTTGGAAGACAGCACCGTCAAGCTAGGCATCATGGACGAAGAGCGACGCACCAGCGTCAACCTGAAGGCGTGTATTGAAGCCGCCAGCAGCCGCGTCGCGTTCATCAACACAGGCTTCCTGGACCGCACTGGCGACGAAATGCACACTGCCATGTTGGCCGGCCCCATGATCCGCAAGGGCGACATGAAAACCAGCGCCTGGATTGCCGCCTACGAGCGCAGCAACGTGCTGGTCGGCTTGAGCTGCGGCCTGCGCGGCAAAGCCCAAATCGGCAAAGGCATGTGGGCCATGCCCGATTTGATGAAAGCCATGCTGGAGCAAAAGATTGCCCACCCCAAAGCCGGTGCCAACACCGCTTGGGTGCCGAGCCCGACCGGTGCCACGCTGCACGCGCTGCACTACCACCAAGTGCTGGTAAGCGACATCCAGAAAGAAATGGAAAAGATCGACTACAACAAGGAACGCGACACCTTGTTGGGCGGCTTGCTACAAGTGCCGGTCACCGCGACCCCCAACTGGTCGGACGTTGAAAAACAGCAAGAGCTCGACAACAACGCCCAAGGTATTTTGGGCTACGTGGTGCGCTGGATTGACCAGGGCGTGGGTTGCTCCAAGGTGCCTGACATTCACAACGTCGCGCTGATGGAAGACCGCGCCACCCTGCGCATCAGCAGTCAGCACATGGCCAACTGGTTGCACCACGGCGTCGTGACCGCCGCGCAAGTGACCGAGACTTTCGAGCGCATGGCCGCCGTGGTCGACGCCCAAAACGCCGGTGACCCACTGTACAAAAACATGGCCGGCAACTTCGAGACCAGCATGGCTTACAAGGCCGCGTGCGAACTCGTGTTCAAGGGGTTGGCGCAACCCAGCGGCTACACCGAGCCTTTGCTGCACGCGTGGCGCCTGAAGGTGAAAGCGGCTGACGTTGCGGCAGCGGCAGCCGCCATCACGGCACCTGCGGCGGCTTGAGTTTTGCTATTTAATAAGTAGCTGCTTGCGCTTGATACACGGGGGCTAGAGGCCGATTAGGCTTAAACCCTGATTCTTGATTACAACGGCACCTGCGGGTGCCGTTTTTTATGGCGTTTGAGGTTGATGGCGCTGTTGGCTCAAGAAAGTCAGGAAACCAACACGGGTTCGGCTTTGACGGCTCGGTGAATGGGCGCTTGAGGCCCACGGCCGTGATTAGCTGAAAACCAAAAAAATCTAGCGGATTGTCGACAGTTGACCTTCAATTTCGCCGGAAGCTGTCATTCGCCACCGATGTCAGAAACTCTGAAGCCGTCATCCGGCGACGAAAAATGGTTATCCCGTTTGTCGTTGGCAGTACAGCGGACTTCCAGTGTCGCCAGCCAATCATCTGACCGATAGTCAGATAATCAAATTTATTTCTCATCACAAGAATGAATCCTTCGGCTTCAACCGGTCAGCTTTAACTCTTGGATGGACATTCAATGTCTTTGATTTAGCGTGCAAGAATCACTCGCTTTAGTAACCGGTTCGGACCATAACTATCGCTGAATCCATAGGCATTGATGTCGACCTTGCCACTCTTGTGAATGCTGACGGTCGCCCAAGCGTAGGCGCGGTCGCTGGCCGGGTTCATGGTTGCTTCGCCGGGTTGAGCGTCCCAAGGCGAACCGCCACTGCCCACCATCACCTGCCATGCCGCACCATTGGGTTGCATCATGTTGAATTCGTGCTCATGACCACAAAAATAGGTCGCGCCATATTGCTCAATGACACGCCAGAACGCATCACGTTTTTCCGGGTATTTATCCAAACCAACTGCTTCAAAGTTGTCTGGTGTCGGTTTTTTATAAGCGTAGGTAAAGGCTGGTTTGTGCCCAAAAACAAAAAAGTGTTTTGCACCGCGACTTTGGGCGGCCATCAGATCGCGCTTGAGCCACTCGGAGGGGGCAAAGTTATCGCTGCCCACGGCATCGGTATTGACCACTGAAAAATGCGAGTCATTCACATCAAAACTGTAGGTGAGCTGGCCTTGGTCGCTTTTTAGACCGTCCACACCGCCCTGGTTTTGAACATTAATATTGGTGGCATCCTGACCCACGATGGTCTTGAACCGTGCCGTATCAATAATGAGGTCGCCCATGTTGGCGCGCCAGGCATTTTCGTTTTCGACCTGGGATTTTTTGCCCGATGCCTTGGATTGAACTTCGTGGTTCCCCGCGACGGGAACAACATACGTGCCGGACTCCATCAAGGGCGCTACCATGCCACGCCAAAATGCGTATTGGCGGTAGAAGGCCATCAAATCAGAGCCCACCACGTCCGCAACGCTGTTGCTGGGCGTTGGCCCCGCCAGACCGTAGCCCATGATCATGTCGCCATTAAAAAAAAGCAATTTGGACTTTTGGGCTTGCACCCCTTGCATGATGCGCGACCAAGCCTTGCTGTTTTGCAGCCAGATCTTGTCCTGCGCCGTCAACGGGCCGGTTGAAGGGTCAAAGGCCACCGGGTCTTGCCGAGAGTCACCCACCGTCGAGAAACTGAGCACGACCGGGTCTTTGTCCTGGCCATGCGGTTTTGCGGGAGCCTCCGTGGCGAAAGCCGCTGTCAATAAAGTCAGCTGACCCAGCAGCAAGACTATTTTTTTAAATGTTATTTTCATCGTAGGAATCTTTGGGGTAGGTTGAAAACTGTTCATCAACGTGCTTCGCGTCGTTGTAGCGTCATGCGGTTCAAACTACCTTCTTTAAGAACCCATTGATGCCACAACGCGCCCAGCACATGGAGGCCCACCAGAAAATAAACGGCGTTGCCAAACAGCTCGTGCAGGTCCTTGATGCTGGATTTCAAACCGGCATCCGGTGCGATCAAGGCCGGCCACACCCAGCCAAAAAACTCAACTTCTTTACCGCCTGCTTGCGTAAACAACACACCACTGATGGGCAGGGCAAACATCACGGCATACAGCAAACCATGCACCGCTTTCGCGCTCAAGGCCTGCCAGCGCGGCCCGCTCACTGCAGCGGGAGCCGCAAAACGCAAACGCGTCACGACGCGAAACAAAACAAACAAAAACGCCAATTGCCCGGCCAGCATGTGCCAGTTGCGCAAGGACTTTTTAAGCAGATCGCCCTTGGGCAAATAGCCCCGGTACTCAATAAATGCCAGCGCAGCGGCAAAGAGGACAAAAATCAGCCAATGAAAAAATACAGTGGTCGGGTGGTATCGGTTGGGGGTCATTTGGGGGGTGTTCATGAAATTTTGAAACTTGGTTGGACCGGCTCAATGGCCGGACGAATTTAATTTTTTACAGCGACTCTTGCCGCCCGAGAGCTCGCACTGAATGACGGCTTGGCCCAGGGTGGTGTATTCCGTCAAGCGCCAATCGCCACGCTCATGGGGGCCGACGCGGTCCAGCGTAGCAAAGCCATAGTCGGCCCGGCCCATGTAGTCTTCAATTTGCGCGCCTTTAAAAAGCTCAGTGCCCACCGGCAAGTTTTCGGGCACCCGGCCCTCGTTGGCAGAGCCGGAGTTGCCCAGCACCAGCGACACCGGGTGCTTGCTCTTGAAACTGATGGCCTCAAACAAATGCACATGACCATGCAGGGCGACCGACACGCCCTCCGGAAAGAGCCGCTCCGGGTAGGCGGCCTCAAACACCGACTGCAATCCTTTATCGCCTGCCAACTTGAATGGACTGGCGTCTTTGGCGGGCACCACCGCCAGCAGCGGATGATGGCTCATAAAGAAGCTGTTTGGCCTTTGCTGTGCCAGTTGGTTAACGCTTGCAAGCTGGGCCGTGTACTTGGCATAGGACAGGTCAGTGGTCAAAAAAGGCTTGCCATTGGTGCGTGATGAATCGTAAACAATGAACTGCGAAAACGCATTTACCGGCACCGCATAGGGCTCGGAATAATCCGCATCACGGTCTTGCGCCGGGTCGTTGCAAGAACGCGCCAGCGTCCACGGTTGGGCGTCAATAAAACGGAACCAGCCTTGCCCGGCGCGCGTGCAAGTCTCATGGTTGCCGCGCACAAAAACCCAGGGCGCCGCGGCCAGCAACGGCTTGGCGGGCTTAAAAAAATCGGCCTGCCACGCATCAAAGCCATAGCCCCATGCCGCATTGGCACAGCCGGCGTTGCCTTCAGGGCAAGGACTTTCGCGGTAATGAATATCTCCGATGTGAATCACCAAATCGGGCTTGAGTGCCGCCGCACTTTGGGCCACTTGGGCAAACGGCCACTTGACCGGGTCGTTGCAAGGCTGAAACGCGGCCTCGGAAGCTTTCATGCGGCAACCGGTGTCGGCAATGATGACGATGCGGTGGATGCTGCTGCGGGGCGCTGGCACAGCGGTACCGGCAACGCGGGCGTGATGGGCGCCAACGGGCCAACGGGCCTCGCAGGTCAGCACGTCAAACACGGCAGCTTTGGTGTCTTTTTGGGCGCTGTCGCCGCGCAGCGGCAGGGTCGCGGCCGTGGCGCGCGGCGTCATGGCTTGCGACGCTTGGCCGTCCCACTGAATCGCGGGGCACACGGTGGCGTGGGTCAAAGCCCGCACGATGGCTTGGCCTTCGGCTTGAACGGTAAACACCAGGTCCGGCGCCATTTCGGGCGCGGAGGCGGTCTGACTCCAGCTGAGGGCGTGGCCGAACAGGGCGGCCAGAAGCAGCGCCAAAGTTCTGAAGATGGAGGAGGTGAGCATGGTGTCGGACTGGTAAAAATGCAAACAGGGGGCGGATGCTTTTGGCATCACGCCCCCCGGAACCTGGCTGTGGGGTGAACCGCTATGTTTGAGTGTTAACTCAACTTAGCCGGTTCACGACCCAGCGATTAAAAGTCCAGTGTGGCCGTCAGTGAGACACTGCGACCGGGCGTAACGGTCAACAGATCAGCTTTATTCGGAATAGCGCTGGAGCTTCCTGGCTGAGCCAATGCAATACCCACAATCGCGTGCGTATCAAACAAATTATTGACACCAAATTGCAACTTCAACTGTTTCGCAAACGATGCAGGGGTCTTGATGTTGTAATTGACAAACAAGTTGGCAACTGTCACGGGGTCAATCACAAAAGCTTCATGGTTACCGGTCGAGTCATCGTTGTACATCTGTCCAACACGATTGGCAGACAAGTTGAGCGACCAATTGTTACGCTGGTAATTGATTGCAATCGACTCGGTGTCAGCTGGCGCACTCGCAACCCAGAGACCCGTGCTGTCGTATTTCAAGCTACCCAATGTCGCATTCACGTACAGACTAAAACCACCCCCCAATACAAAATTAGCTTCTGCCTCGATACCCTGGTTCTTCTGTGTCCCACTAGGAATGTAGGCGACATAGCCAGAACTGTCGGGTGACAAAGCGGTATAGGAACCCTCCAGCTTGGTCTGGTAAATATCCGCGGCAAGTGTCAGATCGCCAGAGTTCCAGACCGTTCCGATTTGAGCGGTGGTCGCTTTGGTGGGGCTGGGTGGTGGTGAAACCTTGGCGTTCAAGACGTCAAATACACTCGTACTTGGAATTTGGTCACCCAAAGCATATTGACCATAAAGCGTCCAGTTAGGCTGAATTTTGTAGTGGACATCCAGCGAAGGCAGCACATCCGTGTAGGTAATGGAGTTCGAAAGGCTTGGCGCTCCCCCTGTGATCCCTGTTACGACTGTACCCGACTTGATATAAGTTCCACCCAGTGGACCAACACCTTTCTTACCCCCAGAATTATCTGCAAGATGCACAAAATCTTGCTGGTATGACGCGTATTTCACGCCCGGG
>SERZ01000457.1_pt1 | contig 27574 bp, 25 predicted proteins | sample 3171461 | NCBI WGS metagenome assembly SERZ01 (sample SAMN06051861, study PRJNA518727) | freshwater metagenome | biome: subpolar coniferous forest; feature: holomictic lake; material: water; isolation source: holomictic Lake 227, 6 m depth | place: Canada: near Kenora, Ontario | collected... | reverse complement strand
AAACTTCGTCGTTGCGAATCACTTGCATGCTGGTGGTCAGGGCACCAACCTCGAACAAGGCCACAATTTTTCCAACGCCTTTATTGGGAAGATTTTCAATCAACCGCCCCGTTGCGAGTCGCGACGCATAGGATTCGACATCAACAATCACGGGTTTCAAGCCTGCGGCTTCAGCCAAGCCCTGAATGTCTTGAACTTTTTCACGGCGAGAAGCTGCAATGAGAACTTCAATATCGCCCGTCGAATTGGCGCTGGGCCCGACGATGCAAAAGTCGAGGCTAACCTCGTCTAGCGGAAAAGGAATGTACTGATTGGCTTCTGTCTCGACCTGCATCTCCAACTCTTGGTCGGACATGCCACCAGGCAGAATAATTTTCTTGGTGATGACCGCTGAAGGCGGAAGCGCCATGGCCACGTTTTTGGTTTTTGTTCCGCTTTTCTTCACCAGACGTCGCACGGCTTCAGCAACTTCATCGAATTTTTCGATGTTGCCATCAGAAATCCAACCCCGTTCAAGCGGCTCAATAGCGCAACGCTCCAGCACCAGATTGCCTGCTTTATCTTGACCCAGCTCAACCAGTTTGACACTTGAAGAACTGATGTCCAGACCCAGCATGGGCGCAGGTTGCCGACTAAATAAAGACCCCAAAGAGACCAAAACTATCCCCTGAAACAGGCCAATCCGAGATCAGCGAAACTTAACAAGTTACATCAATGCTATCAGCAAGCCCTTTGTCCTGCAAAGGATTTTCACTAACACGAAATAACAATCGTTGCCAATAGCTGACGTTTTGTGTGCGGTTGTAACGCAACTTAAAACCACACTTTAGAAAAGTGTTGCAGCCAACAATGACGGATACTACCTTGCCAAATCAGTGAAATCATCATTTTTATAATGACAGTGCGTTTCTTCGAAGTTTTTTATGCCCTCTAAATCACCCATGAATGACTCTAATCATTCAAAACCCACCAATCAACCCGCCAAGCCCATGAATTGGTTCCTGCGAATTGCGCTTTGGGGAAGCGGTTTGGCCTTGGCTGGCGTTATTTCTGTCTTGATCGTTATTGCGTTGGCGTTGGCCGTGGCGTTCCCGAATCTTCCCGATATCACTGACCTCTCCGACTATCGCCCCAAGCTCCCGTTGCGCGTCTTTTCATCCGAAGGGACTTTGATTGGTGAGTTTGGCGAAGAACGCCGCCACCTGACGCCCATCAAAGAAATCCCAAAGATCATGACAAACGCGGTCTTGGCCATTGAAGACTCACGGTTTTACGAGCACGGCGGTGTCGACTACAAAGGTGTTTTACGGGCAGCGCTGGCCAACTTGGGGCGTGTCAAAAGCCAAGGGGCTTCCACCATCACCATGCAAGTGGCACGCAACGTTTATCTCTCTTCAGAAAAAACTTTTACCCGCAAGATTTATGAAATTCTGCTGACCTTCAAGCTGGAACACATGCTGACCAAGGATCAGATTCTTGAAATCTACATGAATCAGATTTTTCTGGGCAACCGCGCCTACGGGTTTGCTGCTGCCTCTGAGGCGTATTTCGACAAGCCTTTGAAAGACATCTCGATTGCCGAAGCGGCCATGTTGGCAGGTCTGCCGAAAGCACCCTCGGCCTACAACCCCATCGTCAATCCAAAACGCGCCCGAGTCAGACAACTTCACATCATTGAGCGCATGCTTGAAAACGGATTTATTACCGCTGAGCAGGCGGCAACCGCCAAAAATGAAGAGTTAAAAGTGAAATCAAGTTCTGACAATACCAAAGTGCATGCCGAGTACGTGGCCGAGACGGTTCGTCAATTGATGTACGCGCAGTATGGCGATGAAACCTACACCCGCGGCCTGAACGTTTACACAACGCTACGGGCGGCCGATCAGGAGGTTGCTTATAAGGCGTTGCGCCGCGGCATCATGGACTTTGAGCGCCGTCAGATTTACCGCGGTCCCGAAGAGTTCGTCACCTTGCCCAATACGCCTCAAGAACTGGAAGATGCCATTGATGAAGCTTTGGGCGAACACCCCGACAACGGCGATGTGATGGCGGCCATGGTGCTTGAAGCAGACCCAAAAAGAATCAAGGCGGTTCGACTGAACGGCGAAACCCTTGAAATCACCGGCGAAGGCTTGAAACCGGCGCAATCGGGTCTGACAGACAAGGCACAGCCCAACATCAAGATTCGCCGCGGGGCCATCATCCGGGTTTCCAAGACGCCCAAAAACACCTGGGAAATCACCCAGTTACCCGAGGTTGAAGGTGCTTTTGTGGCGCTCGACCCCCGCGATGGCTCCATCAAGGCACTGGTGGGCGGATTTGACTTTGAAAAAAACAAGTTCAACCACGTTACACAGGCTTGGCGTCAACCGGGCTCAAGCTTCAAGCCGTTTATTTACTCCGCGGCCTTGGAGAAAGGCTTCACGCCCGCTACGGTCATCAACGATGCCCCCCTGTTTTTTGACGCAGGTGTCACGGGGGGTCAGCCTTGGGAACCCAAAAATTACGACGGGAAGTTTGAAGGCCCCATGACCATGCGCCGGGGTCTGGCCAAATCCAAAAACATGATTTCCATTCGCATCCTGCAAGCCGTCGGGGCTCAAAATGCGCAGGAATGGATCACTCGTTTTGGTTTTGATGCCGACAAGCACCCGGCCTACCTAACCATGGCGCTGGGCGCCGGGTCGGTCACGCCGATGCAGATGGTGTCGGCCTACTCGGTCTTTGCCAACGGCGGCTTTCGGATCAATCCGTGGCTGATTTCCAAGGTAACCGAGCAAAAAGGCAAGGTGCTGGTTGAAACCCAGGCGCCGGTGCTCGACGAGTCCTTGCGCGCGATTGATGCCCGCAATGCCTTCATCATGGAGAGCTTGCTGCAAGAAGTGACGCGTTCCGGAACCGCAGCCTCCGCTCAAGCGGCTTTAAAACGACCTGATTTGTACGGAAAAACCGGCACCACCAACGACTCAATGGATGCCTGGTTTGCCGGATTTCAACCCACGCTGGCAGCGGTCACCTGGATCGGTTACGACACGCCCCGCAAGCTGGGTGACCGTGAAACCGGCGGCGGCTTGAGCCTGCCGGTATGGATCCGGTTCATGGAAAACGCCTTGAAAAACGTGCCGGTCATGGAACCCAGCGCCCCTGAAGGCGTGGTCAACTCAGGTGGCGAGTGGTTTTATGACGAATACGTCAAAGGCGCTGGCGTGAGCAGCGTCGGGTTGGAGGACAAGGCCAGTGCCAACGGCGCTGGTGTGCAAACTTTGCCACCGGCTGATGAGAAAAAGAAAATTCTCGACTTGTTTAAAAATTAAAAACCAGCGGGCAGCCCGCCTGCTCGCTGGCGTAACGCGACAAGCTTGAGAAAAACTCCCCTTGGCCCTTGGTATCCGTCCATTGCTTGCTATCAAACTTGTAGTGATAACCGCCCGATTTAGCCGCCAGCCAAATTTCATGCAATGGCTTTTGCAGGTTGATGACGATCTGACTCCGGTTTGAAAACACCAGTGTGACCATGCCCCCGGTGCGTTGGTTGTCAATATCAGCCAGATTTTGATCATTGATGCGGTCACAACTCGCCTCGACGGCTTTGAGAAGAAGCTCAGCCTGGTCCATGAATTCGGAGTCGTTCATTACAATTTCACCTATGTTTAGATTTTGTCAAATTTTAGTCAGTCCGTTTGTCCTTGGCCTTTGTACGGTGAGCCTGTCAGGCTGTGGCCAGCAAGGCCCGCTGTACTTGCCCACAGAACCTGCTGCCGCCCAGCGAGCCACCTTGCCTGAGACACTGCTGCCGCTCAAGGCTTCAAAAAAATCAGCCCCTGCCACCACGACTACGCCCCCATGAACTCACCTCACAATCTTCCCGGCCAACCCCAACTTGCTTACCGGGGCAATGAACTTTTCTGTGAAGACATTCGGCTCAGCGACTTGGCCAAGGAACACGGCACGCCCCTTTTTGTGTATTCCAAAGGCGCCATGTTGTCCGCACTGGCCGCTTATCAGCGCGGCTTTGCCGGGCGCACCGTTCAGATTTGTTACGCCATGAAGGCTAACTCGTCGCTGGGCGTGATTCAGGTATTTGCCGAAGCAGGCTGCGGTTTTGACGTGGTCTCCGCCGGGGAATTACAACGCGTGCTGGCAGCCAGTGGGCCCGCCGAAAAAATCATCTTCTCGGGTGTCGGCAAGACCCGCTCGGAAATGCGCGCCGCCTTGCAAGCCGGCATTGGCTGCTTCAACGTCGAGAGCGAAGCCGAGTTGGAGGTCTTGAGTGACGTGGCCTTGTCCATGAACGTCAAAGCCCCGGTCAGCATTCGCGTCAACCCCAACGTCGACCCCAAAACCCACCCCTACATTTCAACCGGCCTCAAAGGCAGCAAGTTTGGCGTGGCCCACGAACGCGTGGTGCAAACCTACCAGCGCGCCGCCGCCTTGCCCGGCATTCAAGTCAAAGGCATTGATTGCCACATTGGCTCGCAAATCACTGAAGTGGCACCCTATCTGGACGCCGTTGACCGCATGCTCGACCTAGTGGAAGCGATTGAGGCCGCGGGCATTCCCATCCACCACATCGATTTTGGCGGTGGACTCGGCATCAACTACAACGGCGACACCCCGCCCAGCGCCGATGACCTGTGGGACAAGATGCTCGCCAAATTGGACGGACGTGGGTTTGGCCAGCGCCACCTGATGATTGAGCCGGGCCGCTCGCTGGTCGGCAATGCGGGCGTCTGCCTCTCTGAGGTGCTTTACCTCAAACCCGGCGAGCAGAAGAATTTTTGCATCATCGACGCGGCCATGAACGACTTGCCGCGCCCGGCCATGTACCAGGCCTATCACCAGATCGTGCCCGTGTGCACGCGCACTGCTGCGCCTGCGACCTACGATGTGGTGGGACCGGTGTGCGAGAGTGGCGACTGGATTGGCCACGACCGTGCGTTGGCCGTGCAGCAAGGCGATTTACTGGCGGTGTTGTCTGCGGGTGCGTATTGCATGAGCATGGCCAGCAACTACAACTCTCGGGGGCGTGCCCCTGAGATTTTGGTGGATGGGGCGCAAACGCATGTGATCCGGCAGCGTGAAACGGTGGCAGAACAGATGCGGTACGAGTCTTTGGTCACACGCTAAACAGCTACTATTTTAATAGCTTCTTGCGCTTATAGCACGAGGGCTAGAGCCTGTTTTTCCTTATAAACCGAATAAGACGCCAGCCCAGCAACGAACCCAATATCGCCGCATAAACAGCGACTTCAGCAAAGTTGTTTTTGCCGGCCCGCATCCAGAAAAAGTGCAGCACGGCCAAGCCTGCCACGACATAGACCAACTTGTGCACCCCCTGCCAGCGCTTGCCGCCCAGTGCCTTGATGGCCCGATTGAACGAGGTCAAGGCCAGCGGCGTGAGCAGCATAAAAGCCGTGAACCCGACCAAAATGAACGGCCGCTTGGCGATGTCTTTGGCAATATCGGCCACCTCAAAACCCATGTCAAAGCCGCTGTAACTCAGTAAGTGGATGCAACCGTAAAAATAGACAAACAAGCCCAGCATGCGCCGAAATCGGGCCAACGCAGGCGTGCCGCTGATGACACGCAGTGGCGTTATCGCCAGCACCAGACACAGAAAACGCAGGGTCCAGTCGCCTGTGGCACGAATCAGGGCTTCTGCCGGATTGGCGCCGAGTTGCTGCGTGATGGCAGCGTAAAGCAACCAGCAAAAAGGCAACAAAGACAGGCCGAACACCAGCGGTTTGGCGAAACGGTTCAGCAGCAGTGAATTCATTTGAACCCCGATGGGCCGTGGCATGACTAGGGTTGACATCAGAAGAACTTCTTCAAGTCCATGCCGGCGTAAAGCTGCCCCACTTGCGCCTCATAGCCGTTGAACATCAGGGTCTTGCGCTTCTTGGCAAACAAGCCGTCTTCGCCTATGCGCCGCTCGGTCGCCTGGCTCCAGCGCGGGTGGTCCACGTTCGGGTTGACGTTGGAAAAGAAACCATACTCCGAGGCCGCCGCCTTGTTCCAGGCGGTGGCGGGTTGCTTGTCGGTAAAGCGGATTTTGACCAGGCTCTTGCCACTTTTGAACCCATACTTCCAGGGCACCACCAAGCGCACCGGCGCACCGCTCTGGTTGGGCAGGACCTCGCCGTACATGCCAAAACTCAGCAGAGTCAACGGGTTCATGGCCTCGTCCAGGCGCAGACCTTCAACATACGGCCATTCCAGCACCCGAGAACCCACAAACGGCATGGTTTTTGGGTCGGCCTGGGTCACGAACTCCACATACTTCGCGCTACCCAGCGGCTCCACCCGCTTGATCAACTCACTGAGCGAATAGCCCACCCACGGGATCACCATCGACCAGCCCTCGACGCAACGCAGGCGGTAAATTCGCTCCTCTTGCGCACTGAGCTTGAGCAAGTCTTCCAGCGTGTACTTGGCGGGCTTCTTGACCAGACCTTCAATCTCGACTGTCCACGGAGTGGTCTTCAGGCTGTGGGCATTTTTGGCAGGATCAGCCTTGTCGGTGCCGAATTCGTAGAAGTTGTTGTAGCTGCTGGCGTCTTTGTACTCGGTGAGCTTTTCCATCGTGATGGCACCCGGCAAGATCGAGCGCGCACCGGGCAACGCAGCCCCTTTGCCCGGCCTTGGCGTGGCGCCTTGCGCATGGGCTTCGCGTGTGGCCCAAGTGCTGAGTGCGGCACCGGCCACGCCGCTGGCCATCAGCTTGATGAGATCGCGGCGTCCGGCATAAACAGTTGGCGACGTGATGTCGCTGGAAGTGGGGTGACTAAAGCCGTCGTGGCTGGTTTTGATAAGCATGGTGCTGTCCTCGGTTAGGGTTTAGTCGCGGGACGGCGTCTGTTCTTACAAAAATAACTACAAAGTTCCGTAGCTGTGCAAACCGCTCAAGAACATGTTGACGCCAATGAACGCAAAACTGGTCACCGCCAAGCCCGACAGCGCCCACCACGCAGACACCGTGCCGCGCAGTCCCTTCATCAGGCGCATGTGCAACCAGGCAGCGTAGTTGAGCCAGACAATCAGGGCCCAGGTCTCCTTGGGGTCCCAGCTCCAGTAACCGCCCCACGCCTCGGCGGCCCAGAGCGCACCCAGCACGGTGGCAATGGTGAAGAAAGCAAAGCCCACGGCGATGGATTTGTACATCAGGTCGTCAAGAATCTCGAACGAAGGCAGTTTGGACGCAATCTGGCGCCGCCCGAACAAGATACCCCCGACCACCAGCGACGAAATGCCAAAGTACACCGCCCAGTAGTCGCTCAGCCCCGTGGCCGCCGATTTGCGAAACACAAAAGGCTCAAAACACAGCACCAGACCCAAGGCAGCCAAAGGCGCCAACTTGTACCAGCGCGCCTCGCCCGCCTGCTGCTTGATCAGGTAGGCAAAGGCCACCATGGCCGCCAGCGCGAACGTGCCATAGCCAATAAAGTTGGCAGGCACGTGCAGTTTCATCCACCAACTTTTGAGCGCGGGCACCAAGGGTTGTATTTCATGGGCACCGCGCACCAGCGTGTACCAAAGCAAGAAGCCCACGGCAGCGCTGACCACCAGCATGACAAAGGCACCCAGCGCACGGGTTTTGTAATGTTCTTCAAAGTACAAATAAAAGGCCGCCGTCATCCAGCAAAACATCACGAACACTTCGTACAGGTTGCTCACCGGGATGTGACCAATGTCGGCCCCGAGTAAATAGCTCTCGTACCAGCGAACCATCGTGCCAATCAGCGCCATGCCGACCGCCACCCATAACAGCCGCGAAGCGACCAGCGCGATGGCATCGCCCTGCCCTTTGGCAAACAGACCGACCCAGTAAAAGATGGTGCTCATGAAGAACAACATGCTCATCCACAGGATGGCCGACTGGCTTGACAAGAAGTATTTAAGCCAGAACACAGTCTCGGCATTGGCCAACGTACCCTGGTAAGACACCACCCCGAGCAATGAAAACCCAGCAACAGCGAGCATCAGCGTGCGCAAAGGCCGCCAGAACCAGCCCAGCATGATGGCGCTCGGCAGGGAGGCCAACAAAATGCCTTTTTCGTAGACGTCCATGGCCGCGTTGTAACGCGAAAAGGCAAACCATCCGCCCAACAGGACCACGGCCGCAAACAGCCAGTCAAACCAGTTGCGCTGGCTGAAATAACCTTCATTCAGACTCAATGTCGTCGTTGGTAACGTCGTCGAAGCGGTGTTCATTTCATTCGTCCTTGATGCCCATGAGCTTGAATTTCAGTTGCTCAAATTCGTGATCGCCATCCAGCGTCTTGCGGTTCGTCGACAGGGCCAATGTCGCTGTGCTTTGGTCTCCTTGCGGCGCCAGCCACACCCAGAGACGCCGCTCGCGGATGTAAAGCATGGCAAACACACCCAGAATCAGCAAGGCGCAGCCAAGATACACAATTTTCTTGCCAGGCGCCCGCGTCACCTGGAAGACACTGGCTTGCACCTGGGTAAAGTCACTCAGCTGCAACACCATGGGTGCGGAATAAGCCTGCGCATCACTCAGCGCCATGACCGCTTGGGTCATGAAGGCCTGCGTTTTCTCACCGGTATCGAAAGGTGGCAACCCGGCGCGTTCGCGACTGAGTTGCGCCAGTTCGAACAAGACGCCATTGAGAATCCGGATCAAGACATCGCCTGCCTTGGCACGTTCGGCTTCAGGTACTTTGACTTCCAGAAAATCAGAAATTGCTTGCAATCCCCCGTTGGCCTGGCCGTCTTTGCCCGCATCGGCGCCGGCAAACAAAGCCAGCGCGTGGGTCGTCGAGGCCGTCAGGGGCATGACCAAGTCCGACCGATGGGTGACCACCGAATGCGCGACATAGCGCTTCACCGCCAACTCACGCGTCGACGGGTCAGACAAGGCGCCTCGCAACCGAATGAACTCGTCCAGCGTCCCTTTTTCGTCAGCGGGCACACGCAAATACCGAAAGGGTTCTGCCGGTGAATCCCGTTGCCCCAACAAAAACACCGAACTGCCCTCGCCCAGGTCCACGGGCTGCATGAAGTTCTGGTACTCGCGGGCCTGACCTGCTGCATCGCGCAATTTGTAGGTGATGCTGGGGCCAATGTTGTGCAACATTTTTTTCGCATCGGCCTTGTTGGCAGCACCCAGACTGGCATGGAGAGATTCGCGCAAGTCAACCTTGCGCACGTCGACAGAGGTGCTGGCATTGTCAGCAAAATTCTCGACATTGATCACCCGCAAGCCGGTGTACTCCAGGGTCAACTTGTCATTGCCGTTGGTCAACTGGGAGGTGCCACCGATCACCCCCTCGATCTCAAAGGGCTTCGTGGCTGCATTCATCGGCAACGCTTTGAGCTTGACCCGCGAGCCACCGTCATCAAAACTCGACTGAAAAATCTCCACGCCTTTGTAGGCGGCAGGATGGTTAACTTCCACGCGTGCTGGTATTTTTTCACCGGTTTGAAGGTCGTGAATCACGATGTCACTGGCAAACAACTTGGGCATGCCGGTGGAGTAATACTCAACGATAAATTTTTTCAATTCGACCGAAAACGGCAAATCCTGCAACAGGATGCCATCCGACTGACTGAGCACCGCCGTGCTGGACTGCATTCCTTCGTTGACTACCAAATTACCTCGAAAGGTAGGGTTGCGCTCACTCAGACGGTGCTCTGGTTTGACATCGGCGACCAGACCGCCGCCGCTGAACACCGTTTTGCCGTTGAACCACATTTGCGCGCGAACGATCAAATCGCCATCCAGCAGTCCCCCTACGCACACCAACACGATGGCACTGTGGGCCGCGAGATAACCGATTTTGTTGAAGGTGCCGACTCGGGCCGCCACCATCCAGCCACTTTGACCTACGTTGTCACCCATGAGCTCGCGCTGTTGCAATTTAACTTTCCAGCCGCCACCTACCAACATCTGCCCGATGCGCCGGGCGGCCGCCTCTGGCGACTCATTCAACACCGTTTCAGCCCGGTGGCCAAAAGCCTTGAGGCTCTGCACCCGGATGTTTTCTTTGTAGGTTCTGAGATCAGTAATGATTTTGGGTGTATTGCGAACGATACAGAGCGAGGTACTGGTCACCAAAAAAGCCAGTATCAGCAAGAACCACCAGGCGCTGTAAACCGAATACAGACCGACCACCCCAAACACCTCAGCCCAGAAAGGGCCGAATTGATTGACGTAGTTGTTGATGGGCTCGTGCTGCTTGAGCACGGTGCCGATCACCGACGCGATGCAAATCAGCGTCAGCAAAGAGATCGAGAACCGCATGGAAGACAGCAACTCGATGGCAGCGCGCCAACGGGGCGATCCGGTTTTTAGCGCCAAACCTTGCGTGGTGTCGGTCATTAAAGAAGTTTCGTTAACTCAAAAAAAAGGGCAGACCATTGTTGAAATGGACCGCCCAGATTGGTGTTGGTTGCAAGTATTTAGTTCAGTCCATGACCCCATGGACTGACTTGCACGCCAGCGCTGAATTTAACGCAGGCCAGCGACGTAATCAGAAACCGCCTTGATTTCGCGGTCATTCAACTTGGCGGCAACGCCCGTCATCTGCAGGCTGTTGTTGCGCACACCATCACGGAACGCTGTCAATTGGGCCACAGCGTAGTCAGCGTGCTGACCGCTCAAGCGCGGATATTGGGCAGGAATCCCTGCGCCATTGGGGCTATGGCAACCGGCACAAGCGGGTATCTGGCGGTCGGCAATGCCACCGCGGTAGATGCGCTCACCCAAAGAAACCAGTTCTTTTTCTTTGGCCGCACCGGGGGTAGAGACCTTGGTGCTAACCCAGTAAGCAATGTTTTTCATGTCGTCATCGCTCAGCGCAGCGGCCATGCCCATCATGATGGGGTTGGCACGCTTGCCAGCTTTGAACTCTTGCAATTGCTTGACCAAGTACTCAGGGTGTTGCTGCGCAAGCTTGGGATTGATGGAAATAACTGAATTGCCATCAGGCGCATGACAGGCGGCACAGACCGCAACAAAACTGGCCTCGCCTTTGGCCAGATCGGGCTTGGCAGCTTTTACAGGTTCCGCTTTTGCCTCCGCAGGGGCTGCAGCCGGCTTGGCCTCTTGAGCAAGTGTTGGTAAAGCAGTAACCGCCAAGGAGGCAGCAAGCATAAGTGAGGTGAGCAACTTCATATTTTGAATGTCGTGTCTGGTGGCCAAAAACAGCGTGCATTCTACAATGCAGCTTCGGGTTTCTTCCCCTTTAATTAATGACTACCAACATAAACCCTCAGACTTTGCCTACTCAGCCACTCTCACCAGAGGCGGCCGCCAAGGCGGCTACCAACGTTGCATTGGGCTGGCTGCACACGGCAAAATTTTTAACAACAGCCCCCCAGCTGCACTTTTTGCCCGCTCTGGACGTTCCAGAAATTGCTTTTGTGGGCCGCTCCAATGCCGGCAAATCCACCTGCATCAACACACTGACGCAGCAAAAACAACTGGCGTTTGCCTCCAAACGGCCCGGCCGTACCCAGCACATCAACCTGTTTTCACTGGGCAAACAAGGCGTGATGGATGCCGTGCTGACCGATTTGCCAGGTTATGGCTATGCGGCGGTGCCCAAAGCGGACAAAATTCGCTGGCAGCAAGTGATGGCCAACTACCTGGTCACGCGTGAAAACCTGAAAGCCATTGTTTTGATGTGCGACCCGCGCCACGGCATGACGGAACTGGATGAAATCTTGTTGGATGTGGTGCGCCCCCGCGTGGAAGAAGGCCTCAAATTTCTGGTGGTGTTGACCAAGGCCGACAAGTTAAACCGCGCCGAGCAAACCAAGGCGTTGTCGATCATGAAACTGCAGGCCGGCGGCGGCGAAGTCAGGTTGTTTTCGGCCCCGAAACGCCAGGGCATTGATGAAGTCGCCCTGCTTCTGTGGCAATGGGCGCACCCGGCCGAGAAAAAATCCAGCGTTTAAATGCTGGCGGTTAAATTGAAACTGTTAAATTCGCTTCGAAAATAATAGCTACTCGCGCAGGTAATACGGGGGCCAGAGGCCTAAAACGTATAAATTTAGTACACGCCCGGCACGCCTGCGGGCCGGTCCTTGAACCGCTTGTGGACCCAGAAATACTGGTCGGGCATGGTGTCTATGTACGACTGCAAGCGCTGATTCATGAGCGTGGTGTCGGCCACCAGATCATCGGATGGAAACCCTTGCCAAGCGGGCATCACCTCCACCGCATACCCGGTGGGCGTCATGCGGGTGATGACAGGCACCACCTTGGCACGACCGAGCTTGGCAAAGCGCGACAAGCTCGGCACCGTGGCCGCTGAAACGCCATAAAACGGGACAAACACCGAGTCTTCCACCCCGAAGTTCATATCGGGCAGCAAATACAACGGATCTCCTGAACGCAGCGCAGCCACGATGGTTTTAACGCCCTCGACCCGACCAAACAGCCGGATTTGCCCAAAACGCTGGCGTCCCGCCAGAATCCAGGCATCCATGACCTTGTTGGCCTGGTCGGTGTAAATGGTGGTGAAGTGACGCGGTAGTTGCTGCGTCAAGGCGGTCCAACCCGCATCCAGACCGACGAAATGCGGGGCAAATATCACCACCGATTCCAATCCTTGAAGCTCACTCACAGCACCAGTCAGCTGCAGGCGCCCACGTACCACGTCAGGCGCGCCGTGCCAAAGCCAACCGCGGTCCAGCCAGGCTTGTGCGAAATGAATAAAGGTCTGAAACACCAACCCCCGAATCTGGCGCGGGGTCTTATCCGGAAAACACAGGCGCAAATTGGTCGTGGCGACCCGGCGCCGTGGCACCACCACCCCATAAAGCACACAACCCAGCAGCCAGCCCAGCGCACGCACCCACGCCAAAGGCAGACGCCCCAACCACTGCATGAGAACAATGACGCTGCGACTCAGCATGCCAACAGCCGCTTTTTCATGAACAGCTGCTTTTTCATGCCTCGCTCCGGGGTTGCTTGTAGCGGGCATAGCCCCATAAATACTGCTGGGGGCATTCGCGGATCAGTTGCTCCATCGCCTGATTGATTTGAACTACTGCCGCATCAAGTTCAGGCGATAGCACCGTCGTCATTTCCCGAAAATGCAAGCGAAAACCGCGTCCCCACGACAAACGTTCGCCCCAGACCAGGATCACGGCAGCACCCGTTTGCTGCACCAACCTTGCAGCCAGGGTCATGGTGTAGGCCGGTTGTCCGAAAAACGGGGCCCATTGACCCATGCCTTCGGGCGGTACCTGGTCTGGCAAAAGCCCCACCGCCTGTCCGGCACGCAAAGCCCGAATCATCTGGCGCACTCCAGAGAGGTTGGTCGGCACCATGCGGATGCCGGGGCGTTCTCGGGCCAAGGCCATCACTTTGGCCAGCCAAGCCTGGCGGGCAGGCCGGTACAAAATAGTCAAGGGTCCGTACTGCGCGCCAAATCGTTCGGCCACGCGCTGAGGCGCAATCTCAAAACAGCCCAGATGCGGCGTTAAAAAAACAATGCCACGCCGTGCTGCGTAGGCTTGTTTCACACAGGCTTCGTTGTCCCACTCGCAGCGCGGTGCGGCGCCCAGCCACAACCGTGGCAGCTCGGCCACCAACTTGCCACTTTGCGCTACAGCGCCTCGCCATTGCCGCCAGCCCATGCCAGCTTGGTGTGCATTGGCCAGAAAACGCCGTCGATAAACCCCCGAAACTCCAAACACCAGCCAACCCAAAACCGCACCCAGTCCGTGCAGCAAGCTCAAAGGCAGTACCGACAAAATTTTAAAAAAGGTGATCATCAGTTGAGTAAAATCAAAAAGCCGCTGTGTTATGAAACTACTTGCAAGGCGACACGCCATGGCGGATCAAAAGAGCCGACATTGTGCCTTGTCAATTTTGACAACACGGCCCATTCCGTTTTCAGATCAATGCGAGATTAGGCACTAAGCCGCAGACAGTGCTCGCGCACGGCAAGGCGAAGCAACGACCTACTGGATTGATATGGAAATAGGCAACGCCCTCTTGAACCTGTTTGAACTTGTGATTGGATGACCCCATGGCGAACGATTCGCGCTTTTCCTACGACCTCTACGCCATCGGCAATGCGCTGGTGGACTCCGAATACGAAGTCTCTGACGCTCACCTGCAGACCATGGGCGTGGACAAACGCCATATGACCCTGATCGATGCCGACCGTCGCACCGAATTACTGGGCCATCTGCAGACCACCACCTCACGCCGCACGGGTGGCGGCTCAGCCGGCAACACCGTGGTGGCACTGGCACAACTGGGCGGACGGGCGTTTTACTCTTGCCGCGTGGCCGATGATGAGTTGGGTGCCTTTTACACCCAGGATCTGATCGCCAACGGCGTCGCCACTAACCTCACCCACGCCCAACCGGCACCCGGCCAGACCGGCAGTTGCATGGTGATGGTGACGCCCGATGCCGAGCGCAGCATGAGCACTTTTCTGGGGGCTACTGCCGAATTGGATGCCACCGCATTGCACGAGCAAGCCATTGCCCAGTCCCGAATTTATTACATGGAAGGCTACCTTGCAGCATCCCCTACTGGATTGCAGGCCGCTCTGCAAGGCCGTCAGATCGCCCAAGCCGCAGGCGTCGCGCTGGCCACCACGCTCAGCGATGTCAGCATGATCAACTTCTGCCGCCCCGGCCTCGACGCCATCGTCGGCCAAGGCCTGGACTATCTGTTTTGCAACGAAGAAGAAGCCCAGGTCTGGGCTGGCACGCAAGATCTGGCGGTCATCTGCCAGCAGTTCAGCCAGTTGGCGCGCACGGTTTGCCTGACGCGTGGCTCGATGGGCTGTGTGGTGCTTGAAGGCGGTCAGCAAACCACCGTGCCCGCTGCCACCGTCAAGGCCCTTGATACCAACGGTGCTGGCGACATGTTTGCGGGTGCTTTTTTGTACGCTGTCACGCACGGCCACAGCCACGCCCAAGCCGCCTGGCTGGCGAATCAGGCCGCCGCGCAAGTGGTCAGCCAGTACGGCAACCGCCTCACGCGGGACATCATGGGCGGCATCAAGTCCCGCTTCGGCCAGCATGTGGCGGCCTGATCCGTACTAAAATCTCAAACTCGCCGAGTTACTGAACAACTTGCAGGGCGATTAATAAATTCTGCTAAAGCGTTCGCCGAAGCTCCCAAGCCCAAGCAACGCAGTCCTTAACTTGTTGCAACCTGCTTTTACTGGAGCTTATAAATATGGCGAACGACTTTCTCTTTACCTCTGAATCCGTCTCTGAAGGCCACCCCGACAAGGTGTCCGATCAGATCTCTGATGCCATCCTTGATGCGATTTTCAAGCAGGACCCCAAGTCCCGCGTGGCAGCAGAGACCCTGTGCAACACCGGTCTGGTCGTGCTGGCCGGTGAAATCACCACCAACGCGAATGTGGACTACATCCAGGTGGCACGCGACACCATCAAGCGCATTGGCTACGACAACACCGAGTACGGCATCGACTACAAAGGTTGCGCGGTGCTGGTGGCGTATGACAAGCAAAGCAATGACATCGCCCAGGGCGTGGACCACGCCTCTGATGACCACCTGAACACCGGCGCCGGTGACCAGGGCCTGATGTTTGGCTATGCTTGCAACGAAACGCCGGAATTAATGCCCGCGCCGATTTACTACGCCCACCGATTGATGGAGCGTCAGGCCCAATTGCGCAAAGACGGCCGCCTGCCTTTCTTGCGCCCGGACGCCAAAAGCCAGGTCACCCTGCGCTATGTCGACGGCAAACCACACAGCATTGACACCGTGGTGCTGTCGAGCCAGCACTCACCCGAGATGAGCGACGGCCACAAGATGAAGCCGGCCTTCATCGAAGCGGTGATTGAAGACATCATCAAGCCCGTGTTGCCCAAAGAGTGGCTGACCGAAAACACCAAGTACCTGATCAACCCGACCGGACGTTTTGTCATCGGCGGCCCGCAAGGTGACTGTGGTTTGACCGGCCGCAAGATCATTGTGGACACCTACGGCGGCGCTTGCCCGCACGGCGGTGGCGCTTTCTCTGGCAAAGACCCAACAAAGGTAGACCGTTCGGCCGCTTACGCTGCCCGTTACGTGGCCAAGAACATTGTGGCGGCCGGTCTGGCGCGTCAGTGCCAGATTCAGGTGGCCTATGCCATCGGTGTCGCCAAGCCCATGAACGTGACGGTCTACACCGAAGGCACCGGCGTGATCCCTGATGACAAAATCGCTGAACTGGTCAACGAGTTCTTCGACCTGCGTCCCCGGGGCATCATCCTGATGCTCGACTTGCTGCGTCCGATCTACGAGAAGACCGCCGCTTACGGTCACTTTGGCCGTGAAGAGCCCGAGTTCACCTGGGAACGTACCGACAAAGCCCAAACGCTGCGGGCAGCGGCCGGCTTGTCGATCGCCTAAGGCGCTTTAAGCGAACCGGAACGCATGAAACTACAGACACAACGCTGGATTGATCGCTGGCTGGGCCAGCTTCTATGCGGCGTCGTGTCGGTGTGGTCACGGTTCGCACACTTGGGTCAACAGACCCCACAGTTGCCCAAGGAGCCCCGCCACATTCTGGTGATCTTGCTGTCTGAAATGGGCAGCGTAGTGCTGGCCGGGCCCATGTTTGCCGCCTTACGCCAGCATTACCCCAGCGCCACCTTGCATGTGTTGCAACTCAAGAAAAACCAGGAAGTCGCCAAACTGCTTGGACTGGCAAAACCCGAACACCTGCACGCGCTGGACGACAGCGCTGGCCTTGGTTTGCTGAGCGACATCTGGCGGGTTTGCATGACGCTGCGCCGCTTGCCGCTGGACGCGGTGATTGACTGCGAGTTGTTTTCACGCATCAGCAGCCTGATGTCTTATATGAGTGGCGCCCCGGTGCGAGTAGGCTTCACGCCGCACACGCAAGAAGGCTTGTACCGCGGCAGCTTTATCAACCAGGCCATTCCGTACAACCCCTACCAGCACATCAGTAAACAGTTTTTATCTCTGGTCGATGCACTGGAATCTTCCAGCATGCCGCGCAACAAGACGGCCCCGATCCGCGAGCTGCCCTCCGACACCGCACTGTTGGTTCCGTTTGAAGCCGCTGAACTTCAGGCTTACCGCAGCAAGATGCTGACCGACCACCCCACGTTGGCCGGCCGAAAAATCGTACTCATCTATGCCGGTGGCGGCCTGCTGCCCGAACGCGCATGGCCCGCAGCGCACTACGCGCAAGTGGCGCGTGGTCTGTGCCAAGCCGGACACGCTGTAGGGCTGATTGGCCTGCGTGACGACGCCCAGTTGGCCCGAGACCTGAGAAGTCAGATCAACAGTGACTATTGCGTTGACCTGACCGGCTACACCCGCAGCATCCGCGAGTTGCTGATGTTGTTCCACGGCACTGACATGCTGATCACCAATGACGGTGGGCCCGGTCACTTTGCCAGCCTGACCCCCATTCAAACTTTCGCCTTTTTTGGCCCCGAGACCGGTCGCCTGTACGGCCCCCTCGGCCCCCGCGCCAAGGTGCTGGAATCCGGCATCGCCTGCTCGCCTTGTTTAAGTGCCTATAACCACCGCGAAACTTTTTGCGATGGCGATAACCAGTGCCTCAAACGCATTGCCGCCGACCCGGTGCTGGCCGACGCCTTGGCCGCATTGGCCCCACCGACGCGCGCTGCCTCATGACCCAGCGCCTAGGCTGGCAGCAGCGACTTTTTAAATTGGTGGAGTGGCTCAAGGGCTTTCGCTACATCAAATTTGGCTTGGTCGGGGCCAGCGGAACAGTGGTCAATCTGGTGGTGCTCTACACCGCACACGAATTCTTGTTCAGCGCGATCGAGCCCAACGGCAACAAGCCTTATGCCTCGCTGGCTTTGGCCATTGCCGTGGCCACTGCCAACAACTTCACCTGGAACCGGCTCTGGACCTGGTCCGACCGATTGCGGGCCGCCGCAGCGCAGTTGCGGCCGGGTCAAACCGCCCAAACCGGGGCTTCGGTCTTTATCCGTCAATTTGGTCGCTATGCGGTCGCCTCCTGGTTTGGCATTGCCCTGCAATACGGTCTGACACTGTGGCTAGCGCAATCGCTGCATTACATGCTAGCCAATCTCATCGCCATCGTGATTGCCAGCGTGAGCAACTTTCTGGCCAATGACCGCTGGACCTTTCGCCACCGTCCGTCAAAATAGGCCATGCGCCAACGTCCTCTTAACTCTCTGCGTCTCTCTTTTCGCCTGGATGGCGCCACTTGGGGCTGGCTGGCCCTGCTGCTGCTGGCCATTGGCGTCTACGCCCTCGGCTTGGGTGGGCAGTACAACCCGACCAACGGTGATGAGTTGGTCTACACCCACATTGCTCGCTTAACCGCTGCGTCGAACCACTGGTTGCCGCTGGTGTCTGAACTGGACCACATGCGCAACACCAAGCCGCCTTTGCTTTTTTGGCAGGCGATGGTGGCGGGCAACTGGGGCCAACATTGGAGCTTGGCTGCCCTTCGCTTGCCCAGCTTGGTCTACACGCTGCTGATTGCCGGTGCCGTCGCGTGGTCGGTTCAAAAAATAACCCGCAATTGGCGCACGGCCTGCCTCGCTGCCTGCATCTATCTCGCGTTTTTTTGCACCTACCGATACGGTCGAACATTTTTAACCAGTGCACCCGAAACCTTCTGGCTCAACCTGCCGATGTTCTGGCTGCTATGGCAGCGCTTGGATTCCCACCCTCGCCCTCTGGGAGAGGGCCGGGGCGAGGGTGAACCCGCATGGCTCAATGCAAGCTGGCTAACCCATGCCGGTTTTGGCATGGCCCTGGGCTTGGGGCTGGCTTACAAATCATTTGCCCTGATCGCCCCAGTCGCCACCGCATTGTGGTGCGCGCAGTTATTGAGCGCGCCAGCCCTGAACTGGCGCCTGGTCGTGCAAACCACGCTGAAAGTGAGCTTGAGCGCGGCGCTGGCATTGGGCATTTTTGCCTTGTGGTTTGTACTCGACCCCGACCCGGGTGCTGTCTGGCAAGAGTTTGTGATCGGTGAAAACGCCGGCAAGATGTCCAGCACCCAGGGTTATTGGCACACGGCCCTGTTCGGCGGCGGCGTCAGCATGTGGGCGCAGTTGTTGGCCTATACCCAAAACGCCGGACTGCTGGGCTTCGTCGTTCTGGGCTTGATGTGGCTGGGACTGCGACAAGGATTTCGCGCTTGGCGCCAGCCAAATTCAAAAACCAGACTATCCCCGGCCTTGGTGATCTTGCTAGTCTGGCTGGCGGTGTGGCTGGTAGTCTTCACCCTGCCCAGCCAGCGTTCAGCCCGCTACGTCATACCGGCCATGCCAGCACTGGCCATGCTGATCGCGCTGTGCTGGGAGCGCATTGCACGCGGCTGGTTTTGGCTGACTTTGTTGCTGTGTGGTCTCTTCATCGGCGTGCTGGGCCGCATCGCCTGGGCTGCGCATGACGTCGGCATCGGCACCGGCCTTGAACTCATGGCCACCCTGATCGCAGTTGCTACCGGCCTGATCGTTGCCCTCAGTGGAGGGGTAAAACCTGCCTGGACGCGCGCCTGCGCTGTGGCGGCCTGCATTGTCGCCTATGCCTGTTTTGGTTTGACCACCGCGCCTTTGAATGGGCCCGATGGGCAGTACGCCAGCGTAGTCACAGACCAACTGCAACAAGCCAGGGTGGCGGTTCCAGGCGGCTTTAACGGTCAGTTTGAACGCTTTCAGTTTCTACTGCCAAGCAACCAGTTTGTGCCGTACGACACACAAACACTCGCCCAACTGCTGGCCGACTTCGATGCGGTGGTCTGGCTTCAGTCAGCGCCCACAGAACTGTCACCTCCGTGTTTGCCAGATTGCACCGTGGTGGGCGCGCGCTGGGAAATAAAAGGTCGCCACCAAAGTGGCGAAATCAATCTCTCGAACCTTTGGTATCCGCAGACCTGGTTATTCAGGCGTGAGTGGTTGGTGCAGCGAGTTTCCGACGTTTCAGGCGACGTGCCGCACTGACCAGCCACCCGACCTGAAGGGCGACCCACAGCCAGGGGTCGATCAGCGCATCCCAGACATTGCCTGTGGGTAGGCGGGTGCAGATAAACAAAACGAGAACACACAGCACCAGCGACCCCTTCAATCCCGGCGCTGAGCCACTCGTGCGTGTGCGCGCCTCCGTCAGCCACCCCAATGCGGCCAAAACCACCAGCACCGCCACTGCGACTGAACCGAATCCCCATGCGTAGACCGAGAACGGGAACCAGGCCAAGGTATCCAACAAGAGGACCCATCCCAATACGATTCCCAGCAACGACAAAATCCTGAGGGTATGGCGTGGGTCGCCACCCCCCGCAGCCCGCTGGGTCGCACCTTGTTGACCTTGCCCGAAAGCCCACGAGAAACAGATCAAACCACTCATCATGCTGGGCGCTTGAAACGACAGACCCAACCAATAAGCGGGTGACGACTCCCCCGGCACCAAGGTGAGCGCCATCACCAGCAAGGCTAGTCCGAATCGATAAGGCCGAGACAACTTGCCCGCCAGCTGCAAAGTGCCAGAGCCTAGCACCACGGCCCACATCACATACAACGCCACCCTCATGGCGGTGGCGTTGGGCAACAAAGGGTTGGTAGCAGAAGCCAGAGTTTGAAAATAAGTGCTGATGTCCATGAAATGATGACGCCTCAGCGCGCTGGGGTGGAGGTTGAACTGGTGGCCGGAAACGCAAAACGTTGCCACGAAATGCGCTGGCGTTGGTCGGTGTAACTCAGCCACAAGCTGTCATCTGCCCAGGTGATGGCAGGATAGGAATATTCATCTGAACCAGATCCGTGCGCCAGTGCCTGCGCCAGTGGCCAGTTTTTTCCGTCAGTTGATTCACTCAAGTCGAGCACGTTTCGGGAATGAAGCGATGAATTGTGGGCCAACCACAGCCGCCCTGGCCCGGTCGCCAAGCCAGCCACCGAGGAGTCCGGGTTGTCGAGTGTCAACTCCGGCACATCGCGCCAGTGCTGCCCGCCATCGGTGGTTTGGGCCACGGCGACCTTGCCCATGGGACTTTGGTCGCGCATCAGCGCCAGCCACTCCGCCTCTTTCAGCATCAATAAAGTGGGTTGCAGCAAGTGCTTGCGGCTGGAGATTCGCACCATGCCCTTGAACTCGCCGTTGCCGTCAAAGCGCAAAGCCACCGGGTACTTGATGCCCAGCTCGAAATGCACCGGCAACACCATGCCGCCATCGGCCAAGGCCAGCGGCGCGGTGCGCACCAGAAAACTGGTGTTCCACAGCCACGACAAGGGCAGCACCCGAACCACTTCAAACGACAGTTTGGAAAAGTCCTGGCCCGCATCGCGCTGGCGCAGATGCACGATGCGCGCCGCTGCCCAGCCGCCTAAACCGGTGGCCACCACAAACAAATGAACCTTGCCGTGGGCGTCCAGCCAGGCCACCGGATTGCCCAGGCGTCGGATGCCAAAGCCCAACTGCGCACCCACTTCATGCCGGTTCACCACAAACCGCGCCGCGCTCCATTGCTGCGTACGCCAGTCAAACTGGGAGGCGGCGATCTGCACGTTGTCCGCACTTTCGCGTGCACCGGCAAACCAGAAGGCCATGACGGAAGCCGGGTGCGTGGCAGGCAGCGCCAGCAGGCTGCTGGCATGCGCGGCGGGCGTCTGCTGCGGCATGGGAATGTGGCCGCGCCCCTGCAGCACCAGTGTTTGACCCGCTGCCACTTGGGCTCCCACCGGCCAAACCGCAGTAGCCAAAGGCGTCACTCCGCTGCGCCGCCCCAGATCCAGCCCGACCAAGGCCACGCAGATCAGCACACCGCAGGCGAAGCGGGTGCCTCTGGAGCGAAAAACGAAGGCCGTCAAAGATTCAAACATGGTCTATTGTTACCGGCTTCGCCCGCGTTTTCGGGCTTTGCTGAACACCAACCGTGCGAGATAATTCAAATTCATTTTGATCACAAACCATGCACCGCACCATTTTTGATACCCCACTCGTCAACACCCTGCTGCGCGCTTTCTCGGTGACTTTTTTGAAGCTCACCGGCTGGAAGATCGAAGGCTGCCTGCCGCCAGGTGCTGAAAAAAGTGTGTTGATCGCCGCGCCCCACACCAGCAACTGGGATTTGCCCTACACCCTGATGGTGGCGTTTGCGTTGCGGCTCACCCCGTACTGGATGGGCAAGGAACAAATCTTCAAGCCACCGTTTCGGGGGCTGATGATGTGGCTGGGGGGCATCCCGGTTCGCCGGGAAACGGCCAACAATCTGGTCGCCGCCTCGGTTGAAACCCTCAAAACAGCCACTGGGCCGCTGCAACTGATCGTGCCACCCGAAGGCACCCGCAGCAAGGTCCGCTACTGGAAAACTGGTTTTTATCATATTGCTGTCGGCGCCCAGGTGCCGATCGTGATGGCCTACATGGACTACCACCGCAAAATCAGCGGACTGGGCCCGGTGTTCGTCCCCACGGGCAACATCGAGGCCGACATGGCCGCAATCCAGGCGTTTTATGCACCCTTCAAGGGCAAGAACGCCGACCAGTTTCACACCGGTTAGGCCCTTGAACGCGCCCCTCACACGTCAGCACCTTGACCCCAACACCTGGGGCAGGTCCGTTTTGCGCGGGGCGAAGAGTTGGTGGCATCTGGTCCATTTTGGTGCCATCGTGATGGTGCTGGCACTGTCACCCTCCACCTACAACCGGGCCAACCGCGCCACAACGGCGCAGCATATTTATGCCAGCACCTGGCAAGTGTTGCCCTGGTTCACGGCCATGGCGGCCCTGCTCAGCCTGGTACTGATCCGCATCGTGGTCGTCTCGGCCCAAAGCTACGGCCTGTCGCAATTTGCGCTGGAGATGGTGGTGCGCGTGCTGGTGCTGGAACTGATCCCCCTGTCTGCGGCCATGTTTGTGGCGCTGCGGGCGGGGTTGGCTTTTAGCGCAGGGGGCGCCACCACAACCCATCTTCCCAAAGAAGAGGGCGTGAAGAGCCTTGAGGAGGCGTCGGGATTGACTTTGACGCGCTTGCGGCGTGAGTGGGTGCCGCGGGTGATGGCGGAGGCTTTCGCGGTGATGACGCTCGCCACGGTCAGCAGTGTGATTGCGCTGGTGCTTTGCTACCTGACGGTTTACGGCCTGTCGCCGTGGGGTCTGCCGGGCTACACACGCACCGTCGGTCATGTGTTTGACTTGGCGGTCACGCTGGGCTTTGGGCTCAAAACCGTTTTTTTTAGCCTGGCGGTCGCCGTGGTGCCCTTGGCTGCCAGCCTGGAAACACCGCGTGCCAGAGCGGACGACAACGCCGTGCAACCCGGCGCGGTGCGGCTCTTTCTGGTGCTGCTGTTGATTGAAGCGGCTTCTTTGGTCGTCAAATACATCTAAGCTTGCTGCATGGAAAAAACCCCCGAATCTGCTTCACCGCCCCTGCTGCCCATGGCCTATGTTGAGCGCAAAGCCATCGTGCTGCTGGTGATGGTCACGCTGCTGGTGTGCAGCTTTCTGCTCTACGTGATGGTGGCGCGCGGCGTGTTTGAGAGCACACAGCAACTGGTGCTGATCTCGGACGACTCCGAGGGTGTCATCGTCGGTATGGACCTCACTTTTTCGGGCTTTCCGATTGGGCGGGTGCGCCGCATCGAACTGAGCCCGGATGGCAAGGCCCGCATGGTGATTGACGTGCCACGCAAAGACGCTCATTGGTTACGCACCTCCAGCATCTTCACCATGGAGCGCGGCATGGTGGGCGAAACCCGTATCCGGGCCTTCAGCGGCATCCTGACCGACCCACCCTTGCCTGAAAACGCCGAGCGGGTGGTGCTGCGCGGCGATGCCAGTGCTGAGATTCCGCGCATCGTAACCTCCACCCGCGCCCTGCTGGAAAACCTGGAAAACATGACTGGCGCTGACGCCAGCATCAATACCAGCCTGGGCCACCTGAAAACCGTGACCGAACGACTCTCTGGTCGCTACGGCGTGCTTACCGGCGTATTGGGCAGCGAGGACAAAGCCAAAAAAATCATCGACGCGCTTGACCGCACCAACGCCCTGTTGGCCAAGGCCGATCAGCGGGTTTTTGGTGCCAATGGGCTGATGGACGGCAGCCAGGCCGCCGTGACACAACTCACCGGCGTGCTGACCGATGTGCGTGCCAGCTTGGTCAAAGTCGATGCGGTGCTGGCCGAAGCACAGGCGGTCGGCGCCAATGCGCGCGTGGCCACCACCGACCTCGGCGCCCTGCGAACCGAAGTCGATGTGAGCCTGCGCAAGGTGAGCCAACTGGTCGATGAGATCAACCGCAAATGGCCTTTTGCCCGTGACACGGAACTCAAATTGCCATGAAGACATTTTTAGCCACGGTGAGCGCGGCCCTGCTGCTGGGCGCCTGTGCCAGCCAATCGCCACCGCCCGACTGGCAAGCCAATGCGCATGCATCCCTGAAAACATTCACGTCGGCTTACCTGAGCGGCAACACCCGCTTGGCCGAGTTCGAATTTTCCCGCGCCAAACTTGACATTTCGAGCACCGGCCGCGCCGATTTATTGGCCCGCGCCGAGTTGACCCGATGCGCCACCCGGGTCGCAAGCCTGGAATTTGACGACTGCGCCGCTTACCAGCCGCTGGCGCCTGAAGCCCGGCCTGAAGAGCAAACCTACGCGGCTTTTCTGAACGGGCACTGGACCGGGATAAATGCTGCCTTGTTGCCCCCACAGCACCGCGCCTTGGTATTAAATTCAACGACATCGGCCTCGGTCTTGGGCACCATCGAAGACCCGCTGGGGCGACTGGTGGCGGCGGGGACTCTATTACAAAACCAGCGCTTAACGCCCGCCGACATCACCCTGGCCACCGAAACCGCTTCAGCCCAAGGCTGGCGGCGGCCGCTGTTAGCCTGGCTGGGCGTACAACTCAAACGCGCCCAAGACGGTGGCGACAAAGAGGCCACTGACCGACTGCAGCGGCGCATTGCTCTGGTGCTGCAAAGCGCCCCGAAAAATCAGTGAGCCGTCGGGGCGACTGATCGGCCAATATCTGGCCAGCGCCCGTGCAGGTAGACCCAGGAAGTCAACCCGATCAACATCATGGCCAGCGACGCTGCGGCCAGTGCCACGGTGGAATGCATCACCAGCGGTGCAAGCACCCCCGCCACCAAGCCATTGGCGCTTGAAGCAATAAACGCCTGTAACGAAGACGCCATGCCGCGCCGCTCGGGATGCAGATCCAGCACCAGCAGCGTCACCACCGGCACCATCAAGGCCCAGCCAAACGAAAAAATCGCAATTGGGAACAATGACCAGCGCACATCGGCCTTGAACAACAAGTTGGCCACCAAATTGAGGACGCCAATCGTCAACATGATCAAAAATCCGTACCTGATTTGCTGCTTGGGCGCCAGTTTGCCAGCCATGCGGCCACTGACCCAGGCGCCACACATGATGCCGCTGATGGTGAGCACAAAAAACCAGAAAAACTGCGTCGGAGCCAGCGCCAGATGCTCACCCAGAAACGCCGGGGCCGACAACACGTACAAAAACATGCCATTAAAAGGCACGCCACTGGCCAGCGACAGCAGGAAAAACCGCGGGTCGCGCCCCAGTTGCACGTAGCCCTGCATCAGGTTGCTAACCTTGAGCGGCTGCCGGTGCGTGAGGTGCAAGGTTTCGGGTAGCAACTTGTAATTGGCGATCCAGAGCGTGACGCCCACACCGGTCAGAAACCAGAAAACACTGTGCCAATCCAGATGCACGAACAACCAGCCGCCAATGATCGGCGCAATCGCGGGGGCCACGCCAAAATAGATCGTGATCTGGCTCATCACCTTTTGCGCCTGAGTCGGGTCAAACATGTCGCGCACCACGGCACGCGCCACCACAATGCCGGCCCCGGTGCTCAAGCCCTGCATGGCCCGAAAAAACACCAGTTGGCCAATGCTTTGCGACAGCGCGCAACCGGCCGATGCCAGCGTGAACGCCGCCATGCCCCACAGCACCACAGGGCGGCGCCCCACGCTGTCAGAGATCGCGCCATGAAACAGGCTCATGAAGGCAAAGCCAAACAGGTAGGCCGACAAGGTTTGCTGCATCTGCACCGGCGTGGCACCCAGAGAGTTGGCAATGCCCGAAAACGCCGGAATATAGGTATCGATCGAAAACGGGCCGAGCATGCCCAAAACCGCCAGCAAGACGGCCAGCGCCCAGCGCGGTCCGCGCCAGAGTTGTTGCGCGTTCGGGTTCATCCGCGGCGCATCAGCTGGCAGCGCCCAGCAAGGTCACCAGCACAATCACCACGCCCACCGACAAATTGACCGTGACCCAAAACCGGATGCTGGCCAGCGCGGCCCCGCCGGCCGGCCAATCCTGCGCCGTCACCGCACGCGACAAACGCTTATAAAGTGCAAACCGGATGTGGCCAAAAATGGCAAACATCAGCACGCCCAACAAGGCCATCACCATCCACTCGATCGGCATATTGAACTTGACGCCCGATTGCGCCATTTGCCGGGCCATGCGCCCAATCATCCAGCTGCCACTGGCCAGGGCCAGGGTTGACAACACCAGCACGGCCTTGAAAAATCGACCTAATACCGCGTGCATCAGTGGCACGCGAACCGGTGCCTCCAGCGTGGCCACCGCCGGCCGCAAAAAGAAATGGGCAAACACCATGCCGCCAATCCAGACGATGACAGACAACAGGTGAATGGATTTGAGTACGGCGTAAAACATGGGTAAATCGAGTCTTGAAGAGAGGGCTGGCAAGTGTGCCTGATGTTGCACGTTGGCGTACGGAGCAGCTCCAATTCACTTAATCGCTATATGTTTTATAGCTGCTTGCGCAATAAGCACGGGGGCTAGAGCTCTATTTCATATAAATCACAGAGTATCAACCAACCCTGCGAGCTGATGCGTTTAAAAGGAGTCATCGCGCCGCTCGCATTCCGGCGACGGGCTGTAACCGGCTGAGCGCACCTGCTGCTGTTGCGACAGTTCTATTTGAAACCAGTTGCAAACATAGTTGTCATAGCGGTAGCTCCACACCACACCACGCTCACGCCCAAGCGCCTGCGTATCGCTGGGCCGGCCCAAAAGCTTCAGCACCTCGTCTTGCGCCATGCCGACGTCAACGCGGTTGAAGTTCTGCTCGGTTAACACCTGTTCGGCACGGATGGCACGGCCTGTAGCGTCGAAATAGACAAACCAGGTCTGCTTGCCCAGGGGTCCGCGCGGAAACTCTAGTCGGCTGCCCCCGTCAACTTTGCGCTCGGTGTCAGGATGCCCCATCTGTGCCACCAACGCCTCCCGGCTCATGCCGACCAGTGCTGCTGGCGGTGCGTAGCTGCTGCAAGCCGGCAACAGTGCGAATCCAAAAACGATAAGACTCCAACGTAAAAACCGATGGTGTTGCATGATTTCTCCTTATCTTGACCTGCAAAAAAGCTGAGTGTCATTGTATTTTGTGACACCTATCAACCTAGGATTTACCCCCATCCCCTTGAAAGCCTGCCAAATGCCCTTATCATTAGCACTCGTAGGAGTTGAGTGCTAACAAGGCTTTTAGCCCACCGCGTTGACTCCTCAAGTTAATGAATGCCAGCTTGCTCCCAAGTTGGCATTCGTGATTTCAACCTCTGTTTAAACCTCAAGGA
>SERZ01000456.1_pt1 | contig 27575 bp, 12 predicted proteins | sample 3171461 | NCBI WGS metagenome assembly SERZ01 (sample SAMN06051861, study PRJNA518727) | freshwater metagenome | biome: subpolar coniferous forest; feature: holomictic lake; material: water; isolation source: holomictic Lake 227, 6 m depth | place: Canada: near Kenora, Ontario | collected... | reverse complement strand
CCTTTTAACCTTCGGATCCAACAGCGAGAGGCCTAGGAGTTTGAGGCTTTGGGCTCCTGCAACCGGAATGGCCACGTATTGGGTCTCCTTGCCGGCCGGGATCTCCTTGACGACTTTTCCATCCAGCACGATTTGCAGGCTGGCTTTCTCGGCGACCTGCGCGTGGAAGCTCAGCCACTGGTATTGACCACCCAGCTTGAAGCTGAAATCGTTAGGGGCCTTGAAACTCACCCCGCGATCGAACCACTCGCCGTTGATAATCAACGGCGTTCCATTGGGCATCCCATCATCATTGCTGATTTTATGGAAGAGGCCCAGGATGGGTTTGTCGGAACCGCACAAGCTCAGGTACACCTCCTTGCTTCCATCGAGCACCGCGACCTCCGGGCGCACACGCGGAACCGGCTTGTTGTCGAAGCCATTCTCGAAGACCGGCGCGATTGTCCCGCCCTCGTTGAGGAGAAGAGCTTGCGATTCGTAATCCATGCCATTGTTGAGGACGCCGGTGGCAGTCAGGCGCTTGCCGTCGGCCAGCACGTCGGCTCCGTGCATGTCAGTCAACCAGAGCTTGCCCGAATACGCCCCCGGCTTGTCGGCCGTCAGTCGGATAGCGATCACGCCCGCGGGATGGCTCGCAATAATCTCGCGGCGATAACGCACGCCGTTGAAGGTATAGCTCACCGTGTGGATCCCTCGCTCGAGGTCAAGTTCACGCCGGTAGTCCTGCGGCTTTTCATGGCCGAGCTGAAGTAAGAGATCGCCAAAAGCCTGGTGCGATCCCGTGTCAGCCTCGTTGCCTGTCCAGAGCGATTTTTCGTTAAACATGATCCGCTCAAGGTCGGTCTTGCCGTAGATCATCGAACCGAGATCGCCATTGCCGATCGGCAGCGCCTCGGTCATCCAGTTATCGGAGGCGGGCTTGTCGTACCAGAGTTTGGTGTCTGCAGCCCTAGCCGACAGGGCGGTCATGGCTGCCAGAAGAAGAGACAGGAGAGTGTATTTCACAAGTTGCATTATGGGACCATTCATTTTCGTTATTGTTGCTGTCAGTAGAGTTCCTCCGACCGGATGGTTATTTCACCGCCTCGGGCACAGCGACCAGCAGGCGGGCGGACTGGCCCGGGAGGGATTTCACCGCATACTCGCCCTCGTGGACTCCGAGATCCTCATCCGTCCAGAAGTCCTTGAGACGCGAGCGCTGCTTGAGCTTGAAGGTGCGGTCGGCGGGGGTGTTTTCCCAATTGAACGCATAGAGATACTGGCGATCGCCGATGTCGGTGACGCCAGCCTCGAACTTGTTGTTCTCGAACCGTGCCGTCTTGCCCGTCGGCGGGACCAACTTCTGGAGGATGGCCTTTTGCTCGGAACCGAGATCCGGGATTTTGTCTCCCGAGAGGACCAGTCCGCCGGCGGCATGGACCACCGAGGCGTGGAGGAGGCGGATGTTGTCGGGCATGGGTTCGCCCTTTTTTTTCTGCCAATCTCCCGCCAAGAGGACGCAGTCGGGATCAAGAACCCAGAGGCGTCCGTTCTGCCATCCCCTCATAAGGTTCTCCCTGGCAGCTGCCCGGAAGCTTCCGATGTTGCGCGCCAAATCGTTTCCGGTGCGCATGGCATTGACAAGCCCCAGCGAGGGCCACATCGGGGCGTTGCACCCGAGGATGACGGCACCCGGTCCCGCTCCCCGCAGCACGGCTTCCATCCCCCGGCGGTAGGCCTCCACGCGGGTGGACTTGGGGTTGAAATGTTTGCCGCCGTGGATCGTTCCCCAGAAGTTCGCATCCAGCTTGAAGTAGGTAATGCCGTAATCTTCCCGCATCATCTTGAAGGTTTTCTCCAAGTAGGCGCACGCGGCCGGGTTCGAGCCGTCCAACGGGCGCCAGAAACCGCCCCTCCATCCTCCAAAGCTGATCTTTGCGGAGTCCATCGGCGTGCCATCGTCGCCCTGCACATACCAGTCAGGATGGGCGGCAAGTGTTTTGCTGCGGTAATCCGCAACAAACGGCCCGACCCAGATCGCCGGCAGCATGCCCTGGGCTTTGATGGCGTCCGCCGCAGCCTTCATGTCCCCCCATTTCGGATCGACGAGTTCCAGATCGCCTTCAAGATTATAGCCCTCGTCGATCTGGATGAATTTCATCTGCGGCAGGTTGTTGGAGAAGAATTCCGCGGCCTGGGTGACTATCTTCTGGTTTCCGGCATTCCCGACTCCATACCAGGTGCACCAGCCCGCGCGCTTATCCAGCGGAGGCTGCGGGAGCGGAGGGTGGTTGCGGTTGAGGTCGGCGGCCAGTCGGTCGAGCAGCACATTGCGATCCGGCCCGGCGAGCGCCAGAAACTCTTCGAGCTTCCAGGTTTCGCCCGGTGCGAGTTCCAGCCCCTCGGAATCAACCGAGACGCGCAGTTGCTTCGCATCGAAGGAAAACCGGCCGATGAAACGGTGGCACGAGGTGAAGGCCAGCAACAGATGCCCGCCCACCGGAAAATCGAGCGTCATCATCCCGTAGGCGGTTGGCAAACCATCCGGCTCAGGGATTTTGTAATGCCCCACGTCCGAATACGGCCCGCGCCAAGTCAACCTCTCCAGCGTCCCGGCATTCTGGGCGAGTTTCTGAAAGCCCTCGCCATACACCGGAGTCTTCGGGTCGAGCCCGTGCGCAGGAAGGTTGAAGAGGATGATATTGCGCAAGCGCACCGGTTCCTTGCCGACATTGCGGATCGACGCCGTGCAGAGGTCGCCGTTCCAGACGCGCTCGACCTTCACCTGCTCCGGCCCCAGCACCTTGCCGGCAGTGTCCTCCAAATGGGTGGGCGCCCCCTTGAGCAGCGAGAGAAATCCCGGAATGGGATCTAGCGTGGCGGCTTGGGGAGGTGTTGCTGTCACGACCGCCAACAGGAGGGTGATCAATGTATTTTCCATGGTGTTCCTTTTCTACTCGTATTTACGGGCTTCTTCCTGTACCACCCGGCACCACTCCACGACATTTTCCGGACGGTGACCAAGGGTGTGGTTGTCTTTCATGATGCACTCGACATGGCACCCCTGCGTGATCGCAGCGATGGAGGCAACCGTATTGGTTCATGATCAAGTTCCTTTCCAGGTGAGTTAGCGAAAGATGAAATACAGCGTTATAGAAATGACCGGGTAGAGAGCGTAGCGGGCCCTTCTTTGCCAGCCAGCGGGTGGGGCTGAGTGGCCGGCAGGTTCGTGAGCGCATCCCAGCCGCCCACCGCGTGGAACCCGATGGCGGTGATGCCCCAATCCATATTAGTTATTCCTGTGGTCATTGCCCCATCTCCTTAATTTTTTCCGATTGGATGGTTTTGATTTCGCCGTTGACGCGGACCTTGACTTCGCGTGGTTCGGGCGAGGCGATGCGGTAGTTGGTCACCTTGCCATCCTTCCACGTCATGTCCACGGTGAAGCCCCCGCGGGCACAGATCCCCTTGACCGAGCCAGCGGACCAAGCTTTGGGCAAGGCAGGCAAGAGACGGATGATCTGCAGTCCCTCGGCATCTTGTTCATGGCTCTGAAGCAGCATCTCGCCCAGCATGGCGGCATATCCGAAACTGCCGTCCATCTGAAAAGGTGGATGGTTCTGGAATAGGTTGGGTAGCATGTTGTATGTCAGCAGCCCAGCAATGCAGTGGTAGGCCTTCTCCGGCTCGGCTAAGCGTGCCCAAACCGTACCGCGGAAGACCCACGCCCATTCACGGCGGGAGTCGCCGGTCTCGCCACGGGCGGCCAGGGAGATTGCCGCCGCCTTGGCCAGTTCGGGAGTGGCGGTCGGTGTGATCTGCCGGCCGGGAAAGACCGCGAGCAGATGCGAGGTGTGGCGGTGCTGATCTTTCGGGTCGTCGCGATCTTCAGCCCATTCCTGCAACTGGCCCCATTTACCGATCTTCGGCCCCAGTAAACGGCTGCGCATCGTTTCGATTTTTTTGCGGAACTCCTCATCCTTGCCCAACACCTTGGCACCTTCAATGTAGTTGCTAAACAGATCGTAAATTAACTGTTGTTCGTAGGAGTTCCCTTCCACCTTGGGGCCGTGCTCTGGCGAGATGCTGGGGGGACTGACGAGTTTGCCGTCAGCACGCTCCTTCAGGAAGTCTTCCCAGAATTCGCACAACTCCTTCATGATCGGATAGGCGCGGGTCTCCAAATAGTTCGTGTCGCGCGTGAAGGCATAGTGATCCCAGATGTTCTGTGCAAGCCACGCCGCGTCGCCGGGAACCCAGTGGTACGTAGCACCGCCGAAGATGCCGTTCTCGGAGCGGGTCGCCCAGCCGCGCGTGCAAAACTCTTTCTTCGTGGCATCGCGACGGACAGGGATCACCGACCACAACCACTCGGAAAACGGTTCGAAGCAGCCGGGCAAATTCGCCATGTCCACAAACCAGTAGTTCATCTGCACATTGATGTCGGAATGGTAGTCGCAGCGCCACGCCGGATTAATGCTGTTGTTCCAGACACCCTGCAATGTCGCCGGCAGATCACCTGGGCGAGATGAGCTGATCATCAAGTAGCGGCCATACTGGAAAAGCAAGGCTTCAAGGTCTGGATCCGGAGAAACGGCTGGATGCTTAGAATAGGTGTCCGCCAGTTGATATGTCTTCAATCGTTGATCCGTAGGTAAGTTATGCGCTGACTCCGGGCTGGCACCCAAGTCCAGACTCAATCGCCCGAAAAGCCCTTGGTAATCTTTGACATGCCGGTCCAACAAATCGGAATAGGCCGTGCCGACCGCCTTTTCCAAGCGTTCCATGATGGCCACATGCGGATGCGCCCCGCGCCAGCCCTTGCTCCGGTCCTGGACGAAATCGGTGCCGGCATCGAGAAACACGGTCAGCGTGTTGACGCCGCTGAAGACGAGCTTGCCGTCGTTGGCTTCCACTGTGCCGCCGTCGTTCTGCGCGACCACCTGCGCCTCGTAATCAAGAGCAATGGTGTACTTCGCATTCTTTCTGGACAAACCGTACGTGTAACCGGCCAGATTGCCTTTGGCGGTCAGGCGGTTGCCGTCGGCGGTGACGCTAGCCTTGTGCGCATCGGTCAGCGCGAGGGTGCCGGTGAGCGCGCCGGGTTTGTCGGCGGTGAAGCGGAACACCATCACATTCGCCGGGCGGCTGGCGAAATACTCGCGCTTATACTGGACGCCACCGCTGGAGTAAGTCATCGTATGGAGCGAACGGCTGATGTCCAGCTCCCGGCGATACGACGTGTCCGTGGCCGTGCCCGGCGGGTTTGGATTTAAGGCGATTTCGGCCACTTGGAAATGCGGCGCATTGTGGGTTTCGAGGAACTCAAAACGGTAGTGCGCGTATGCGGTCTGGTTATTGACCTGAAAAGTCTTGGGCGACCGCCGGACTGGCCACGCCGGAACATCCTTCTGCTCGTCAAGCACGGTCCAGGCGACGCCATCCGGCGAACCGAGGAAGCGCCATGCCTTGGGATCACGCTCCGGCATCTCGCTGGCTGATGTGATGGTGTAGGAGGTGACCGCCGGCCATTGGGGCGGCATCGCCATCTGCCACATGATGGGGAACCGGCCACCGTGCTCCATGCACCATTTGGTCTCCGGCTTGCCATCAACGCTCTCCAGGATGGTTTCCGTTCGCGGCGTGGCATGGTTGCTCGGATTGGTGACCGTCCGCTCTCCGCCCTCGAAAGTCACTATCACGTCGCCAAACGCCTGATATGCACCGGTATCGTTTTCGTCACCAATCCAGAGGCTGTCCTCGTTGAACTGGATGCGTTCACGTTTGATGCCGCCGAAGACCATCGCGCCGAGTCGCCCGTTGCCGATGGGCAACGCCTCCTGCTCCCAGCGCTCCGCCGGTTTGTCGTACCAGAGTTTCGTATCGGCGGCAGTGGCCGCTGTAGCCACCAGCAGAGCCGTGAGGAGAGTGTGTGTTATGTGTTTCATTGTTGATGCCTTGTTTTATCGGTTACTTGATTATTTAAAGTTTCTCAGAACGAATTGGGTTCGTCTCACCATTGACGCGCACTTTGACCTCGCGCGGTTCGGGCGAGGCGATGCGATAATGGGTCACCTTGCCGTCCTTCCATTCCATGTCCACGGTGAAGTTTCCGCGGGCGCGCAGGCCGGTGACTTTGCCGGTGGACCAGGCTTCGGGCAAGGCAGGAAGCAGACTGATCTCATAGGGGGCCACACCAGGCTTGGATTCCTTTACTTTCCGGTGGCTCTGGAGGAGCATTTCAACAACCGCAGCGGGGTAGCCGCCATTGCCGTCGGTCTCCGCCGACCCGACATCGGCGAACAGGTTGGGACAGAGGAACCGATCGGAAATGAACCGCACCAGCAGGTCGTGCCCGGCGTTGCCCCTGTAGAGACGCGCCCAAAGAGCGGCCCGCACGGGCAGACTCCACTCGACGTTGCCTTGGATGCCGCGCTCGATCAGGGAGACGATGGCAGCCTGAGCCTGTTCGGGTGTGTCCTCCAGACTGATCCGTTCGCCAGGGTGGAGACCGATGAGTTGGGAGGTGTGCCGGTGATGAATCTGGTGGGAGTCAATGTCCACCATCCATTCCTGAAGTTGACCGCGGGACCCGATGGCCGGCAACAGCAGTTTGTCGCGCAGTTCCCCGAACGTGCGGATTTCCTCATCGTTGATGCCGAGGATTTGCGCGGCCTGAACCGTGTGGTCGAGGACGTTATAGACCAGCTCCTGCTGATACGTGGTCCCGTCGCACGGGCCCACGAAGTTTTCCGGCGACCACCCATACGGAACCACCAACCGGCCGTCGGGAAGCGCCTTAAGATGGTCGGCCCAGTAGTGGCAGACTTCCTTCATGATCGGGAAGGCGCGGTCCTTGAGGAATGCCTTGTCCTGAGTATATGCATAGTGCTCCCAGTAATGCATGCAATACCAGGCGTTCGCGGCCCGATCCGGCAGCCATCCCTGCCCGCCCCGGATGTTATGCGAGGTGCGGATGTCGAACCCGCGGACCTTATCCTTCGGGAGCCCGGCATTGTACTCCGTATCGGCCAAAGCCAGTTTTCTCCAGAAGGGCAACTGGCTATCGGTCAGATCGAAGAAGGCCATGTGGCATTCGGGAATTCCGGTGACCTCGGCAGGCCAGTGGCACTCCTGAATGTCGATGTTGGAGTGGTAATCACAGTGGCAAACAATACCGTTGTCGCACCAGAGCCCGTTGAGATTGGCCGGAAGCGCTCCGGGCCGGGTACTCGCGATGAGCAGGTAGCGGCAATACTGGAATATCAGTGCCTCGAATTCCGGATCCAAGCCGTCCGTGTCTTCGAGGCGGCGGAGGTCAGAGGGCATCTGACGGCGAGCCAGTGGCGACTTGCCCAAGTCGAGGGTCACCCGGCCATAGAGACTGGAGTAATCGGCCACGTGAGCGGTACGCAGTGCATCAAAGCCCTTGGAGGCGGCACGCCGGACATCGGCCGCTACGGCAGCGCGGGGATCAGCTCCGAGGAACTTTTTCGAGGGGTCCATGACGTAGTTGGTCCGCGCCGCAAGAAAGAGAGTCAGACTGTCGCAATTGCGGAACCGGATCGAATCGCCCTCGACCTCAAGCGTTCCTCCCGTGGCTTCAACGGCCAGGCGCGATTCATAAATCTCGCCATTGGGCAGGGTGCCCCGGATCACCAGGGTATGATCTTCAAGCATGATCGTGCCGCTGTGGCCGTCCTTGACGGAAAGGGTTCCACTGTAGGAACCTTTCCGGTCAGCAGTCATCCGCATGGCGATGATCTGGTCGGGGTTGCTTGCGATTGTTTCCCGGTGAAAATGAACTCCGTCCAGCAAGTAATCCACCGTGGCCGTGGCGGTGTTCAGGTCCAACGCCCGGCGGTAGCGGGTGATTTGACCCGGTTTGTCGAAAACGAGATTCACCTCGCCGAAGCGCTCGTACGCGCCCATGGTGTCGAAGCTGTTGCTCGGATTCTCGTCTCCAGTCCACAAACTGCTTTCGTTGAATACGATTCGGTCCGTCGGATAACCACCCAACAGCAGTGCCCCGATGCGCCCGTTGCCGACGGGCATTCCCTCCTTCTCCGGACGGCTACCGGGCCGGTGATACCAAGCCGTGTCGCGTGGAAGTTCTGCAAAAGGGGAAGGCTTCGAGCGGTCGGAGATGATGCCGACGAGGTGAACCAGTCCGACCTGGAGGCCGGAATGGCCAACGACCGCAGGGAAAGTCACCCGGTAACCTTGGTAAGCGGTGGTGCCGGAGAGGCACACCGGCTGCTCCTCCCTGCGTTTGGTGAATGGTGCAAGGGGCAGGTTTTTTGCGATCAGCTCGAAGGTTCTGCCTCCGTCCTTGGTCCCCTCAACCGTCACACGTGCGGGATCACACGCTGGCGGCGCATCGAAGGCGGATCTGATATATAGCCCCTGAAGAACAGTCCATCCCGCACGTGGATAGACAATCAGACCCGACCCGGCATACCCGGCCCCGTACACTGAATCATTGCAATACTTATGTTTGGGCGCCGCCTGCGTGAACATCCCCAAGACGGGCTGCGCTTTCGATTCCCCGTATGCCGGCTTGGAAGGGTCGCCCACGGGAAAATACTCGTCAAATTCCGTGTTGAGAATGCTGGTTGCGCCATGTTGCGCCTTGATGCTGCCCTCTCGGAAATACTCCTCAGAAAGTGAGTTGAGAATAGGGCTCGCAACTCCGGGTGAGGCGGCGTTGGTCGTGGACGGGATCGCCAGGGCGGAAAGCATCGTAGCGAAGATAAGCGTGCGATTCATTGTTGTTCCTTTTGAGTTTCTTTAAGTGAATATTCCAGCAGTTACTCCTGCCTCAGTTCAAACCTCTCGCCGGGGCCGGTTGTGAACTTCACGAGGTCGCCGGCAAGCGCTTCCGCAGGCTTTCCATTGCGGACCAACTGGATCTTCTTGCCCGGCCACGGATTACGCAGCGTACAGGGCTGGCCACGCTCGCTGACGATGCGGACATTTTGCACGGCTCCACCTTTTTGTTCGGCTGAGACGAGGAAGGCGCCGTAGGCGCGAAGTTTGTCGAAGCGGGCATCCTTGCCTGCGGGCCAGTTGGGGAAGAGCCGGATCACGCACTGGTGGCTCTGCAGAAGCATCTCATTGATTGTCGCTGTGACAGTGCTGCAGGTCTCGATACCGCCGCCCCAGCGGTCGATGACAAAGTTGCGATAACCGAATTCGTCGATCAACGTGTGCAATCCGTTTAGGATCGCGTTGGGATCATACCCGGCCCGGGCCATCCCGGGGTAGAAGCTCATGGTGGTGTTGGCACCTTTCCAAGCCTTCGGATGCTGCTCGATGCTGTTACGGCTGATTTCGATCATCTCCGGACTGCTCTCCAGGCCGATGGCGTCGCCGGGGTAGAGATGCATGAGGCCGCACGTGACACCACGGACATCGAAATCCAGGCCCTCTTCTGAGTAACGGAAGACCTTCTTGCCGTTGCGCTCGAAGACGGTGTAATTGCTGAGGTGCTCGAGGATGTGTTGCCATTTCTCCCGCTTGTCAGCATCGACGCCCAGTTCCTGGCTCATCTCCAGTGTCGCTTTCAGGCATGAGCGGAGAAAACTCAGGCTCATCGGGTTGTTTTTGTCTCTACCGGGATCCCCTCCTTCGAAAATATTGTCGCGAACGATGCTGTAGCGGCCGTTTTCCCAGACCAGGTCGTCCTCCCAGAACGCCGCCACTTCGCGCATGTAAGGATAGACTTTGCGGGCATAAGCCGGGTCGAGCGTGGCGTTCCAGCGCATGGCCATGTTAATCCCGCCAAAGAGGGCATCGCACTTCTGGCCGGCGAAGAAATGGTTGGCCGGCAAATCGTTCTTCCAACCATCGTGGGAATTATCCCAGCAGGCACAGGATCCCTTTGGAGCGATGCCCACGCAGTAATAAACCCCTTTGCGGCCCAGATATTTCTCCGCCATATATTTGCCGCGCTCCATGAATTGCAGAACCGGCGCATCGTAAGGCTCGGTGATGCCGATGTGGTTGGCCGCGTAACAACCCCACCACGGCCCCTGATGATTGTAGTTCATGTGGTAGTCGCCCCCCATCCCGGGACGATCACTCGAAGCCCAGTTACCAAAGAGCGGCGGTGCAAACTCCTTGTTCCGGCTGCAGCAGGCCATGATGTAGAAGGAGCCGTAGTAATAGCCTTCCAGCACCGGATCGCTGATCTCCACGGATGATTCGTTCCAGAAGTTCCGCCACCACTGGCGATGCTCCTCCCGCCGCTTGGCCACCGCGCCATCGTCGAGAGATTTGGCTCCCTTGATCGCGGCGGCATGGAAATCGGGTTGTTCCTGATTGGTGCGGACTGCGGCCACCAGGCGCACGGGCTTGCCCGGCTGGAGGGTCAGAGTCCTTGGCGTCCCGTCGATCCGGCGCGTTCCCGTGGTATTGCCCCTGAGGCGAAGCAGGAGAGCTTGTGCGTCGGAGGTAATGACAGCTACGATTCTATTCGTGGGAGCTAAATTTTCCATTGAACCCACCGTACGGCCTCCCGCTCGGACTTGCAGGTGGTATCCCGAACGCCGCTGATTTTGTGCGATTACCACACCCTTGTCCGGTTCGCCGATCTGCAAAATCCGTCCATTGGCAGCCGCAGGCGTCATATCCAGAACCATTGTGAAGGACTTCGGGGCAAGCGCGACCTCCCCGAGAGAAACGCCGTCGATTTTTTCCTTTGAAATGTCCATGCTGCCCGGGTTGCTTTGGCGCGTACTGAAAATCGACTTCCCGTCGATTCCCCCGCCTTTTTGAAATTTGGCGATTTCTTCCTCGCTCAGGGCGCGATCATAGAGGTCGAGCGCGTGAATCTGGCCTTGGAATGACTTGGAGTATTGCTGCTTCTCTTTATTGACCAGTTGACGGCCGCCGATAAAAACGGGTGATTTCTCCGCCGGCACTTGGTCGGCAACACGCTCAGCGGGGGCCACCGTGCCAGCGGCACTTCCTTCCATGCTCACCGCCAAGGTGGCTTGACTCTCCCAGTCGTAGCCCGCCCCGGTGAAAGAACGCGAAAGCCAACTCACATCGCCCTCCCGTCCCGTTTCCACCGTCGCCCCGTTGCCGAAATAGGTCCACGGACTCGCCTTGAGTTCCACGGGCTTGCCGGTGCAGGATATGTCCACAATCAGTTCATGGCCAGTGGCCGGGGTCCAGGAACGCATTTCCACCGTGCCTTCAGGCTGGGTGAAGGTCTGACGCACCTCGGCCTTGGCGATGTCCTGCACGGCCTTGTAGCTGGCCCCTTTCAGCGCAGGGATTTCCAGATCGAGCGCGCCCACCAAGGCCGGGGTGAACCATGGGAAATACGGCTGAGGCCGCCAGAAATCGCACGTGGAGATGTAGAACGTCTGCTTCTCCGGAGCGCCGCCCACGAGCACGCCTATATCCCCATTGCCAAGCATCGGCGCGTCCGTGTTCCCGTTGGTAGGAACTTTTTTTGGCGGAACAGTCCAGACGCCCTCATAACGGGAAACAATGTTCTCCGCGTTCTTGGGAACATTACCGGCACTGGACAGATCCTCGCCGGCGCGAGTACTTGGAGGACAAGCCGAAGCCAGGAGGAGGAAGATCAGAAGGGTCGATTTTATTGGTTTCATGATTCGTGTAGTGCTTTGTGTTTTATTTGTTGAACGGATCTTCTAAGTTGGAACCCGCCTTCAGCTTCAGTAACTCCGGTGGAACGACACGGACGGTGCGCCGGTAGCGCGAGAGCTCTTTGCCCCCGGAATCCTTGAGTGTCAGCTCCAAATCAAACGATGGCACCTGCCGAGTAACCGGCAAGAGATCGATCTCCTCGCCGCCGACAGCAACGCCAACTGCCGGCACGTCGCGTTTTTGTTCGCCGCTGAGCAAAACCTTGCCGGCATGACTCACCGTCCAATGAATCGCTGCGCCAGGGAATGATTCCGAGAGATCATTGGCGACCCAGAGTTTCATCGCGTCTGGCTTGGCCCCTGTGAGTTGGGGAAGCGCGACCACCGGTTGGTTGACCTGCGCCATGGCGTAGTAGGCCTGCTTGGGGCGTTGGTCGTGGCTGACGATGGATTTTGGCCAGTGAGCCGGCACCACATCGATGAAGTGAAACTGGAAGTAGCCGCCCACGGCATCCGGCGAGAGACGCATCCCGATGGTTCTGTCGGCCATCAATGACGCCTGGTAATTCTGGCTCGCCTCGATGTATTCCCCGAGGTTTTGCGGATCGCGACCGAGGCCGGCGATCTGTTTCACGTCGTGCTTTTTGACCTGCGCCGCGGCCCAGAGCGTGTCGGTTTCGGGTGCAGGCGGCTTGATCTGCGGCGGATAATGGTCGCGCATCGTCTCGTAGGCGTCGAGAGCCTCGGCTCCATACTCGCCCACCGTCACCAGGCGGCGCGGGGAGAAAAAGCCCAGATTATACCATGTTTGCGGGACATTGTTTCCATACCAGCCGGAGTAGGAATGGCTGTCGTCAACGGCGTTGGCCCGCAAATCTTCAGGCAGGTTCCACGGAACCCGGCTGGAGGAGGAGCGGCCGCTGATGGGTTTGAAGATGCGCTGCGGGTCAACGGCTAGCGCTGCACGCAGGACCGGCTCGACCTGGTAATCGCACTCGTTGCCAAAGCAGAGCAACACGACGCCGGGATTATTGTAGGTCTGGCTCGCGAGCACGGCACCGGTGTGGGGGAATTGCTCGCTGCGAAGGCCGGAGCGGGAGATGCCAGCGCCCTGCTCCTGCTGGCTCATGATGCCGAGGCGATCCATCAGTTCCCGCACGTCGGGGAAATCGACATGCTGGTTCACGCGCGTGCAATTGAAGTTCGCGGCTTTCAAGAGCAGCAAGGCGTTGAGCAGTTCTTCGGTCTGGCCCCAGTAGGAATAACAGTTCAGACCGTGGGTGTTGGTCCCGCGCAGATAACACGGCTTCCCATTGAGCAGAAATGTCCCTGAGGCAAGCCCGTCCTTAGCGGGTGCCTCCGGTTTCGGACTCGGCTGTGCGTAGGCCAACTTGGTCCATTTCACGCCGTCATCGGAGACCAGCAGATCAAAATTCCACTTCCTGTTCTGCACATCCAACCAGCCAATGGCGATGTGGTCAAACTCGCCTTTCCCGTCGAGTGGAAACTGAATCCAGCGGCCGCGTCCCACGGCGACCCAGCAGCTCTCCATCTTGCCATCGAGCGCCAACTGGGGGTTGTCTCCGGAATCGGGGGGTAATGAGACCCAGATGGGCTCCTTCTTGCCATCGAGCGCCTGGGCTGGCGGATGTTGCTTGGTTGGCTTATCCGTCGTAATGCGGGTCTTGTCGGGCACGATGGCCGGGCAGTCCACTTCCCTGATCGAGTTCACGCTGCTAAAATTGCTCCCGCGCGCCACAATGCGCAGCCAGTTCGCTTTGACAGGCTTGAAGGTGTAAATCGGCATGGTGAGCGGGGTTTTCTCCGGCTCTCCCTTGCGGTGAAGTAGCCCAAAGCTACGACAACCAAACAACACATCCCGCGCATCCGAATCCCCCGCCGTCACCCGGCACCGGTATAAATACGGCGACTCCGGCGACCACACCTTGGCCTCGGGCATCGGAATATCCACCACGTTTTCCTTGCCTGTCTTGGTGTAGGAGCGGCCCGCGAAATTCTCCGGCATGATCTCCACTTTAAGGTCCGTCGCAGGTTTGCCGTCCAGCTCGACCTTGATGCGGGCCTTACCGTCACTCAGGTCATTCCGGGCAAAGATGGCCGAGATGTGGACCCGACCTGTCTGCTCAAGGTAGACCTTGCCGAAGATGCCGAATCCGCCTCCCATGTGATAGCCGATGGGCAGATTGCCGGGGATGGACTGCGCACGATCCGGCGTGTAGCGCTGTTTGGCGGCACGCACGTCCGGGAAAATTCCCCAGTGGCTCATCGGCTCTCCATACATATTCCCCGAAATGACGCGCACGGCGAGGGTGTTCTCCTTCTTGAGCTTGCCGGTCACATCGAAACGAAACGGCTCGTAATAGATGCCGTGCATGCCGAGCAACTCCCCGTTGAGATAAACCTGGGCCTCCCACTCGACGCCGTCGAAGCAGAGCCAGGTCCGCTTGCCCGCCGGCGTTGGTTCCGCGCGGAAAGGCGTGCGGTACCAACAAATCGTCTCCGCATTTCTCCCATGTCCCTGCCATTGGTCCACTTTGTCCGGATCGACTGCCGAGTCGTCGCTTTCGGCTGTCCGATAACGCCACTCCGGCACCGTCGTGCTCTCCCACTTCGAGTCATCAAATCCGACGCCATGCCAGTCCGGCGCGGGGGGAATCCCCTCGGCCTTCGGCATCGCCTTCGCTTCGTAAGTGAATTTCCATTCGACCTGCAGGATCGTCCGAGCGGGCTTGGGCAACGGCACGGGCAGCGACCTCAGATACGGCGCGTACTGTTGGCGCAGTTCACCGAGGCGTGCATCGAGTTCCTGGGGGTTGGCCGGCGCGGTGGACCGAGGCCAGACTTTGGGCTGATCGGGTACGTTGTCGGCAAGGGTTACATTCACAGCTCCGGCAAGGAACAGGCCGCGCAGCAACAAGGAGATGAGAAGTGAGGGGGCGTGTTTCATCGCTATTCCTTTTTGTTTCATGGTTATTTGCGGGCGTTAAAATTTTTCGGAACGAATGGTTTTGGTTTCGCCGTTGACGCGGACTTTGACCTCGCGCGGTTCAGGCGAGGCGATGTGGTAGCTGGTGACCTTGCCGTCCTTCCAGTCGATGTCCACGGTGAAGCCTCCCCTCGCCCGCAGGCCGGTGACCGAACCGGTAGCCCAATTCCTGGGCAGGGCGGGCAACAAGGAAATGATGAAGGATGAAGGATGAGTTATGAATGAAGATTCCACCTGTTCTTTCTCCCGCTTCAATTCATCATTCATCATTCCGCATTCATCATTTACCTCATGGCTTTGCAGAAGCATCTCGCACACCGCGGCGGCGTAACCGAAGTTGCCGTCGATCTGGAACGGCGGGCAGAGGTTCAGCAGAGTTGCCGTCATCTGATATTTCACCTGCCCTTGGAGAATCTTCAGGGCACGGTCGCCGTCGTGAAGGCGGGCCCATATGCAGCCCCGCTGGGCGCGGCACCAGCCAACGCCCATGTCGCCACGAGCATTCATGGTAACCTTGAGGGCCTCCGCCAACTCGGGAGTCTTCAGGGGCGTGATCTGGCGGCCGGGGAAAAGAGCGAGCGTATTGGAAAGATGCCGCTGCAGTTCCTTGGGATCGTCGATGTCTTCGGCCCATTCCTGGAGCTGCCCCCATCTGCCGATCTTGGGACCGAGCAGACGCGAGCGCATCGACTCGACCTTGGCCCGGTAATCGGCGTCCACGCCAAGGTCATTGGAGACCTCGATGTAGTTGGTGAAAAGGTCATAGACCAATTGCTGCTCGTAGGAGTTACCCTCGGCGGGTTTGCCGTGCTCGGGCGAGATGCTCATCGGGCTGACCAGTTTCCCATCGGCCCTTTCCTTGAGGAAGTCCTCCCAGAATTCGCACAGCTCCTTGATCATCGGATAAGCCCGTGTCTTGAGAAATTCTTGGTCGCGGGTGAAGGCGTAGTGATCCCAGATGTTTTGGAGCAACCATGCAGCGTCGCCGGGCACCCAAAAATAGGTCGCGCCACCGAAGATCCCGTTTTCAGAACGGGTCGCCCAGCCGCGTACACCGTAATAGGCTTTGGTCGCATCGCGGCGGACCGGGATGTGGGCGTTAAGCCACTCGGAGTAAGGCAGGAAACATTCGCTGAGATTGGCGGGATCGACAAACCAGTAGTTCATCTCCACATCGACATCGCTGTGGTAATCGCCACGCCATGGGGGGCGGTTGCTATCGTTCCAGACCCCCTGGAGGTTGGCCGGGAGGTCGCCGGGCCGGGAGGAGGAGATCATCAGGTAACGGGCAAACTGGAAGACCAGCACTTCCAGCTCGGGATCCGCGGTGCCTTTGTAGGCCGGATTGTCTCGGAAACCATCGACGGTCTGTTTGTAATAGTCCCCTTTCAGCTGCTCACCGCCCCGGTAGGCAACCAGGCGGCGGTCGGTGGGCAGGGCGCGCTGGATATCCGTGCTCTTGCCAGTATCGAGGGAAACCCGGCTGTAGAGCGACTGGTAATCGCGCACATGGTCGGCCAGCAGATCGGAGTAAGCCGTTGAAGAGGCCTTGGCCAGCCGTTGCGAGAGGGCCTGATGCGGATGCTCGCCGCGCCATTTTTTCTCCCGTTTGTTGAGGTAATCCGTGCCTGCATCAAGGTAAATGGTAAGGGCATCGGCGTTCTTGAAGACCAGCTTGCCGTCGGCAACCTCAAGAGTTCCCCCCTCGTTGCGAATGAGCGCCTGGGCTTCGTAGTTGAGGGCAAGGGGGTATTGCTTCTTGGCCTTCGCGACCTTGTTGAGATAATCGCCGACGTTGCCTTTGATGCTCAAGGTGTTCCCGCTCGCGCGCACCTCCCCCTCGTGCATGTCCGTCATCCAGACCGAGCCGGTGAACGCTCCCGGCTTGTCGGCCATGAATCGGAATACAATCACCCCCGCCGGATGGCTTGCGAAATATTCACGCCGATATTTCACCCCACCCCGTTCGTAGGAGATCGTGTGAACCGCCCGTTCGATGTTCAGCTCGCGCCGGTATTGGGTCGCGTCAGGAGCGCCGTCGAAGTTGATGAAAAGATCACCGAATGCCTGGTAATACCCGGTGTCATTCTCGTCTCCAGTCCAGAGGGTGTCCTCGTTGAACTGGAGGCGTTCGTGTTCAACGCCGCCGAAGATCATCGCGCCCATGCGGCCGTTGCCGATTGGCAGGGTCTCCAGCGCCCATTGATGCGCGGGGACATCATACCAGAGCTTTGACTCGGCAGCCTGGGCCGCCGCAGTGGAAAGAATCGCCGTTAGCAGTGCAGCCAGAATTTTATGTGGAATTTTTTTTGTTTTCATGTTCTTCGATTTTCTCAGATTGAATAGTCTTCGTCTCGCCGTTGACGCGGACTTTGACTTCGCGCGGTTCGGGCGAGGCGATGCGGTAGTTGACGACCTTGCCGTCTTTCCATTCCATGTCCACGGTGAAGTTGCCGCGAGCGCGCAGGCCGGTGACCTTACCCACGGGCCAGGCTTTGGGCAGCGCAGGCAGTAAAGAAATGATGAAGGATGAAGGATGAGTTATGAATGAGGAATTCCCCGGCTCTTTTCCCTGTTTCAATTCATCATTCCGAATTCCGAATTCATCATTTTTCTCATGGCTTTGCAACAGCATCTCGACGATGCCGGCTGTGAAGCCGAGTTGGCCCTCGAGTTGGAACGTGCGGTTGATCAAGTTTGCACCGAGGCCATTGCCCGATTTCTGGTGTGGGCGCACAAAGGTTCGTACGAGCTTGCACGCCCGTTCAGCGTCCCGGAGTCGCGCCCACCAGTTAATTTTCCAAGCCGCGCTCCAACCGACCGCTGCATCTGGGGCATCGTCGCTGCGGGCATTCAGCGTCACCTGGGTGGCCGCAGCCCATTCCGGTGTCCCTTGCAGGATGATCTGCTTGCCGGGATATAACCCCCAAAGGTGCGAGACGTGTCGGTAGGTGGCGGTCATATCGTCCTTATCCTCAAACCATTCCTTCAACTGTCCATGCTTGCCGATGGAGGGCGTGACGAGTTTGTCGCGCATCCCGGCGGTCTTGTCGCGGAACTCTTTGTCCGTGCCGAGGACATCTGCGGCGGCTACGGTGTTGTTGAAGAGATCCCAGATGAGTTCCTGGTCGTAGGTCACGGCCGGCTCACGCGGACCCCACTCAGCCGACCAGCCGTCGGGCGTAGCGAGCCGTCCGTCGGGCAGGGTGACCAGATGGTCGATCCAAAACTCGCAGACTTGTTTCATCATCGGGTAGGCCGTGTCGCGCAAGAACTGGCGGTCCTGCCCGAACTCGAAATGCTGCCAGAAATGCTGGCAATACCAGGCATTGGCGGGGGTGTTCAGCATCCATGAAGAGGCGCCGAACACACCCGTTTCAGTCCGGATGGTCCAGCCGCGGTGGTTGGGGAAGCTCTTCACCATCTCGCGATCCGTCTGCATATTTTTCCGATAACCCGGTGCTTGGGCGGCGACGAAATCGAAGAAGGGAATGTGGCATTCCGAGAGGCCAGTCAGTTCTGCGGGCCAGTAACACATCTGAAAGTCGATGTTCGAGTGATAGTCGCCCCGCCACGCGGGTGCCGTGGAGACATTCCAGACGCCCTGAAGATTGGCAGGCAAGCCACCGGGGCGAGAAGAGGCGATCAACAGGTAGCGACCGAGTTGGAAAACGAGCGGTTCAAATCCCGGATCGGATTCACCTTTGTCGTAGCGCAGGAAGCGCTGGTCAGTCGGCAGTTTTGAAACCTCCTCTGGCGTCTTGCCAAATTCCAATGTCACGCGCCCGAACAGGTTCCGGTAATCCTTTTCATGTGAGGCCAGCAATTCGCCGAACGGCAACTTCGCGGCCTTGTCCATCAGCGCGGTCAACGCTTCATGCGGAGGCGCCCCGCGCCAGCCCTTCGTGTGGTCGGCAAGATACGAAGTCTTCGCTCCGAGAAGAATCGTCACGCTGTCGCTTTTGTCGAACGCCAGCGCCACCGGAGGAATCATGGCGTCGAAGCCGGGTATCGTTTTCCAGCCACGCGCAATGCCAGGATCTTTTACCGGCTCGGTCTTGGCCGGCGAGAGCCGCACGTGGCCCAGCAAAACACCCGGCGATCTTTTCAGCTTCGGATCGAGGAGCGAGATACCGTTGAGTTTGAGCGTCTTGACGCCCGCCACGGGAATCGACACGTATTGGGTTTCTTTGCCCGCCGAAAATTCCTTCGCTGTCTTTCCGTCAAGGATGATTTGCAAGGCTCCACCTTCAGCGACTTGGGCGTGGAACGTCAACCACTGGTATTTGCCGTCAAGCTTGAAGCTGAAATCATTGGGGGAATGTAAGCTGACGCCGCGATCAAACCATTCTCCGTTGATGACCAACGGCATGCCGAAGGGGGTCGCGTCGTCGTTGCTGCGCTTGCTGAAAAACCCGAAAACCGGCTTGTCCGAATTGCGCAGGCTCAGGTAAACGTCCTTCGTCCCGTCGAGCACAGGCACCTCGGGGCGCACACGTTTCACCGGCTTGTTGTCGAAGCCATTCTCTAAGACCGGCGCAACTGTCCCACCCTCGTTGAGGACGAATGCTTGCGATTCATAGTCCATGCCGTTGTTGAGGACGCCCGTGGCAGTCAGGCGCTTGCCATCGGCCAGCACGTCGGCTCCGTGCATGTCGGTCAGCCAGAGCTTGCCCGAATACGCTCCGGGCTTGTCGGCGGTGAGACGGATAGCAATCACGCCTGCGGGATGGCTGGCGATGATCTCGCGCTTGTAGCGCACGCCGTTGAACGTGTAGCTCACGCTCTGCGCCCCGCGCTCAAGGTCCAGTTCGCGCCGGTAATCCGTCACCTTGTCGTGTCCCAGTTTGACGAACAGATCGCCGAAAGCTTGATAGGAGCCGGTGTCCTGTTCGTTGCCGGTCCAGAGCGATTTCTCATTGAACTGGATGCGCTCGATGTCGGTCTTACCGAAGATCATCGCCCCGAGATCGCCGTTGCCGATCGGCAACGCCTCGGTCATCCAGTTGGAGGCGGGCTTGTCATACCAAAGTTTTGTGTCGGCAGCGTGGGCCGCTGTGGCAACCAGTAGGGTGGCAAGGATGGTGTGTGTTATGTGTTTCATTGTTGCTGCTTTTCGTTTGCTGATTGTTTGATTCATTTGCCGGCAACGTAGGTCAGGGTCGGTCTCAGGAAGAGTGTGCCACCGCTCACCCGGAAATGGAGGCGGTCTCCCTTGGCAAGTTCGACCTCCAGATGCGCTGAGGAGGAGGCGTTCGGTGCAAGGGTTTCAAAGCCTTCCCTGGGCCAGAGGTTCTCTTTGTTTTTCAAGATCGCCAGCCGGGAAGGGGCCTGGCCGTTGTTCACGATCCGATTGCAATCCACGCGCAGCTTTCCATTTCTTGGAGCCACGAAGGTGAGGATCGGGTCGACATGCGAACCCGTCCGGGCCTGGAGCACGCCGCCCCAGTGGCCATTGGGAGAGAAATAACCTTTGCCGAGATCCCGCTCCTTTCCAACCCACCAATACGGGGTCGGCATGTCTTGAATCTCCTGCGAACCAACCGGCGCAAATTGGAAACGCCAGCCCATCGATCCCTGCGGCTGATAGAAGGCCCACACCGGGTTGAAGGACTGTGCCTTCTCCTTGTCCGGCAGTTCAGGCCGGGGCGCGGAGATGATCGTGTTGTTTTTCAAAACCACGGACTCTTTATCGTAGTTGCCCTGCAGCAGAATTTCGTTGGGGAACGCCCGCGTGCAGGTGATGCGGTTATTCTCGACGATAACATTGCGGCAGGTATTCACCACAATCGCCCCTGTGTTGTAGTGCTGGGGCAAAGTCGGTGGCTTGGAGCCGGAGAAGTCAATCACGTTGTTGCGAATGATTCCGCCATCAACGTTGCCGAGGTGGATGCCCCCGGCGGTTGGTTCGACGATCTTGTTATCCTCAATCACCATGTCGCGCATTATTGAATTATTCTTGCTCGGGTCGGCCATCCCGGCAGCAATGCCGATGCACGCGCCCTGCCTTCCGTCGCCGTGGCGGGGATTGGCCCTGATCATATTGCCTCGGATGGCCACATGGTTGGGGATCGGCCCCTCGCCCCAGGAAGAATCGAAGCCAATCCATACGGCGGGTCCCGCGCTGCGGATGAAGAGGTTGTTCTCGATGATTCCGTGCTTCACACCCTTGATACAAATTGCATCGGCACCCTGATCATACCACACCGTGCGCCGCACCGTGATCGCGCACGGCGCGTCATGGCGGATTTCATCCACAATGGCGTTGTTGGGAACCGCGAAGTCCTTGGTGAAGGTGATCAGCGAGGGGAATCTGTTCCAAAACCCCTTCTTGTTTCTGGCCTCAAGGAACGCTTTGAAATTCTCTGCCATGTCGGCTTTGACCTTGGCGTCCTTGAGCGGTTTACAATCCGCCACATCCACGCTTCCCAAGGGGGTACAGTCATCGAAGTTGAAAAACCGCAGGGTGGAACCGGGCGTGAAATCCTTTCCGGCATAAGCCTGGTTGGGTGATGCTTGGCGATACATCATCCCCATCTTGCCCATGTAGTTGATGCCATCGTCCCAGGCGATGCCGAACTCGCTGTCCTCGACTGTCATGTCACAGGCATAGTTGAACTGCCCAACCCCAGTTGTGACCAGCCGACTGGTACCAGGACGTGGAATCAGACGGAAGTTGCGCACTACAAACCGGCCTTCGATGCCGAATCCAAAGAAGTTTGCCGCGGCAAAAGAGTCCATGCCGTCGATCGTCATATTCGTGCATTCGCGGAAAGCGAACGCAGCCCCGCAGCTACTTCCAAGCCCTGATAGCGCGAAGATGCGCCCAACGGCAATGGACTCGCTATTGGGCCCCCATTTGGTGCCGCGTACCGTGACGGTGCCATCCGGGTTGTATTCCGCCTTGAACTCACGCCACTGTCCTCGATGAATCTGGGAGCCGGTCTCCGGGTCATAGACGCCAGCCGGACTATTATAGCCAGCCATGTGCCGGTGTTGGAGCGAATAGCCTGGCATGGGCTGGAGCCTGATCTCCACAGCCCCATCTCCCGGCTTGGAGTAACTCAACACCGTGCCTTGAAAAAAGGGCATCTCCGCGCTGTCGAGAACCAGAGGCCCTTTCAAGGTCACGTTATCGCAGCGGCTGAAAAGAAAGCCATCAAAGTGCTCGTTAACTGGCTCGATAACAAATTCGCACCCGGCGGCGTGGATCGTCAGGTTCGTCGCGCCTTGCACGGTGACCCCCGTGCCCGGATACCGGTATACGCCGGGTGGAAAGGTGAATTCCGCAGCCTTCTCCGCAATGGCGCGGTCAAGCCCCGCCTTGGCTTCTAGGTAGGCCTTGCGCTGGGCGGCCTTTTCCTCCTCGGTCCAGGTCTTGAGAAAGACAGGCGCGTTTTTGTTATAACGCCGGGAGGGTGAATCGAGCTGGAACTTTTCGGTGAGATAGCGCTCGGTTTCATCCGCCGTCATGTAGCCTGGCGTCTTCTCGCTCGGCGCGCCGGCGACCGAGAGAACAGAGCGCGTCACGAGAAGGACGGCGAGGAATGAGAGAGAGAGTGTGTGTGTCATGATTATCTTTTCTTATTGCCAGTCATCCGTACGGAAAGGAGCGGCAGACAGGCCTGCGGCGTTATACAGATTGCAACCATCGGGATTGTCCAGCCAGGCGTAACGCACCGCGACGGGTTGAGGCACATACGGACTGCTGACAACAATTGTCTCGCCTTCGATCTTCGCGTCCGCCCAGACGAATTTCTTACTTGTCACGGCGGAGCCAGCAGGCGAAGCCGGACCTGCCACGGCGGAGCCAGCAGGCGAAGCCGGGTCCGAACCCGAAATGGCAAACCGTTTCAGCGTTCCGCCTTTCGCATTCAGGCCTTTGGCGTGTGTAAACGTGATACGAATGGAGTTGCCTTCAATTTTCATAGAGGAGTAGCGTGGACCGCTGGATTCGATTTTTTGGCCGTAGGTCTTCTCAAGCGCCACGAGCGCAAGCCGCTTGCCGACGTCCTGCTTATTCGGCGGATGGATCGTGAATGCACTGCCCAACTCGATGCCAACAGCAATGCCGCAATTCGGAAGCGTGTCCGAGACCTGCACCTGCGCCTCGCGCAGTAACGACCAGCTGCTCCGCGCATTCGCATCGTCCGAAGCAGGCCCATTGTTGACAAGCTGTTGGATCATGAACGGAAATTCACCCATGCCCCACTGCGCGCGCCAGTCGCGGATCATCAGTGACAGCAGTTCGCGATACTCGCCCGCACGCCCCGCATTGCTCTCTCCCTGATACCAAATAGCGCCCTTGATTCCGAAAGGAATGAGCGGCGCGATCATGCCATTGTAAAGCGCCGAGGAGACACTGCGGAAGGCGATGTTATTGGGCTTGGGCCTGGACTTGAGCGCCTCGGGCGGCAATGGAGCGAAGGTGCTCTCGGTTTTCATCAGCCACTGATTATCCAGCGCCGTCCGGTTGACGACCGGCACGCCCAGCATGTGGCCCCACTGCCACATCCCCGCCCGCTCGGTGGCGGAGACGATTCTCACGGCAATGACGTTTCGTCCGGCTTTCACAAGCTTTCCTGAGACGTTATAACGGCGTTGCAGATTGTAGAAATCGGGCGCCTTGTCACTGGCGTGGCCGACCTCGACCCCGTTGAAGAACGCGGTATCATACTGTTCGCTCACCCAGTTGAGCGACAGACCGAACGGCTTTCCGGCCGCCGACTCGGGAAGGGTGATATCCCTGCGCAACCAGAACACGCCACCCGATTTTGCGCCAAGCTGGGCCCACTGGTTAGGCAGGGTGATGGGTTTCCAGTCGCCTGTATCCAATGCAGGATCGGCCCAGTTGCGAGCTGCCTCGGCAACGGGCGGAGGCTCCACGCTGTACTTCTTCTCCCAGGCGGCGCGGTCAGTGCCGAACCGCTTGTTGTCACCCTCCTGTGCGTTGATCTGCGCGATTTCCTTGTTCGCCCGCTCCGCGAGAGCGGGCATGGTCTGCAACGCCTCGAGCCGCGTCCAGGCTTCGGCTGGCGTGCCGCCAACAGAACTGTGCAGAAGCCCGATGGGAATTTTGAGTTCCTTGTGGAGTTCTCGTCCGAAGAAATAAGCTGCCGCGGAGAATCTGCCGACCGTCTGAGTTGAACACTGGACCCATTCGCCAGTGACCGCATTTGTGGGAGCAAGCGCTGGATTGTGTTTCACCGCAAATAGTCGGATGGATGGGTAATTCGCGCTTGCAATTTCCTGTTCCGAGTTGAGCGAGCCCGCGACATCCATTCCCATATTCGACTGGCCGGAGCAGAGCCAGACGTCACCGACGAGGATGTCGGAGAGGATTAAGGGTTCAGCGTTCAGGGATCTGGAGATTTTTAATTTTCTAGGTGCCGCGCTCGCAGACATTGCATCCAGCTTGGCGAGCCATTTGCCCGTGGCATCGGCGATAGCGGTCTTCGTTTGGTTACCAAATTCGACCGTGACCTTTTCGCCCGCATCGGCCCAGCCCCAGATGGGAACAGGTTGCTCGCGTTGTAAGACCATGTGGTCGGTGAACACAGAGGCAAGTTTCAGTTCAGCGGCGTATAGCGATACCAGCGGTGCCAGCAGCAGGGCGGCAAGAATAGAGAAGATATGTCTCATCGTGTGACCTCCAATTTCGATTGTTTGGCTTCATCAAGAAAGGCGAGGATGTTGGCCAGCGGCACGTCGCTCTCGACCGCGTGCGAGGGGGCGAAGACATAACCGCCCTCCCGACCCAGTGCCAGCAACCTCCGAGATTCCTCGCGGACCTGAGCCTCGGTGCCGTAGGGCAGGACGCGCTGGGTTGAAAGTCCGCCATGAAAGGCGAGCCGGCCTCGATACTTTTCCAGCAACGCGGTGGTGTCCATGACCTCTGGCTGGAACGGGTTAAAGCAGTTCAAGCCGAGGCCGACCAAATCGTCGAACAACTCATCCACATCGCCGCAGGAGTGGATCATCTGGAACTTTCCGGCGTCCCGGACGAGGCCATACATGCGCTGAAGCTGCGGCTTGATGTATTCGTCCCAGAAGGGCTTGCCCATGATCAGGCCGTGTTGCTGGCCCCAATCGTCGCCAAAATAGACGGCGTCAATATCGTACTTGAGTGCCTCTCGGACCTGCGCGAGATTGTAGTCGGCAATGGCGCCGAACAACTCGTGGACAAAGCCAGGATGATCGATGAAGTCCATCATCAGGTTCTCCATCCCGCGCAACGTCCATGCCCGCTCGAACAGCGAGAACCCGACGTAGAACACACGAAACCGATCGGGATACTTCGCGATCTTCGCCGGGATGTCGGCGAAAAACCGCCTATCGAGCGGATTCGGGAACGCGTACCCCTTCAGCGTCGGCTCCGGCAACACACAGCCCTCGACGATACCGATGTCCTTGTCAACCGATCGGTCCCAAACAACGCCGAATACGTCGCGCAACCGATCGTTGCCGATATCCTCGAAGAACCCAATGGCCGAGCCAAGTTCGAGGATATGGTTGTCGACCGCTGTCGCCGCCGCATCTTCGCCGCCAAAATGCTCGACGAGCATCGCCCACGGTTCCTGCGTGAACTGGTAGTGCCACGGGACATAGTCTGGTCGCTTGCCCGCGAAAACCTGCCGCATCACGTCACGTTTGCTCATCATCGTTGACCTCCTCAGAAGAACCGTACATACAAGGCCACCACGCAACCGATCAGATCCAGGTTAATATGGGGCATGTGTTTTCTCCACCCTCACCGTGTTAACATCGCAGTTGGGTTCGACCAAAACCGCCCGCCGACATCTCGGATTGCCAAAGATGATCTCGTTGTCGCTCACGACGGCATGGCTCACCGCATCCAGACAGATGGCGGCGTAGAGATCAGCTATCGGACGACCATTATACATTCCCTCCAAGACTTGTGCACCTGGATTGACAATGCGGTTGTAACGGATCGAAACATTCTCCGCATTCCGTATGCAGATCCCGTAGACCGACGGATTGATGATGGTGTTACCTTCGATCCGGAAACCGTGCAGCAACCGCGCGTTCGTCGGATATCTCGTGCCGGCGAATATGGCGATCGAGGCATTGCCCGCGAAGCCGTTGACCGCCGCAGCCACCGGATTGTCGCGGATCACATTATTCCTGATCATGAAGTTGGAGGGCATCGGCCCCTCCCACCAGTACTGGGCGAACTGGGCGCTGACCCCTCCCCCCGTGCTGCGCAGGAGCAGATTGTTTTCGATCAAGCCGCTCGTCGCACCCTGCAGCAGCATGATCTGGGCGAGCTGATCACGGAAGAGACAGCCCCGTACCACAATCCTGTCGGCGCGATAATTGGAATGGACCACCATGGTAAAGGGCGTCAGCTTCACGGGCCGGTCCAGCACCGTCCGAAAGGCGTGGCGCGCGTTCTGCACGGTGCGATTCATCTTGGCGAACGCGTTGACCTCCGTCAATACGTTCGTGTCGGATAGGCGCTCGGAAGCCACGACCTTGACCTCGGCGAGCGTCACCCAGTTGGTGTAATCGTAGAAGGTCAGCACCGAACCGGCGGTCGGTTGCTGCCAGCCTGTGATGACCACTTCCGTTTCGCTAGTGCGTTTGCCAACAATGGACATGCCTGACAGCAGGTTGATTCCGTCGTCCAGGTGCGGACCGAACGCGCAATCTTCAAAAACAAACATCCCGCCGTTCTTTGAAAACTGGCCCAGTCCCGTGGCGATGGGCAGCCGGCTGGTTCCAGGACGCGGGAAGAGTCGCCAGTCCCGGAACACGGTGGTTCCAGCCGTCCCGTGATCCGCCGGAGCCCCGCCGCCGTTATAGACACGGATGGCTTCGTAGGTCATGTCTTTACACGCCGTGGCCGAAACGACCCCGTGCGTCCGCCGCTGATGTCCCTCGTTATTGTGTAGCGCCAGCAGCGATCCTGGAATCAGGACCGTCTTGTTGCACTCGGGCCGGCGCATCGAGGCCGTCGTCAGGCGGAAGCGAGACGGCCCGATGTTCGTGATGCCACGCCATCCCATCTGTTCGATGTTGAGCAAACGGCCTTTGATATCATACGCCATCATCCGCTCGGCATCGGGAAGGTCTGTCGCGTAGCCGGGCAGCACCTCGATATCCAGCGTCAGCTTCTTAACATCCACCGCCACGATCTTGGCCACGGACATGGGGCACTGTTCCGAATCGACAATCAACGGATTTCCTTTTCCGGTCAGCACGATGTTCGTGCATTGCGAGAAGGAAAAGGCCGCACCGCTCTTCTCCGAATCGACCATGATCTCTACACCTGCCACCTGGATCGTCAGGTTGGCCGAACCACATATCCTGATCTGTCCAGGTTCGACCCGATAGACGCGCGGCGGAATCACGAAGGTCCGGGGGACAGCACTATTTGTAGCTGCTTTCAGGAGTTTCGCGCTCATCGCTTTCGCGGCTTCACGCTGTTCGTTCTTCTGCGCGTCCGTATAAATCACGGTAGAGGCCGGATCATTGGGATTATACGTGGAAGCTTTCTCCCAGTAGTCAAACCGCTGACGCACCTCGGCTTCGATGTCACGGGGCTTTGCAGGCTTCACTGAAACCGCCTCCGACCATTGCCCCGGTTTGCCAGCGGCATCCAGCGCCGCGACACGCAAATGCAAGTTGCCGCCCATGCCCAGAAAAGAGAAGGGCCGGTCTTTAACAAACACAGAGGCCGAACGCACGTCCGGTCCAACATGCTCAGTCGTTTCAAAGTCACGACCATTCTTCGACATCGCCACAACAAAGCCGCCGACCGGGTTCCCCTCACATACCCACGTCAGATCCATCCAGCGGTCCATCGGCGCAACATGCGTCACTCGTGGCACATTCTCAGCAAAGCCGAAAGAACAAATTCCCATTAAAGCCAAAACAGCTGCAATTCTCATCCTATTTCCCCTATCCAATTACCAATCACTATTCACCACAAAGAACACAAGGAT
>SERZ01000453.1_pt1 | contig 27689 bp, 25 predicted proteins | sample 3171461 | NCBI WGS metagenome assembly SERZ01 (sample SAMN06051861, study PRJNA518727) | freshwater metagenome | biome: subpolar coniferous forest; feature: holomictic lake; material: water; isolation source: holomictic Lake 227, 6 m depth | place: Canada: near Kenora, Ontario | collected... | reverse complement strand
ACCGCGCTCTCTTTCTTCAGGAGCCTTGTCGATACTGCCGAAATCACGCTGAAGAGCAAGACCCTGCTTTGCAAGAACCGAAGTAATTGCTGCAGTCAAAGTTGTCTTGCCATGATCGACGTGACCAATGGTTCCTATATTGACATGGGGTTTATCCCTTTTGTAGGACTCTTTTGCCATAACTTGTCTCCGTGTCGGTTATCTGTTATTGTTTTGTAATAGTTAAAACTGATACAGTCTCTCGCTCGCTTATTCCGAATCCTTGCTTACCCTTTTCTCCTGCAATGCCTCTGCAATATTGCGCGGTACTTCGCGATAACAGTCAAACTCCATCGAATAATTAGCTCTTCCCTGACTCATCGAACGAAGATCGGTCGAATAACCAAACATAGCCGAAAGAGGAACCTTTGCGTTGACAAACTGCGCCCCCGCTCTCTGACCCATACCTTCGATATGACCACGACGACTCGAAAGATCTCCCATCACATCACCGAGATACTCTTCGGGAGTAACAACTTCAACTTTCATGATCGGCTCAAGCAAAACAGGATCAGCTTTTTTGGCAGCACCCTTGAAACCAATGGAACCGGCAATCTTGAAAGCCATTTCCGAAGAGTCAACCTCATGATACTTGCCATCAAACAGGGTCACCTTGATATCCTGCATCGGATAGCCTGCAACAACACCACCTTTCATGGCCTGCTGCACACCAACATTGACTGCCGGAATATACTCTCTCGGAATGACACCACCCTTGACTGCATCGACAAACTCATATCCCTTTCCTTCCTCAAGCGGCTCAACCTTGAGATTGACCAGACCAAACTGACCTTTACCGCCTGACTGACGAACAAATTTACCCTCAAACTCAACGGTCTTGCGTATGGTTTCGCGATAGGCAACCTGTGGCTGACCAACATTTGCCTCCACCTTGAACTCACGCTTCAAGCGGTCAACCAAAATCTCGAGATGTAACTCACCCATACCCGCAATCAGTGTCTGACCTGTTTCATCGTCAGTCTTCACCTTGAAGGTAGGATCCTCTTCAGCCAGTTTCGCAAGCGACATACCCAGCTTGTCAGAATCCGCCTTTGTTTTTGGCTCAATCGCAATTTCTATAACTGGCTCAGGAAAAACCATTTTCTCAAGAACCACAGGGAAGTTTTCATCGCAGAGAGTATCACCGGTTCTGACATCCTTCAAACCAACAGCCGCCGCAATATCACCGCAATAAACACAATCCAGATCCTCTCTCTTGTTGGAATGCATCTGAAGCACACGACCGACACGCTCTTTCTTGCCAGTCATCGTGTTGAGCACATAACTGCCAGCCTTGAGAAAGCCGGAATAAACCCTGAAAAATGTAAGCTTTCCAACGAATGGATCAGTCGCGATCTTGAAGGCAAGAGCAGCAAATGGCTCCTCATCCCTCGGTTCACGACTTACTGATTCTTCGGTACGCGGATGATGGCCCTCAACAGCTCCCACATCGACCGGAGAAGCAAGGTACTCTACAACCGCATCAAGCATAAACTGGACACCCTTGTTCTTGAACGAAGAACCGCAAAGCACCGGAATGATGGCAACCTTGAGGGTCGCCTGACGCAGGACCGACCTGACCTCTTCCTCAGTGATTGTCTCGCCGTTCAGATATTTCTCGAGGAGAGTATCATCAACTTCTGACACTGCCTCAAGCATATTGATCCTCCATGTCCTTGCCTCGTTTTGCAGGTCATGAGGAATCTCGACTTCATTATAGGTACTGCCGTCATCCTTATTGTAAATAATACCCTTCATTCTGATCAGATCGACAAACCCGGCAAAAATTTCGCCTTCGCCGATCGGGATCTGAAGCGGTACAGGATTTGCGCTAAGTCTCTCCCTGATAGCCTTTACGGTATCAAAAAAGTTGGCACCAGTTCTATCCATCTTGTTGACATAGGCAATCCTCGGCACACCATACTTGTTCGCCTGGCGCCAGACCGTTTCTGACTGGGGCTCAACACCGCCAACTGCGCAAAAAAGCGCAACAGCACCATCAAGCACGCGCAACGAACGCTCAACCTCAACCGTAAAGTCAACGTGACCAGGTGTATCGATAATATTGATTCTGTGCCTGATTCCTGCAAAATTCCCAAACCTGGGCTCCCAGAAACAGGTGGTCGCTGCAGAAGTGATAGTGATACCACGCTCTTTCTCCTGCTCCATCCAGTCCATCGTCGCTCCGCCATCATGCACCTCACCCATCCGGTGCAGACGACCTGTATAATAGAGAATCCTCTCTGTAGTCGTTGTCTTGCCGGCATCAATGTGAGCCATGATACCGATGTTGCGTACTTTATCTAAATCAACCAGCCTTGCCATAACACAATTTTATTTATCAACACTTTATACAAAAGATCATCAGAACCTGAAATGTGCAAACGCCTTGTTGGCATCAGCCATACGATGCACCTCATCGCGCTTCTTAACCGACGCGCCCTGCTCGTTAGCAGCATCAATCAACTCAGCCGCAAGCTTTTCAGCCATTGATTTACCACCACGCTTACCTGCATACAACTTGAGCCAGCGGAAAGCAAGTGCACCTCTTCTGGAAGCCTTGACCTCCATAGGAATCTGATAGGTAGCACCACCAACCCTTTTACTGCGAACCTCGACAACCGGCGCAATATGCGACATCGCCTTGCGGTAAACCTCCAGAGGCTCTTCACCACTCACCTTCTCAGCAATGATAGCAAACGCATCATATACGATCTTTGTAGCAACAGCTTTCTTACCATCAAGCATTACAGCATTGATGAAACGGGCAACACTCTCATCCCCGTAACGAAAATCAACACCGATTCTTTTATAGCCACCTTTTTTTGGCATAGTTCTTCTCTGAATTTATGATTCGACCTATTTTCTGCCTTTACCCTTGACAGGAGCGGCTGCACCAGCTTTCGGCTGCTTGGCCCCGTACTTCGAACGACTCTGCTTGCGATCAGCCACGCCGGAAGTATCCAGCGAACCACGCACAATGTGATACCGCACACCAGGAAGATCCTTTACCCTGCCGCCTCGAATCAAAACGATCGAATGCTCCTGCAGGTTATGACCTTCGCCCGGGATATAGGCAGTAACCTCAATCTTGTTCGACAACCTTACACGAGCCACTTTGCGCAATGCAGAGTTAGGCTTTTTTGGTGTTGTCGTATAAACACGTGTGCAAACCCCGCGCTTCTGCGGGCACTTCTCAAGCGCCGGTGACGCTGTTTTTGATACTTTTACACTTCTTCCAAGCCTGATGAGCTGCTGAATCGTCGGCATACTGAAACTCTCTTTCTATTAAAAAACCTCTGATTACAAAAAACGTAATGCACATAAAAATCCATAAGGACAGTCAATGTAAGCGAATTATGAAAAAAAACAAAACCTATTTCAACATTTTTCTCCTCTTGTAATAAAAAATTTCATATCATCAATGACACCCTCCAAAAAGCCCAAAACACAAGGAAATACGGGCTTTCTGACCGCCCGTTCCCCCCAAAAAAACCTTCTTCCTCCTCTATGCAGGCAGCCCTGAATGCTGACAAAAAATTCCGGGGTAATCCTCTCTCGCTCCCAGGTTCCTTTTATTCATGTGTCCAGCCACTAAACAATAGAAATCCCTGAACCTGCCATTTCAAAGAATTAACCATGCAAATCATGGAACGAACATCCATAATTGCAAGGATAAATCACTGCCAACCCGCCAAAGTGTTCATTGAACGCAACAAGGTCGAGAGTTGGTCACTCCAAAAACCCAGCAAGATGATACTAACAAACTGAGTGAAATGAGGGTCGTCCCCTCGACAGGATAGTAGTAAAACAGAAAAAGGCGACCCGCAAGTCGCCAATAGCTGAATAATCACCCTGCAGAGGTTCATCACAGCCCTTCTACAATCGTAACCGGCAAACCGGTACAAAGCGCAATCGTTTCGACAGACACTCCTGCATCCTTAAACTTTTTTGCTGCCTCCAGTGCCTTTTCTTGAATTCCCTCAGCTTTTCCTTCGTCAAATGCAGTATCCACAACATTCTTCAGATCACGATTGTAACGCTCTCTTAAAAGCATGTTCTCGGTTCCTCTGTAAAAAATCATATAAAGCCGACCCAAGAAAAAGCTTCAATTCACCTCTCATTCTTGAACCAGCAGGTGCCGCATCAAACAGCCCCTCCTTTAATTATAATAAATCAATCTCAGCTCATCAAAAAGATCAGCGCTGAGATTCTATCCTCCACACCCAGCTAACCGTAATGATAATTCACAAAAAGACATTATTTCGTAAGTAAATGTTGCCGTTATGGCAAACAGAGCTACCCCGCTATACCCCGCATCGGCAAAAGAGATGGAAGCGCTTGGGCAGCGACTCAGGGATGCACGACTTCGTCGTCGTTTTTCCATGGAGACGGTATGTGCAAGGGCCAACCTGTCACGCCCAACGCTCTACAAAATCGAGAATGGCGACCCATCCGTTGCCATGGGCTTTTACGTTCAGGTGCTTCGTGTCCTCGGACTTCTGGGAGATGTGTCACTTATCGCCAAAGAAGATAAGCTGGGCCGTCAACTGCAGGATGAATCGCTTCCTCTGCGAAGAAGAGCCCCGCGCAAAAAAGTGGTGACAGGAGTGGGGGATGGTAACGACTGAGAAAGAAAATCGCCACTGCCAACAGCAATGACCATCTGCGCAATCACGGTTTCATCCGCACTCCCGCAGGCTGGCGTCTTGCGCCTGCGTTCGACATGAACCCCTCGTTCAGGAAAGCAGAGCACGCACTGTTACTTGATCTCTATAACCGCCAACCTGATTTTAAAGTAGCAGTTGCAACTGCCAGATACTACCGGATTGGTAATCGCTTCAACCGATAGTGCGTTCGAAGAATGTTGCATCTCGAAATCAATTCACTCGGCTGGGTCTATTACAGACCACGGAAAGTCCACTTTCCACCAATCTTGTGCAACTGTGTGCTGAGCAACCCTCCGGCCATCATCAGCAGCGCGACCAAAAAAGCAGCAAGTGAAACATTGCGTCCGGTTTCAAAGCCGCTCCGGTCATACTGAAAGCGCACTTCCCTGCTACCCGGAGGGATGATAACACCTCGCAGGAGGCCGTTCACCTTTACCATTGATGCAGCCTTGCCGTCAACCACTACCTTCCAGCGAAGGGGGTAGTAGACTTCGCTGACGACGAGAAATGCTTCCGCTGGCACTGATACCTTCAACGTCATGCTTTCAGCTTTTGCGTCAAGTGAGGTGACTGTTGCTGCGGCAAAGGTTCGTGTTCCTGACCAGAGTGAACCGTCTACATAAGCCTCTCCTGCGGGAGCCTTTTCTTCGAGAATACGGGCAAAAAGTTCTTCATCGCTCTGTATGGCGCTCACCCGCCCCGCAAACCATGCCCTTGGAGCTGTTCCCTGAAGCCGGTAGAGATAGACCGTGACAGGGCCGGAAGCAAGTTGCAGTGGGCCTGTTTTGAGCAGTTCGAGTGCTGGATGAAGGAGCGGAGCCGGGCTGATGATGTAGCCAACGTTGAGCATCCGCAGAATATTGATGCTGGCGAGGTTTCCTGTTTTTGCAAGAAACTCTTCATAGATTTTCAGCTTTGCGGGATGGTATCCACCTGCTGACTCGATACCAAAAAGTGCGAACTTGTTTTCTCCAAAAAGCGGTCCGGCAGGGTAAATCCTGAAAGGCCCTTTCTGTGATGCAAGGTAGCGGGTAATGTCGTCGTGGCGGAAAGCCGGTTCCACCGTGCGACTCTCTGCAAGCACTGAAGAGCGCAGGGAGCTGGCGGAAGGGTAGACAATCTGCATGTCAAGCCAGAGAATGTCGCCGAGTGCCAGAAGTATGAGCAGCACACCCGCAACTTTCAGGGAAAGCATCTTTTTTATGGTGAGCCAGAGCAGAGCAGCCGACAGTGCCACAAGAAGCGTGACCGTTAGAAAACTCCCGTGCAGGTTATCCCACCGCACCTTGCCAACCATAAAGGCCAGATCGAAATTCTCGACCGGCGGTGCTGGAAAGAGCGACCGGAAAAAGCCTTCAATTGGATGTTCCAGCGCAAGAAAAAGTACAAGAAAAACGGCAAGCAGAAGAGAACCGATCCTGAGCGGTTTCAGAAGTCGCTCAGGTTTCTCTTGAAGCCGTTGAAAGAGTTCGTGAAATCCCGAAGCAGCAAGCAGCGACAGAATAAGGTAGAGCATGACCAGCGCCATCGACGGAACCCGGAACCGACTGAAGAGCGGAGCGAAATTATAGAAGAGATCAAAAACGGGAGTGAAAAAACTGCCAAAGGAGAGCAGCAGCGCAAGCAACGCTCCTGCAATGAAGAACCAGGTGATCGGTTCGTTTCGGCGCACTGCCGCGCCACCAAGGGCAAGCAGCAGCACAACAATTCCCGCATAGTGGGGGAAGTCGGTAAATGGCATGAAACCCCAGTAGGTCACTCCGCCAAATCCGAAAGCTCCCGGCACCAGAAAGGTGAAGAGTTCAAGTGGGTGCATCGACCAGAGGGTGGCATACTCCCATGAAGAGCCTCCGCCTGATGCCGCCATCCCTCTCACCGACCATGCGGCATATTGGGAAGCCGGGAGATAAATGGAGGCCGACATGGCAACCCCGCACCCCAACGCAACAATCAACAATAATAAAACGCCGTAGGGGCGGCCCTCGTGGCCGCCCTTTTTACCGTCACCGTGGCCGCGCATTTTATTTTTTGTCGTGAAACGCAAAAAAATAAAAAAGGCCAGCATGAGCATCCATGAATAATAAGCGATCTGCACATGCGCCCGTTGCAACTGAAACCCGGCAAGAATCGCCAGTGTAGCAGCATCAGCGATGCCTCCACGCTCAAAGAGACGCATGGTTGCCCAGAGCAGCCACGGCATGTAGGCAAGCGTCATGAGCTGGCTGCCGTGACCATGCACCAGCATGGCCGTCATATAGGGGTTGAGCATAAAGACCGCGCCGCCGAAAAACGAGGCAAGCACCCCCAGACGGAACTCCCGCAACAAAAGGAAAACACCAAAACCTGCAAAAGCGAGGTGAAGAAGCTGCAGAACAATAGCATCAACATGCAAAAGAGTGAACACAACATTGGGCATGTAGAGCCCGCTGAGGTAGCTGAATGCCTCCACCGTCGGCATACCGGAAAATACCCAGGGCTGCCAGAGAGGATAAACGCCGGTTGCAGCCTGAAGCCGCTCAAGCGCAATCACTGAGGCTTGAGGAACAAGTGTGTCGGGCGCAATAAGTGTACTGGACTGAAACAGAAGCGGGTAGAAGAGCAGGACGACGAGCAGGGTATAGCCGCCAAAAACAGTAAAAAACTGCACAATATTTTTCTTCACGGTGTTATCGCTTTGGTTTCCGGTCAAGAAAAGGCAAGAGTTTTAAAATAATCTCTCTTTCCTCCTCTTCCAACTTCAGGAGCAGCATCAGTGCGGTATAACTGCATAGCGAAAGAGAGGCCCCTGCAGCAAGCCCGGCAAACTCCGGCAGTGTAAGCAACCACGAGCGAACCGCCATGAGCAGCCCGACAGTCAAAAGAGCGGCGACAAGAGGCTTCCACAACGCTTTTCCAAAAGGGTGAATCTTCAGGAAATGGCCAATCTCGCCAACCCGGAGCGCGGAGAGCAGAAGAAACACCAGCAACGTTGCAAGCGCTGCACCGTTTATACCCATCCTCGGTATGAGGAGAAGGTTCAGTCCAACCTGCAATCCCAAAGCAAAAAGAGCGTTGAAGAGACTGAGCCGCGCATAACCGGTCATGGCAAGTACCGTTGCCGAGAGCCCGAAAGTGGCCTGCATGAAGGAAGCCGCTGTAAGGAGAAACAAGGCGGTCGTTCCTCCGGCAGCAAACCTTGCACCAAACACTCCAAGCACACTCTCGGGCAGCACCATGAAGAGAATGGCAGGAGGAATGACAATGGAGAGAATCCAGCGTGTCACCATCTTGTATATCCGCCCAATCTCCACGTTCTGGTTTCGTGAATGCAGCTCGGCAATCATCGGTGCGGCAATACCCGCAAAAGCAAGCAGCACGGAGCGAAGAAGACCCGCCGTCCTCGCTGCCGGATGGTAGAGGCCAACCGTTGCGGTATCGGTGAGCATACCGAGCATCATGACATCGAGCCAGTGGGTCATCATGCTGAGGAGCGAAACTGCCATGAAGGGCACAGCATAGGCAAGCATTGCCTTGTCACTGCGGGCATGGACAATATCCATTGACACCACACCGCTGTTTTTTTTCAGAAAGGGTCGAATCCAGAAAAACGCACCTGCCGCAGCCAGCGCAAAAGGCAAAAGCAGCGCTTCGTCACGCCCGACTGCAAAACGCAAAAGCACGGTCAGGAGCAGCAGCAAAAAGGGGCTCAACACCTGTGTGGCAATTATTTTCGGCTTAAGCTGCCGGAAGCCCTGTATGGCGTGGCCAAACAACACCGTGGCGACATTGAAAGGAATTGCTGCAGCGTAGCAGCAGATTGCAAGCTGCAGAAGGCGGCTGCCGTTGAGCAGTGAGGCGATATGAGCAGAAAAAAGAAGGAGAAGAAGTGTCACCGCACCTGAAAAAAAGAGGCCGGTTTTAATTGCAGATCCAATCGCAGCCTTTTGACGGAGAGGATCGTGACTGTTCAGATTGACAAAGCGCAGCACACCCGAGTCGAGACCCGATACGGCCAGCACCTCGGCTATCTGGATCACGGCAATGGCGAGGGCGTAAATACCGAGAGCTTCCGCACCAAGCATCCTCGCAACAACCAGGTTATAGCCAAACCGGGCCGCCTGGCCGAAAAGAAATCCGCCAAAGGAAAAACCTGCCTGACCGGCTATGACGACATTGCGGTTCAAGAGCGCCGCTCCTCGAAAGCCTTCTCCAGCTCCCCCACCATTGCGCCTGCAAGCGCGTCCCAACTGTATCGCCGGGCGTAGGCCTGGCGTGTCTCACGCCGCACGTCAGCGAGAGCATCCGGCACCATCTCTGCAAACGATTCCGGCGAATCAGCCACCTGCACCACCTCCCGCGCCCGCTCAACCGCACTGCAGTAGTTCATCGCAAGCACCGGCACACCGGCAGCACAGTACTCATAGAGCTTGTTGGGATGAGAGACCACTTTCAGTTCACTCTGCTGCAGCGGCATCAGTGCAAGATCGAAGCGCTGTACCCATGCCGGGAGAGCCGCATACTCAATTTTACCGAAATAGAATACGTTTGGAAGAGTGTTTATCGACACCTGTTTTTGCCACCACTCCCGTTCATAAGCCGGACCGAGAAGCACAATCGAAGAGTCCGGCCACCTGCGTGCCGTCGCTGCAACTACGCTCGTATCGAGCCAGTCCATCGCCCCGGCATATCCAAGAATCGGCTTCCTGAGTCCTGCCAGCTCCGCCAGCTCCTCCTTGCGGGGAGTGGCGAAGTGAGCAAACTCAACGCCGTTGCCAAGCTCTATACAGCGCACTCCGGATGGCACCTCAAGACGCTCTGTCAGTTCGCGACTGACGCTGAAAAGCAGATCAATCCTTGAGAGCCATGCATCACGGTAACCTTTCAGCCACGAAGGGCTCGACGGAAAGGCAAGATGATCGTCATTGGCATCATAAAAGCGGAGACGGCAAGAGAGAAGGCTTGCAACCCTCCCCCAGTAAATATTGGAAAGTCCGATAATCCTCTCTCTGGAACCGAAACCAAGCATCATCACCCACAAAAGCATGATCGCAATGCCGGGAAGAGAGAGCAACGTCCGCAAAAGCGGGTTATCGAGCAGACGCCCGATACGAAAAGGCACGCTCTTCAGAAAGGGCACTGTAACCACCCATACCCGCCCCCTTCTGACAGGAATCCAGTGATGACGCCGTCCAAGAGCATAAGGCTCGATGAAAAGAATCCTCCAGTTTGCCGGAAATCGCGCCAGAAGACGCTGCTTGCGGGTTGAAAGGAAGTCCCACTGTATTTCGGAAAACCAGACAAGCCTCATCGGGCTGTCGGAGATCTCCTTATTGAACGGCAAGCTCATAAATCTGCACCTTTTCATACAAAGCCCGCAGAAGCGGTTTAAGTCCCGTAAGATAAAACAACCGCTGACGGATACGAAACCGCTCACTTCTGACAACCCTGAACCCAGCACGCTTAAAAAGCGAGGAGGCCGCATGACGACTCATCTCATGAAAATGGTCGGGGCTTGCAAGAAAGAGTGGTTTGCGGAGCGGCATCGACACAAAAAGCCGACTCCCCTCCCCCTCAAGGATACCCCGTACCTCAAGCAGTGCGTGAAGCGGATTGTAGAGATGCTCGAGCACCTCAAACGCGGTCACCACACTGAACGAGCCCTTGAGCGGTTCAGTATCGAGATCGACCGCTGTGTTGTCGAACCGGCAACCAAAAAGCTGCTCCAGAGAGTTGGTCAGAGGTGTGCGATCACCCAGATCGAGCCCCCTCTGAAATACCCTGCCGGAATGATCAGAGTGACCAAGAAAGTCGATTGTCTTCCGCCATCGCACGCTGTGCGCATCTTCACTGAGATAGTCACCATCGATGACGGTTCTGAAGCTGCTCATAACCTTTTCCTCTCCCTTTGCCTCACCGCCTCCCCGAAGCTCCCTGCAAGGCGCAGGGGAAGCAGCAAAAAATAGAAAAGCATACCACTCCATGCGCGGTGTTTGCTGAAAAGACGAAGAGCCCCGAAGCTTTTTTTCACCAGCTTACCAAGCGGATTGCCAGGCAGCGATGCCGATACCTTGTGCCAAACCTTCGAGGATGGCTCATACTCGATACTTTTGCCCAGAGATCGCACCCGGAGGGAAAGATCAACATCCTCCGCATACATCCTAAAAGCCTCGTCAAACCCTCCAAGAGCCTCAAAATCACGACACCTCATGGCAAAACAGCAGCCTGTGGCATAGCCGGTAGTGCCGGGACGATCAAACTGCGGAGCATCCTTTTTTCTCAGCCCGACATGACGAATGAGCCCGGTCGAAAGCCTTACGACTCCCCCTGCGTACCAGAGCGTGTCGGGACGATCCCAATAGAAAATTTTCGGAACAGCAATTCCCGACCCCGGTTTGCGCAGCAGGGTTTCTACAAGCGGAGCACAAAATTCAGGATCCACCACGGTATCGTTGTTCAGAAAAATCACGAACTCCGCCTGCAACTCCATCACCCGTCTGAACGCAGCATTGTTTCCGCCCGAATAGCCAAGATTGGAGGGCAAAAGAAGCAGTTCAACATCAGGAAAAGCATCCCGGATACGCCCTGCAGAACCATCGGTTGAACCGTTATCGACAACAAGCACCCGGCACGATGGTGTGCTGAGCACAGCAAGAGAGCGCAGACAGGCTATGGTGTCGTCAGCGCCGTTCCAGTTCAGCACAACAATGCAGATAAGGCTATTCATCATCACCGCCCGAAAGCTTCCGATTCCAGGAAAGTGCCTGCAGCAGAGGCAAAAGCCTCCCATGACAACTCATTGCGAAAAGAGGCGATATCTGATTGCATGGCTGGCAGCTTGTCGCCTGAGTCGAGAAACTCTCCAACCGCAGCAGCAAACCCTTCAGGCGAAGCGTCACGGGCAACCCAGCCAGTTTCGGTGTGACGCACCATTTCGGGAAGAGCGCCAACGGGTGTAACAATAACCGGCAAGCCATGACCATAAGCAAGCTGCACAACCCCGGACTGGGTTGCACTGCGGTAGGGCAGCACCACAGCATCAGCCGCAGCAAAAAAGAGTGCACTGCGCTCTCTGGAAACATATCCGGGATAGAGATCGACACTGCCGCCAATTCCGAGCTGCCCGATCAGCTTTCTGTAACGATCCGGTGACTGATGAAACTGCCCGGCAACCACCAGGCGAAGCGAGGGCGCCTGGCGAAGAATGGCAGGCATGGCACGAAGCATGATATCCAGCCCCTTGTAGTGACGCACATAGCCAAAAAAAAGCATAACCGGCGCCTCTGGATCGAGCTTGAGCGCTCTCCGGGCAACAGAGGCCGAAGGCATATCCGCTTCCGGCTCGTAAAAGGGATGAAAAAGCTGCCGGGAAGGAATATGGGGCATGGCAGCACGAACCTCGCGTGAAACCACACCCGACAGGGTCAAAAAACCGTCAGAGGAAGCTGCAAGCAGGCGCTGCATGAGCGGCTCGAAAAAAAAGGAGTCATGAGAAGAGAGGTTATGGAGCAGTACCACAGTTTTTATTCCGGTAAAACGGCGCAGCACATAGTAAAGCGGAGCTAAAAATCCTGTCCAGTAAGCCACAAGCAGGATATCGGGTTTAAGAGCGATGAGTTGGCGAATTGTGCCTGGCCAGGTAAAGGGATTGAAAAGCACCAGACGACTCTGTGAAGGTTGCAGGGTTGCCGCAGATGACTCTTCAGTGGCTCCCTTTGTCAGAAAATCAGGGTAAAGCGCCCTGAAAGCAATCGGTTGGACATCATACCCCCTGGCGCGCAGGGCGTCCATCAACAATCCGCTGAATCGTGCAATACCACCCTTCAGAGGGGAGAGGGGAGTGACAAAGGCAATCCGCAACACTTTCAACCACGTTCCTTGACAGTTTTTAAACTATTGTTCGCCAAATCCCTGTTCAAAAAACTCCACCAACTGCCGGGCTGCCTCCGGAGCATCCTCACCATCGAGCTTGAGCGTCAAGCGGGTTCCTTTAGGAGCAGCAAGACTCATAACACCGATAATTGACTTCGCATTGATCTCAACCCCCTGCATCTCGATATAAAAATCGGATTTAAACCGCGATGCGAGCTTGACCACTGCAGCCGCCGGTCTGGTATGCAGTCCGGCCTTGTTTTTAACGATAACTTCCTGAACGATCACAACTTTCCTGTACCTGTTTGTATGGTTGGGAACCTGGAATACAACTTATTTTACATTTTTTTAACCATCGCAATCTCGTCACAGGCCATAAGCTTCGGGCAGTGAGTACAATCCCGCCATATCTTCTGGGGAAAATACTCCTTCTTGACCTCACTGTAGCCGACACGACTGAAAAAATCACGATTGAGCGTCAAAACAAAAATCTCCGTCACCCCTTCTTCACGTAACACCGACTCGGCCTTTGCAACCAGCAATCGTCCGATTCCCTTAAGCTTATAGCGGCTGAAAACCGCCAGAGAACGAATCTCGGCAAGCTTCGGGGTATAGAAAGTAATGGCGCAGCAACCGATCACCTCTCCGTTGTACTCAGCCACAAAAAAATTACGAATGTGCTCAATAATATTCTCCCCGGAGCGCTCAAGCATAATTCCCTGACGGGCATACTCCAGAGTGATGGCGGCAATTGCCTCTGAATCGGCAAGCCGCGCATTCCTCACAACAACTTTACTCTTTTGCATAATCAGGCAACACCCTCATCAAGCGGTTCGTCTGCCCTTGTACGCTCCGACACCTCTTTCCAGAGTGCATCTTTCAGCTCCTTCAATCCCTGGCCCGAAACACTTGAGATCGGCAGCACCTTGACACCATCCTCAAGAAACGGAATTTCAAAATCCTCGGGAGCGATATCCATTTTGGTCACCACCGCGATTCTTGGTTTATCGAGCAACCCCTTCGAAAACTTTTCAAGCTCTCCGAGCAGAGTAAGATACTCATCGGCAATATCCGGCGAATCAGCCGAAACCAGCACCGCAAGTATTTTCGTACGCTCTATATGGCGAAGAAACTGCAACCCAAGTCCCTTCCCCTCAGCCGCACCTTCTATGATTCCAGGAATATCAGCCATGACAAATGACTTGTACTCCTCATAACGCACAATACCGAGATTCGGCACCAACGTTGTAAATGGATAATCGGCAATTTTAGGTTTCGCCGCACTGATTACCGAAATCAGGGTAGACTTTCCAGCATTGGGAAATCCAACCAGCCCAACATCGGCCATAAGCTTCAACTCCAGATCGAGCATCAGCAGCTCACCTTTCTGACCAGGCTCGGCATAACGGGGAGCCTGACGAGTAGGAGTGGCAAAATGCTGGTTACCACGACCACCTTTTCCCCCTCTGGCAATCATTATCTCCTGCTCTTCTCCGGTCAAATCAGCAATAATCTCATGGGTTTCGGCGTTCCTGACAATGGTACCGCACGGAACCTCAATAACAACATCAGCGCCATCCCTGCCAGTTTTACGGGCACCCTGCCCATGCACACCCCGGACAGCGAGGTACTTCTTTTTATACCTGAAATCGAGCAAGGTGGTCAACTGACGGTTGGTTCTCAACCATACATGACCTCCACGCCCGCCATCACCTCCGTCAGGCCCGCCTTTGGGCACAAACTTCTCCCTGCGAAAACTCACGCAACCCTTGCCGCCATCACCAGCCTGTACAAAAATGGACGCACTATCAACAAACTTCACTCACACACCTGCCTTTTGAATAATCCTTCACTTTAACTATTATAATCAACATCCAAACTTTATCGACCCATGGCAACAACAACTTCCGGAAAACCCACAATCGAGGAACTCATTTCGCGGCTCGAAGAGATAACCCGAAATATCGAGAATCCCGAAACCGGCCTTGAAAGCTCCATTGGTCTCTACGAAGAAGGGCTTGCCATTGCCGAAAGCTGCAAAAAAAGGCTGCAGGAAGCCAGAAAAAAAATTGAGGTCATCAATCCCGATCTGGCAAAAACCTGGCCCGAAACACCGCGCACCAAAGACCTCTTCGACTCAGAATCCTGAACCGGACTCAGCCCTCGAGCTTCTTCAGAAGCACATCATTGACCATCTGGGGATTAGCCTTGCCTTTCATTCGGCTCATGCACTGCCCCACAAAAAATCCCAGCAACTTGGTTTTTCCGCCACGATAGGCCTCAAGCTGACCAGGGTTGGCATCGAGTATCTCCTGAACAACACTCTCGATTGCGCCACTGTCTGAAACCTGCGCAAGCCCTTCCCGCTCGACAATCTCCGCCGCACTGGCCCCATCCTTCTGCATCAGCTCAAACACCTGTTTGGCAATCGTGTTACTGATCACCCCACCGCCAATCAGACGAATCAAGCCGGCAAGCCGTTCAGGAACAATGGCAAACTCCGCAATATCGAGATACTTCTCCTTGAGTGTACGCATCACCTCACCCATCACCCAGTTCGACGAAGCCTTGGCATCACCCGAAACCCTGACAGTCTCCTCAAAGTAATCCGCCAGCTCCCTCTCAACCGTAAGTACTCCGGCATCATAAGCAGGAATGCCATACTCCCCGGCAAAACGAACGGCACGCTCCTCAGGAAACTCCGGCAGCTCCAGCTTTATACGATCTATCATATCCTGGCCGACAAGCACCGGAATCAGATCAGGATCGGGGAAATAACGATAGTCATGGGCAAACTCCTTGCCGCGCATCGAGCGGGTCTCACCCTTGTCGGCATCCCACAGCCGGGTCTCCTGCACAATGACACCGCCATTGTCGAGAATCTCTCTATGGCGCTCAACCTCATACTCGATAGCCTTTTCAACGTTCTTGAACGAGTTCATATTCTTGATCTCCGAACGGGTACCATACTCGGTAGCACCAACAGGCCGCAAGGAAACGTTGGCATCACAGCGAAGACTTCCCTCCTCCATGTTACCATCCGAAATACCAAGATACTTCACAATCTGACGAATTTTCTGCAGGTAGGCTGAGGCCTCCTTCGGTGTACGCAAGTCAGGATAACTGACAATTTCAAGCAGCGGAACACCGCTACGGTTCAGATCGATATAGGTATCCTCACCGATATCGTGAATCGACTTGCCGGCATCCTCCTCGATATGAATCCTGATAAGACGGATCTCCTTCTCACCCTCCCCGGCATCAATCTTAAGGGTTCCCTCGCTACAGATAGGCTCTTCAAACTGGGAAATCTGGTACCCTTTCGGCAGATCCGGATAAAAATAGTTTTTTCGGGCAAGCACCGAACTGGGAGCAATAGCGCAACCCGTTGCAAGACCAAGCTTGACGGCATCCTCCACCACTCGACGATTAAGTACCGGCAAGGCTCCCGGAAGAGCAAGGCATACCGGACAGACATTGGAATTGGCCGGTTTGCCAAACAGCGCAGAACAACCGCAAAAAGCCTTGCTCGCTGTATTAAGCTGACAATGAACCTCAAGGCCCACTACTAATTCATAATTCATTGCAAAATTATCATTATGGAAAAACTCCTGACCTTCAGCCCCGAAGTCTTTCTATGCTTATAAAAACAAAGGTATCAGTAAGGTCGATACGAAAACTTCTGTCCACCCACCGTCGCCTCAGCCATAACCCCTGCCTTGGGAAGAACAAAAACAGCCACACCATTGGAAAAATCAGTATTGGTAGCCATCCCCGCACTCACAATAATTGCCGTAACCTGGGCATTAAGCTCATAGTTACCTTTCTTGAAATTGTCAAGATCTTCCTGGCCCTTGAAAAAAATGATCTCCGAAAAAGACTGGCCACCAAGCTGCGGACCAACATTGAGCTGGGTAATAGTTGAATGCCCCACAAGCTTGTTCTGCTCATAGACAAATCCGTTACCATGCCCTCCACCCAAAATCATGAACCCGCCTTTATAAACATCGGCAAACACGGCAAACCCGTAAGCACGCTCAAAAAAACGGTCAAGCGAAGGAACATTCTTTTTGAAATATTCCACCGCATCCTTGGCCCTGTCCTCATCAGCAGGATCCCAGCCAGCCCTCGCCGTTCCGGCAAAAACCGCTGCAAACAGCAAAGCAAGAGCAAAAACTCTCATAAACTTCATCATCTTCATCATCAATGCCTGGTTTTTTGTTGTTGAATAAAATCAAAGCATAGAAAACATACAATGAGATACAAGCTTTAATGTACGATTTTCAGCAATGAAATCCCGCATCTTACCTCTGCAAGGAGCTACTCTACTCCCGCAATTACACTGGAACACCTTGCCTCTATCCTTTTGACGACATCCTTTGCCACTTCCAGTATCTCAACCGCACTACGCACCTCTTCACCGATATACAAACGCAAGGCAACCACAAGAGGTTCAAGATGTGGCTCAGCAGGCGAATCAACAAGAATGCCAAGGGCCTCTTTTGCATAGCCCGAAGCCGCAAGCTCGACAAACAGCTCTATGATGAGCGAAATTGATGGCCTGGAGGTATACACATATTCTTTGGACAGCTCCAGCACATTATCTGGACTCCCGTCCAATTCAATTGCCTGTTGAAAAGCAGATCCTGCCTCATTGTATCTGCCAAGATAGCCAAATATCATACCCTTGTAGAACATGGCACGAGCAACAAGCGCTTCAATCTCCACTTCGGAACTCTCTCTGTACATTACTATAAGTGCAGTGAAAGTCTGAAGCGCTTCATCCATACGCTTTTGACGTCCTAATATTAAAGCCTTGAGTAACAGGGCAGTTACTACCCATTCTGCAATTTCAGTTTCAATTCGTCCCTGGTGTTGTACTATGAACTGCTCCAGAAGCTGAATAGCTATATCATATTTTCCATCCTTTAAAAGATCATTGACATGTTCCAATACCACTTTTATGGCTCCAAGCTCATCTCCAACATCAGCATTGACATTCTTTTTCGATTCAGTAATGTTCTCAACGACCAGAATATTTTTCACCGTTTCACTGAGATAGGGTGACTCCAGAAAATTCCTCGATGTTTCAAGGCTGATTCTCTGAATAAGTTGATGATCAGAAACACTTTTGATGATCTCTTCAAAAGCCGCAAAATGGTCTTTGCATTGCTCTGGCTGAAGAGTAGCGGTCTCGTCAATCAACATTTTGACTGAAGCAACAGGATCATAAAGGCTGACCATAAACTTCACGGCAGCCTTGACCCTTGCTGATGGGCCACCACGCCTTCGCATGAGGTAATAAATGTTGTAAATCCCTTCCGAAATCCGGTACCATTTTGTCCTTTTACCATTGTCCTCGAAGAGTACTTTACCACGGCTGACAAGCCTGCCGAGAAATGCACTGGTCGTGTTGATGTCAAGCCGCGCCACTTCAGCGACCTCTTTTGCTGTCGAAAGGCTCCACAATTCGGCAAGCGCCAGATATACTTTCCGCTCCTTTGATGCCATCGTATCAAGATGGCTTTTAAAATAATCGGTATGCTCATCGATCAAATCAATGAGATCATCGAGAAGTTCGCGAAACGAACGTTTGGCGCCAAACCTTGCGATAAGGGATATCAAACGGGCATTGCCTCCGGTCAAAATCCTGACTGGCCTGATCTGTTCACCCGGAAGCTTCTCTCCGGCTATGAGTTCCCAAACAGTATTGCACTCCTCATCATCAAGCGGTTTGAGTTCGTGAATTTTGAACAATTCGAACATGGCGTGTGCCGGATGGTCGATCTCGTCAGATCTGCCTATCGCCGTCGCAAGCAGCATCAAGCGAGGCTCATTCATCAGCGTATGACGAAGTTTCCACGCCTCCTGTTTGTCAGAAAACTCAGAAAGCAGCATATCGAGATTCTCTACCACAAGAAGAATCCGCTTGCCGATCTTGTCAGCAAAATCAAGCAACTGCCATAACGCACGCTCCCCAAGACGCTGTTCATCAGGGTCTCGACGAAGTTCATTGTAGCTTTGCATCCGTCGTTCTTCTCCAGTCTGTTCTGCCAGATGAAAAAGCGCCTCAAGCCAGAAATCCGCAGCAGAAACTGCATTGTAACTTTCCTCTGCAAAGATGAGGGGATAACATGCCTTGTTCAACTCCTCATCACGCCCAACTTCAAGGGCAACACGACGCACAAGGTTGGTCTTTCCACTTCCACGAGGCCCGATAATAAGCACATGCTGATTCGATGCAACGGTGTTCTCCCGAATGACCCTGATAATCATTCGAAAGTCAACCTGCCTGACAACAAAATTTTCAATAAGCTCTTCGCCTTCAAGAAAAGCAGGGTTATACTTCACAAAACGCTTTACCATTCCCTTATTTCTCCCTCTCTTTAAGCGGCACATAAAACCCGGAATGCGCCTTTTTCCACCACTCTTTCAATAGATTTGATTCGTACCGGTATTCTTCCCCGCTTTTTCTGAGATAACCGTCATGTTCGAGCACTCGGAGAATTTCCATTGTCTCTTCATCACTATCCACCTCTTTTCTTGCATACTCACGCTGAAGCAGTCGAAGTACAGGCATTTCAAGCTTTCCGGCAATTGCAGTTTCCGTCAAAATGGCAAGCACAAGCGGTAACTGCTCCTTGCTGAAAAACAACTCTAACCGTTCCTGGTAATGCGCAAGTTCAGCATGGCCCCGGATGCCGAGCATTTCATGTTCGTAAAGATCGTCAACATCATCAGCAGAAAAACGCATCTCACCACGCCTTTCACAACGGTCAAGGAGATGCGAAAAAAACAACTGGACATGGTGAGGAATACAATACCCAAGTTTTCTGACCATTGCCTCCTCTGCCCGATTCTGAAACTCCACACCATACTGCTGGCCGAGCGCACTCAAACATCCTATAGCCGTTTCGTCATCCCATGGTCTGAGATCGTATGGCTGGTAATTGTTAATCGTTGAACTCAGTTTTGCTTGCCTAAGCACCGGTTCGAAACCAATACTTCCCGACAACATGATCACTATCTTTCCCTGATGCTCGATACTGTTGGCCCTGAGCCACGACATGAATCGGTCAACTTCTGCTATTCTTTCTCTGGTAATAACGTAATCATCACCTTTCAACATTCGGTTCACCATCAACGGCACCTCGTCAATCATCAGAAGAACCGGACGATCAGATTTTGCGAGAATCGAAAAAAGCGCATCACCCTTCTCCATCCAGTTTTCCTGGTTAAGCCCTGCCCTCAGCTTGATACCGATTTCGCCAAAGCTTACCTCTTCAAGGTTTCCTGAAACCGCACCCCACACATTGGCAAACACACTTTTGACCTTCTTCCAGAGAGAATCGTAAGGCTTGAGAGAAAGACTGAACCGTGCAATAACATCCGCCGGATCGCTATCTTTCTGAAGATCGATGAACAAACAGATATATCGATCCGAAAGCCTCCGTTGCAACTCCTTCATAAGACTCGTTTTCCCCATACGCCGCTGAGCAATCAGGGAAATATGTGCCCCTTCATCAATCTTTCGGGTCAGAATCCGAATATCATCCTCCCTGCCCCAGAACCGCTCCCCAACCACCCAGTTACCCTGAGCCTGTTGTAGCTTTCTTTCCATGTCACTCTCCAGAATATTTCAAAACAAAAATGCTGGCAACAAATCTGTTGGAAACATAATTCACACGAACAAACAAAACAAATTTTACCAACAAAAAATTTGGCAACGTTTTCGTTGACAAAGGGGTTGCAAATAAAATTCATTCCATTCTGAACAATTGCGTATTCACACCGCCAATACATAGGGGCTGCCCAATAACGCGTTATCATCCATTTCGATATTGCAGGGAACACCAATCATGCACGCAGGGCAACCACGGGGGGTTGCCCCTACGGGTTCATTTTTTCATTTACACCATACCAAATTCCAATTCGCGCTTGAGGGCCTCGCGTTCGATTTCGAGACGGCGAATTTCTCGGTTCAGTCGGTCGAGTTCTTCGGGGCTGCTGTCGATCTCAAGGCGGAGACGCGATGAGGCTTCGTCAATCAGGTCGATTGCCTTGTCGGGCAAAAAGCGGTCGGCAATGTAGCGGTTGGAGAGTTCGGCTGCAGCAACAAGTGCAGCATCCTTAATCCGCACACCGTGATGGATTTCGTATTTCTCCTTGAGGCCACGAAGAATGGAAACCGTATCCTCAACGCTCGGTTGATCGACCAGCACGGTCTGGAACCGGCGTTCAAGGGCGGCATCCTTTTCGATATGTTTGCGATACTCGTCAAGGGTAGTGGCGCCGATACAGCGCAGTTCGCCTCGGGCAAGCGCAGGCTTGAGAATATTAGCCGCATCCATCGAGCCTTCGGCAGCACCCGCGCCAACAAGCAGATGAAGCTCGTCAATAAAGAGTATAATCTCGCCATCGGACGACTGCACCTCACGCACAACCGCTTTCAGGCGCTCTTCAAACTCGCCCCGGAACTTCGCTCCAGCGACAAGCTGGGCAATATCAAGCGCGGCAATCTGCTTGCTCTTGAGGTTTTCGGGCACGTCACCGGCAACGATACGCTGCGCGATTCCCTCAACCAGCGCGGTTTTGCCAACACCCGGCTCACCAATCAGCACAGGATTGTTCTTGGTGCGGCGGCTGAGAATCTGCAGCACCCGGCGAATCTCCTCGTCACGGCCAATCACCGGATCGAGTTTACCCTTGCGAGCCTGGTCGTTGAGGTTGCGGGAATACTTTTTCAGTGAATTATAGGTCTCCTCAGCGCTCTGACTGGTCACGCGCTGTGTTCCCCTGATGGTTGTGAGCACCTTGAGAATTGCATTGCGGTTGAATCCCGCATCCTGCAGCATACGCGAAACAGTCAGCCCGGCCTCACTCATGGCAATCAGCAGGTGCTCCGAGCTGATATAGTCATCCTTAAGACTTTCAGTCTCCTTCAGGGCAACATCAAACACCTTGCCGAGGTTCTGCGAAATATACTGTCCCGTAGCCGAAGCACCGGTAACCCTTGGAATCCGATCAATTTCACGCTCAAGCGCCGCATGAAGGGTTTCAGCAGGAACCTCGAGCTTCTGCGCTATCTGCACGGCTATACTGCTCTTGTCGTCAAGCATGACCGAGAGAAGATGCTCCGGCTCTATCTGCTGATGCTGACGGCTTCCGGCAACCGTTGAGGCCGCCTGCAACGCTTCCTGTGCTTTCAGGGTAAATTTATTAGGATCAAACTGCATGGTTTCGGATTATTTTTTTGTTGTCAGTTCATAACCAAAGGATACATGCCGCCAGAATAACTGTCGCGGAGTCAGGCAACCTGTTTATGTATTAACAATGTAAATGAAAAAAAAGTTAACGATGCGACCCGTTTTGGTAGCGGGCGGAGAAAAAAAACTCAAATAAAAGCCAATCGCCACTGGAGCAGAGCGGGTAAAAAGGGTTTCGCGTTGCAATAGAGGTATAAAAAAAGGCCGATGCACTCAATGATGCAACGACCTTTAAAAAATCCGGGGAATGGAGCTACCCTCTTATTTGCTCACCTTTGCAGGTTCAGGCTTTACCCTCTACTGGAGGTTTAGGCCAGTTTTTTGCAACAGCACTCACCACAAGCCTTAAAATCTGCCCTCCAGTGGAAATCAGTTCTGCACTTTTCTCCTGGATATGATGTTGCGTAGCAACCTGATCCTTGAATAAGTCAACACTTGCCTTATCATAATCGCCCTGGCTGACATAGGCATCAATCACCTCTTCAGCTTCTTCGTACGGCAGGCTTAAAACCTTTAATCCAAGCTTCGCCCTCTCGATAGGGTTAAGAATTTTCTGACTGGTGTTCTGCTGCTCCATAACATTTCTTTTTTTAGTCTGAAAAAGCTCTGCGACCTCTTGACTGCAAGAAAGAATGTAACATTTTTTTCAACAAGAAAATGAGTAAAGCCGTTACTGGAGCGGCATTGCACCACGCTTTTCAGCGCCGCATCCCGCACCCTCTTCCAATCAAGGTATCGGCAAGCAGGAACACCAGAGCTGCCGCAACAAAATAGAGCGAAAGAGATTCACCCCCGGAAGGCTCCATCACCCATCGCGATGCCGCAGCTATGCGGTTAATGCGCTCTGCAACCTCGCTGCATACCGTATGCTCCGCCCTGCTTCGAAAATATAATCCGCCAGCATCCCGAGCCAGTGACTCAAGCGTTTCAGCCCTGAAACTGCTCGTCACCACCTTGCCACTCTCATCCCGCTTCAGCCCATCTCCGGCCCCGCCAGTCGGGATCACGGCTGGCTGACGCATTCCAACCCCTATCACGAAAAAATGAACACCCGCTTTTTTCAGCTCCCGAACCGCCGTATGAAGATCACCGGCATGATCCTCTCCATCGCTCAGAAGCACCACAATCTTCTCCCCCTTCCTCGCCGAAGCCAGGTTACGTTCCGATGCGGGCTGCAGAAGACTCAAGGCAAGCTCGATAGCCCGTCGAAAGGCCGTTCCCTGCTCCTCGATAAGTTCAGGAGAGGCCATGCCGAGCAGCGACTCAAAACCTTCCTTGTCAGTGGAGAGAGGACACTGCACGAGAGGAGATGCCGCAAAAAGCAGAATGGCCCGCCGCCCGCCGCTGACAGCACGACTGATATGCGCAATCTCATATTTCGCCTGCCCAAGACGATCTGGCGGCACATCCCTTGCCATCATACTTCGAGAGACATCAAGCACAAAAACAAGATCGGCACCCTTGCGCAACACAGGCTTTCCTCCACTGCAAAGCCGAGGACCTGTCATGGCAACAAACAAGCAAGCTATAGCCAATAAAAGCAACACTTTTTTCACCACAACAACCTTCAACTGCGCACCAGGCATCATCGCAGCGAGCATACGCGGAGCAACAACAGCCTCGCGAGCCTGGATCTGGCGCATAACCCCATAACCAAGCAGCACGGCAAGTGGTATCAGAAGAAGCAGATACCCAATATTTTCAGGCCAGGCAAAACACACAGCGTTCCTCCCTTTCTCTCAGCGTTCCGGGTCTACCAGATTCGCCCATTGCAATAACCATCCCCCCATACACTACGGTATCCTCAAAAACCTGGTATTCGACAAAACAAGCTCAATGAAAAGCAAAACAAGCGCCGAAAGCAACAGAACGGAAAAAAGCTCCGAACGACGCTCTACCAAAGGCCCTGCATGGCGTTTTTTTTCAAGCTGGTCAATGTCTTTGATTGCCCGCTCAAACGCAGCCGGATCCTCTACCCTGAAATATCCTCCGCCAGTAGTACGGGCCACACCCCTCAGCGACTCCTCATCCATCGCCGCATGATCGCCACTCTCTGCCGTCCTGTCCAGTCGATTCTGGGCACTCCTGAAGCCCGCATTTACCGCATAGATCCTGATTCCGCTCTGTGCAGCAAGCCCCGCAGCCGTTGCAGGCCCTACCTCTCCAGCGTTATTTTCACCATCAGTAACAAGAATGATAATCTTGTGCTCCGACTCCGATGCCTTGAGCCGATTGACACCAATAAGAATAGCGGTACCGATAGCCGTTCCCTGATCGACTATCACCAAAGGCGAAAGCCGGTCAATCAGCATGGCAAGCACCTCATGATCAAGCGTCAGCGGACACTGCGTATACCCTTTACCCCGAAACACCTCCAAACCTATCCGGTCACTTGAACGACGCAACACAAAACTGCGAGCCACCTCTTTTGCCGCATCGAGGCGACTTTTACCGGCAAAATCCTTCTGAAGCATAGAATCAGAAATATCGAGCGCCAGCATCACATCGATTCCGCCCGCTTCAGCCTCACTCTGGCGAACAATAAGATGAGGCCCCGCAAGCGCAAACACACAAAGCACCAGCACGCCACCCCTCAGCCACTGGGGCAGAAAACGCAACACCCGGCCAGCCTCAAACCCGGAATCCCGCAACCGCTCAAGACCAGGAAAAAGAATTGCAGGACTTTTCCCCTGCCGATCACGCCACCCCCTGAGCCACGCCACCACAACAAACACCGGCAACAGCCAGAGCCACTTCGGTTCCGTCAGCTCAACGCGAGGTATATATGCAAGCCAATCCAGCATAAGCACTCTCATTTTCCCAAAGATGCAAAATCATCTAACATCAAGCCAATACCACGACCCTGCACAACTTTATGCGTGCAATGAAACCGTTCAATCCAGCACCTCCCAATATCCGGTTTTTTTCGAACCCTTCCGTTGTAGCCGATTCTGCTGTTTCAGTCTCTGAATATAACGCTTGATTGTCGCCTCACTCACCCCTGTTACCTCCGCCAGCTTTTCATAATCAGCAAAAGGATTGGCCTTGATGACCGGTAAAAGGTCATTTATCGGGTCGTGATGACCTTTTATTTGCACATGTATTGGCACTCCACTTTCCTCTACCAATGTTTCCATTGACTTCCGGTGAACCGTTACAGTGAACAGGCAACCATCATGGTCATCCTGAAACTCAATCTGAGGCCAATCGCTCAAAGCACGTTTAATGCCAGAACCAAGTCCATGATAGGGCAAAACCCCTTTGGCCACATAGGAAACCAGAATCGGATTACGAATATTGGAGTTTCCCCGCCGTATCTTTTCCACAGTCAGGTTGTTGGGCAAGTGTCCGGGACTGATGATTTCAATGCGGTTATCAAAAATAAACAAGCGAATAGGCGCACTGACCAGATAGTCACGGTGCACCAAAGCATTGACCAGAAGTTCCTCAAAAACACTTGCCGGAATTTCAGGCGTTCCCGGAGCGTTAACCCCCCGACCAGCCTGAACCTTATGCAGATTGCGCATGACAAAGGCCAAAGAATCATCAAACACCTTCTTAATCGGCCCAGCGAAATCCTCAGTATCCAGATAATCGGTCGAATGAATCTGATTACCGGGATAGCGAATAGCTTTCACGACAAACTGAGGTGTAATCCACTCTGGCCGTTCAGCAAAAAGCAGCACCCCGGCCAGATTCAACACACCATCATCAGTGGCAAGATTCATGTTCTGCAAAAGACGGGTCAATTCAGCCGATGAATCCGGATACTCCTGCTCGTAGACATCTCTCAAAAAATCCCGAAACCGCAGCTTATCGAGTTTATCGACACCCGCCTTGGTGGGTAACTCATCAGCATGAAACTGGTTGGAAAACTGGAAAAAGCGACGCAGTTCCTCCCTCGAATTCACACGCCGTTTGTCAGCCCCAGCCTTCAGCCAGATCACGCCATTCTTGTCAAAGTAAGGCTTGTCGATCCCTTTGGGTACAGTAAGCACCATCACAATTCGGCCACTCTCCAACGCAACAGTCTCCGTCTGCACCGCCAATGGACTCCGCACAAACTGACTGGCAACGTTACTCACAAGCTGGTTAATGCGAACCACATCCTGCTGCGTCAATCCCGGAGTTGAACCATCATCCGCCACACCGATAAAAATGGTACCGCCACTCGTGTTGGCAAAAGCCACCATTTCAGATGCCAGCGATTCCGCATTTTTAACATCAGCCTTGAACTGGCGAGTACTATCCTCGCCAAGAATAATTTGGGAGTGGAGGAATTGATGGTTCATTGCGATTACTCCATAAAAAATCAATAGCAACTTTTACACTTGGCGAAAATGACCAGGTTCACCCAATAAAACCTGTGACGAAAAAAAACATCAAGCCATAAGGTCACCGCCCAACTGCTTGAAAAGCCAAACGTATCAAGCCCTTAAGATCGGCAAGCCATCCGGGATAATAATCAAATATGCATCTGAAAACCATTTGAATCAAATTATGGCTCAGCTTGACGATCATATCACGATTACACGAAAGGGAATTGATAACTCCTTTCTGGAGGGTGATTAATCGCGGAGAGGCACAGCTTCCGGAAGTCGCACGAAGTCAGTCAGAATTTTGGACTCCCAATAAATAACCGTATAAGCATCGACTGTCCTGAGAAAAATATCGCAGTTAGTTGCCAAGAAACCATAAAGCATCAAAAACGTGTCGAAATTCTGAGCTTTTTTCGACACGTCGCAAAAACATGTCGATAGCATCGACATATCGAAAACCGACAAAGAAATCGACACTTCAGAACACTCAGCCTTTGAGCACCTCCAAAAGAGGCATATTCATATAAACCCGTTCACGGCCAACCAGTTCACTTGTTACGAACCCGGCACGCTCAAGCTCCCGCAAATAAGCCGATGCCGTTTGACGCCGGGCAATTCCTGCATCCACGAGAAACGGTATTTTGCAATATGGCTGTCGAAAAATGAGTTCAACCAACTCCCTCGAATACACTTTCGGCAGATCCACACGGCACTTCTCAATTGTCTCCTGAAGCAGATCACGGATAGCTTGAATGCGCCCGGTTGTCCAGATGGCGGTTTCCTCAAGACCTTTCAGCATAAACAACAACCAACTTTCCCAATCCGATTGTTCAGTGACACCACGCAGCAACCGGTAATACTCAGCTTTATTACATATTGGGCAACCACTGGGGGTTGCCCTTACATTTGATGCTTTGTTTTGGGGCGGGATGACCCCGCCCCTACGGTTCGTGTTGGATACGTTGCGGGTTTTGGGATTTGTATTATTTTGGTTTACGATGTGTCGAGCTGGGGCTCGACACTCCCAGGTTGGGAATCGGCGCTCCCAGCGGGCGGATTATAACCGGGGTTGTTTCTTTTATTGAGCTGATGGAGTATCTGGTTACTACAAATATTCCGTGGCTTGTTCGTGTGTTGCAGGGTCAGTGGAGGAGGTTGAGACGGCGGATGAAGGGCGCTGTGCCTGATGGTGCGAGGTACCTGGTGCTGAATTTTTCGGGGCATCCTGTTTTGCCTGGCCAGTTGAGCGCTATCGAGAAGTTGCTGCAATGGCCTTGTTCAGAGGTGATCGATGTGCAGATGGGTAACGTTGCAGAGGATCGGAAGTTTGTTGGCAATGTTGTCCGCGCTATTGAAAGAATCGATCTTTCGCCGGAGCAGTGGCAAACGGCAAGTATCGTGGCTGTTCCTGCCGGGTATTCGGCTATCTGGTCGGTGCTGCTGGCAGAAATGCATGGCCGCCTTGGCTATTTCCCTGATGTCGTCCATCTGCGCCCCGCCTCTTCTGCCTCAAGTGAAAAGTTTGAGGTTGCCGAAATCATGAACCT
>SERZ01000451.1_pt1 | contig 27763 bp, 24 predicted proteins | sample 3171461 | NCBI WGS metagenome assembly SERZ01 (sample SAMN06051861, study PRJNA518727) | freshwater metagenome | biome: subpolar coniferous forest; feature: holomictic lake; material: water; isolation source: holomictic Lake 227, 6 m depth | place: Canada: near Kenora, Ontario | collected... | reverse complement strand
CGGTAGACCTGCGCGATGGAAACCAAGCGTTAATTGATCCGATGGATACACCGCGTAAATTAGCGATGTTCAAACTTTTAGTAGCTATGGGTTACAAAGAGATCGAAGTTGGTTTTCCAAGTGCTAGTCAGACTGATTTCGATTTTGTGCGCAAAATTATTGAAGAGAATTTGATTCCCGATGATGTGATCATCCAAGTTCTTACTCAAGCACGCGAAGCCCTCATCGTTCGAACTTTCGAAGCGATCAAGGGATCTAAGCAAGCAATTGTGCACTTGTATAACTCAACATCTACTTTGCAACGTCGAGTTGTATTTGGCCTAGATAAAGAAGGCATCAAGAAGATTGCAACCGATGCTGCCAAGATTTGTCTAGATTTAGTGGCAACAGTCCCAGAAACTAAAGTCTCTTTTGAGTACTCACCTGAGTCATATACCGGTACGGAACTCGAATTTGCGGTTGAAGTATGTAATGCCGTGAACGATGTGTGGAAACCAACTCCACAATGGAAGACCATCATGAACTTACCGGCCACCGTTGAAATGGCAACGCCAAATGTTTATGCCGATTCCATTGAATGGATGTGCCGTAACTTGAATAATCGAGACAGCGTCATCGTTTCGCTTCACCCACATAATGATCGTGGAACTGGCGTTGCAGCTGCCGAATTAGGTTACTTAGCTGGCGCAGATCGCATTGAAGGCACGTTATTTGGAAATGGTGAGCGCACTGGAAATGTTTGCTTAGTAACTCTTGGAATTAACTTGGTTACTCATGGCATCGATCCACATATTGATTTTTCTGATATCGATGAAGTCCGTCGCGTCGTTGAATATGCCAATCAATTACGCGTACCTGAGCGCCATCCATATGGTGGAGATCTAGTTTTCACTGCATTTTCGGGTTCGCACCAAGATGCAATTAAAAAAGGCTTCGATCATTTAGCTCGCGATGCTAAAGCTGCTGGCAAAGAAGTTCGTGATCACACATGGGCAATTCCATATTTGCCAATCGATCCGCTAGATATTGGCCGAAGTTATGAAGCCGTAATTCGGGTTAATTCACAATCGGGCAAGGGTGGCGTTGCTTATTTGATGAAGAATGAACACCATCTTGATTTGCCTCGGCGTTTGCAGATCGAATTTTCTAAGAATGTCCAAGCTAAAACCGATGCCGAGGGTGGCGAAATCAGCGCCGAAGATTTATGGAACATTTTTGAAGATGAGTATCTACCTACCGAGAGTGCGCCATGGGGTCGTTTTCGCCTTAAGGGTTTAAGTCAAACTTCAATTCTTGGTGAGGATGTTCATTTAAATGTTTCGCTTACAGATCGTGGGCAGCTCCATGAACTTAAAGGTCAGGGCAACGGTCCGATCGCAGCCTTCTGTAACATTTTGCAAAACTACGGTGTAGATGTTCGAGTCTTGGATTATTACGAGCACGCACTTTCGGCCGGTGGAGATGCATCTGCCGCGGCATATTTGGAATGTTCGATAGATGGCGATGTCTTTTGGGGAGTTGGAATCGATCCAAACACCACCACAGCATCGCTCAAAGCTGTCGTGTCTGCCATAAATCGCGCAATTCGCTAATTCACACACTACCTTTGCCCGTATGAGTTTGTACCGGGATGAGGCCATTGTGCTTCGCACGCAAAAACTCGGAGAAGCCGATCGCATCATCACAATGCTCACCAAAGAGCATGGGCGAATTCGTGGCGTAGCTAAAGGTGTTCGCCGAACTATGTCTAAGTTCGGGGCTCGCTTAGAACCAGGTAGTCATGTTGATATTCAACTTCACGTGGGAAAAACTTTTGACACCATTACTCAAGTTGAAGCGCTCATGAATTATGGCGAAGCGCTAACACAGGATTATCAGCGCTGGACAGTTGCTTCAGCGATTTTAGAAGCCACCGAAAGATTTAGTCCCAATGAACATGAGCCTGCTTTACAAGAATTTAATTTAGTTGTTGGCGCCATGAAAGTTTTAGCCGAAAATAGATATGAACCACTCCTTATTCTTGATGCCTTCTTACTCCGCTCTTTAGCTGTTGCTGGCTATGCACCTTCAATGACGATTTGTTCGCGATGCGAAAAACCTGGACCCCATAGATATTTTTCATTAGTGGGTGGCGGTTCGGTGTGTGCAGATTGTCGACCGTCGGCTTGTGCGACACCTGCGCCAGAGACTTTGTCTTTGATGGGTGCACTACTGAGCAGTGATTGGGAAATTGCATCGGCGAGTGAGAATAAATACCGTCGCGAGGCTAGTGGATTAATCGCGGCGTATTTACAATGGCATCTTGAACGCGGCTTAAGGAGTTTGCCAATGGTGGAACGAGTATGACAATTCATATTCCACATCATGTTGCTCTCGTTATGGATGGCAATGGTCGATGGGCCAAGCAGCGCGGCCTGCCTAGAACTGCCGGCCACGAAGCAGGAGAGTCCGCGCTATTTGATGTTGTGGAAGGTGCAATTGAATTTGGTGTTAAAGAATTAAGTGCGTACGCCTTTTCAACTGAGAACTGGCGCAGATCACCCGATGAAGTGAAGTTCTTAATGGGTTTTAACCGCGATGTGATCAGACGACGTCGTGATCAAATGAATGAGATGGGCGTACGAATTCGTTGGGTTGGCCGGCCAAAACGTTTGTGGAGCAGTGTTATTAACGAGCTGGAAGAGGCTGAAGAACTGACTGCTAAGAATAAAACTCTCACTTTAAATATGTGCGTGAATTATGGTGGGCGTGCAGAAATAGTGGATGCCGCAGCAGCCCTTGCGCGTGATGTAAAGCGAGGAAAAGTTAAGCTCGATTCGATAACTGAAAAAACTTTTACTAAGTACTTAGATGAGCCAAAAATGAGTGACGTGGACTTATTTTTGCGCTCATCGGGCGAACAGCGCACCAGCAATTTCCTGCCATGGCAGAGCGTTTATGCCGAGTTTGTTTTTATGGATGTGCTGTGGCCGGATGTCACTCGTAAAACTTTATGGAAAGCGATTGAAGAGTATTCCAAGCGAGATCGCAGGTTTGGTAAAGCTTAAGAAAGAGCTACAACGAGCCACATCACTAATACGCCAATGGAAGTCATAACAAGGGTCCACTTGGACTCGTGACGTGAATGCGCTTCGGGCAAAATATGTGATGTAGCAATGTAAATTACAAAGCCTGAGAAAAGCGCAAGGTAGAGGGCTAAATATTTGTCATTGAGTGCAAGGTAAGTACCTAGCGTTGCGCCACCAATTCTGGCAACAGCATCAACGCCCAGCAGATACTTACTAGATTTAGTCCAATGCCCACTTTTTACTAACATTGAAACAGTATTAAGGCCATCGCTAAATGCGTGCACTACTACTGCTAAAAAGACGGCAACTCCAAGTGGTGTACTCACTCTGAAAGCGACACCGAGACCAACGCCATCTAGAAATACATGGCCGCCCATTGCAAGTGCGCCAATAGTTCCAGAAATTGTGTGGTGTTCATGATCGTGACCGTAATCAGATTCAGCGGGCTCATGCGAACCAAAAGCGCGCTCTAAAACATGGAGAAGTAAGAATCCGCCAAGAATTGCTACCGATACAACTGGAACACCGGCAATTTTGTCGGCATTTCTCGCAAAAACTTCAGGTAGTAAATCAAAACCGACAAGGCCAAGCAGCAATCCAGCTGAAAGACCTAGGACTAAATGAAAGCGATCCCGAGATTTAAAGGCGAGCACACCACCTGCAGTCGTGGCCATCACAGTAAATATGGCGAAGAGAATCGCTAAGTTCATAGTTTTAGCGTATCGCGATTAGGCTATGGCTCATGATCGCAATCGCCCGCTTTGAAGTTGCCTTGGGTAATGCCGCACATTTTGAGAGCGAACTATCGGCCGCCCTTGATGCGTTAACTTCATGCGCCGGCTTTATTAAGGGCGAAATTGGCCAAAATCTAGATCAAAGCTCGCTCTGGACTTTAGTGACCCATTGGGAAAATGTGGGTTCTTATCGCCGCGCATTGAGCAATAACACTGTAAAAATGAATGCGATTCCGATTCTGGCAAGGGCCATTGACGAGCCCGGTGCATATGAAAGGCCTTACACAGAGTAAAATTCAACCACGGAAGTAACAGACGTTGCTTTCCGCCGACAGCCAGCCGGATGGAGAAAATTGTGGCAACGGATCGTTTAGAAAATATTGTTGGTTTATCAAAGCGCAGGGGTTTTGTTTTCCCTTCATCGGAAATTTATGGCGGTCTTCGTGCATCGTGGGATTACGGCCCACTGGGAGTCGAGTTAAAAAATAACGTTAAGCGCCAGTGGTGGAAATCTATGGTTACCGGTCGTGAAGATGTTGTTGGTCTCGACTCATGTGTCATTTTGGCTAAAGAAGTGTGGGAAGCATCTGGGCACGTTGCAACTTTTAGTGATCCGCTCACTGAATGCACGGCTTGTCACAAACGCTATCGCGCAGATCATTTAGAAGAAGCGTTTGAAGCTAAACATAAAAAATCTCCAACTTCACTTGCAGATATAAACTGCCCAGCTTGTGGCAATAAAGGCCAATTCACTGAACCTAAGCAATTTAGTGGAATGCTAAAAACTTACCTAGGACCCGTTGAAGATGAATCAGGTCTAGCATTTTTGCGCCCAGAAACTGCACAAGGAATTTTCATTAATTTTGATCAAGTAATGACAACATCACGCAAGAAGCCACCATTTGGTATCGGCCAGATCGGTAAATCTTTCCGAAATGAAATTACTCCAGGTAACTTCATTTTCCGTACGCGCGAATTTGAACAGATGGAGATGGAATTTTTTGTAGTTCCAGGCACGGACGAAGAGTGGCACCAGTATTGGATTGACACTCGCTTAGCTTGGTATACAGGTTTAGGAATCAATCCTGATCGTTTGCGCATCTTTGATCATCCAAAAGAAAAACTTTCGCACTATTCAAAGCGCACCGCTGATATTGAATATAAATTTGAATTTGCTGGAACTGAGTGGGGCGAGCTTGAAGGCATCGCTAACCGCACCGATTTCGACTTAAAAGCCCACTCTGCAGCATCCGGTAAAGATCTCTCTTACTTCGATCAAGAAAAGGGTGAACGTTGGACGCCTTATGTAATTGAGCCGGCAGCCGGAGTTGATCGCTGCACATTAACTTTCTTAATGGATGCTTTCACTGAAGATGAAGCACCAAATAGCAAAGGCGAGATGGAAAAGCGTGCAGTTCTAAAACTCGATCATCGCTTAGCGCCAATTAAAGCGGCAGTATTGCCACTTTCTCGTAATGCAGACCTATCACCTAAGGCACGTGACTTAGCTGCACAGTTGCGCAAAAACTGGGCCATTGATTTTGATGATTCAGGTGCAATTGGTCGACGTTATCGCCGACAGGATGAAATCGGAACGCCGTATTGCATCACGATTGATTTTGAAACTCTAGAAGATCATGCCGTGACAATCCGTGATCGCGACACAATGACGCAAGAGCGAATTGCTCTTGATCAAGTTGAAGCTTGGTTGGCACCGCGATTACTAGGCTGCTAAATCCACTCCGACTGCCATTAGCAAGCGGGGATCATTTAATTGATCCAGCAGTTGTACTTGCACCGATGGCCGGAATAACTAATGCACCTTTTCGCACGCTCTGTCGTGAACAAGGTGCTGGATTATTTGTTTCTGAGATGGTTACTGCACGTGCGTTAATTGAACGTCGGCCCGAAACAATGCGCATGATAGTTCCAGGAAAAGGTGAATGGCCACGTTCGGTACAGTTATATAGCGTTGATCCAACAACAATGCGTGCGGCAGTAACAATGCTGGGTAAAGAAAATTTAGCTGATCATATTGATATGAACTTCGGCTGCCCAGTGCCAAAAGTGACAAGAAAAGGCGGGGGAGCAGCGCTACCTTTCAAGCGCAAACTTTTTACAAATATCGTTCAAGCTGCAGTTGAAGCAGCTAAACCTTTTGGAATTCCAGTAACAGTAAAGATGCGAATTGGAATTGATAGCGATCACCATACGTATTTAGAAGCTGCCAAATCTGCCGCCGATGTTGGAGTTGCTTGGGTGGCTTTACACGCACGCACTGCGGCACAAATGTACGAAGGCAAAGCCGATTGGTCGGCAATTGCGGCTTTAGTAGAACATTTAAAACCAAGTGGCATACCGGTTTTAGGCAATGGCGATATCTGGTCAGGAAAAGATGCCGTAGATATGGTTAATCAAACTGGATGTGCTGGAGTAGTTGTAGGGCGTGGATGTTTAGGTCGGCCATGGTTATTTGCCGATTTAGTTGCTGCCCTTGAAGGAACTGAAAAAGAGATGGTGCCAACTTTGCATCAAGTGCGGGAAGTAATGTTTCGCCATGCCAACTTAATTGTTGAATATTTAGAGTCTGAAGATCGTGGAATGCGCGATATGCGCAAGCACATGGCATGGTACTTAAAGGGTTTTAGAGTTGCCCGCGAAATTCGCCATGACTTAGGAATGGTTTCATCACTTATTGAAATGCGTGATTTACTCGATAAATTAGAGGAACAGCCGTATCCAATTGAAGTAGGCGATAAGCCCCGCGGGCGTACAAGTCACGGACGACCACCTACTTTGCCTGATGGTTGGCTCAATGATCCCGACGAACTAGTTCATGTTGAACTTGAAGATGCATTTTCAGGCGGATAGATGTTTTTATTTCGGTGGGTTCGTCGTACTTTAACTTTGATAATTATCGTTGCTTTAGTTGCACCAGGCTATGCAGTTTCACAAGTATGGAGAGCAGCAAAAAATCCCATAGTTCGTCATGCCGATGTAATAGTTGTTCTGGGCACTGCGCAATTTAATGGTGTCCCAGGTCAAGCTCTTGAAGCCCGACTAGTTGAAGCTAAAAGAATTTTCGATCTTGGTCTTGCTCCAACAATAATTACTGTTGGTGGGAAAGCTCCGGGGGATCGCACAACCGAAGCGGCAAGTGGAAAATATTGGTTAACAACGCATGGCGTTCCAGCATCGAAAGTGAAATCGATTGAAATTGGCCGTGACACATTAACGAGCACAAAAGCTTATGCAAAAGTGATGAAGAAAGCGTATGTCAGCGATGTAATTATTGTTACGGATCCGTATCACTGTAAACGCGCGATGACGATGGCTAACGATCAAGGCGTCGTCAGCACTTGTTCGCCCGTACGAACTGGACCTGAAACAATTTCACACTCTGGTTTTAAGTATTTATTACGCGAAGCCGGGGCTTATTTGGTCTATATAACGCTAGGTCGAAGAGGGATTCAAGTCAGTGATCATTTACCAGGTGCAGATATCGTCACTAAGGTTATGCCGTGACGTACACAGCCAATGATGCAGAGAGATTTCTGGATGAGCCCGCCAAGCGTGGTGGGCGCACCGAGTTCATGCGCGATCGTGCACGTGTTATTCATTCAGCGGCGCTACGTCGCTTAGCGGCTAAAACGCAAGTTGCAGTTCCTTGGGAAAATGATTTTCAGCGAACCCGTTTGTCACACTCACTTGAATGCGCACAAATTGGCCGAGAACTTGGTGAATCTCTTGGCGCAGATCCTGATTTACAGGACACCGCTTGTTTAGCCCATGATTTGGGTCATCCACCTTTTGGTCACAATGGTGAAGAAGCGTTAGCAGAAATTGCTGAAGATTTTGGTGGCTTTGAAGGTAATGCGCAAAGTTTTCGCTTACTTGTTCGTTTAGAGGCAAAGACTGTTGATTCAGAAGGAAAATCTGTTGGTCTGAATCTGACACGCGCTTCACTTGATGGTTCTACTAAATATCCGTGGCCTCGTTCACAAAATTCTCGAAAGTTTGGCGTCTATGACGATGACCTTGAAGTTTTTACTTGGATGCGTACAGGTGCTCCCATCGATAAGAAGTGTATTGAAGCCCAGATTATGGATTGGTCAGATGACTGCGCTTACTCAGTGCATGATTTAGAGGATGCAATCTTTACTAATCAAGTAAGTGTTAAGAATTTCGAAAAAGATTTTCAAGAACTACATACCGTGATGGTTCGCGATTATGGAAGTGATGCAACTGAGCAAGAAGCAGTTCAAGCTCACCAACGTTTGTCCGCACTTTCAGCTTGGCCGCATTATTATGATGGTACGCACCGCTCACTTGCTCGCCTAAAAGATTCAACAAGTCAATTAATTGGCCGTTTTGTTTTAGCTGCAGAGTTAGAAACGCGCAAAGTGCACGGTGATGGGCCACTTTCGCGCTACAGCGCTGACCTCGAAATTCCCCGTGATCAAGTAATTGAAGTTGATTTCCTAAAAGCTATAGCCGGGCATTATTTAATTAATGCACCACTTTCACAAGAGCGCTATGCCAAACAGCAGATTATTATTCGAGAGATTGTTGAAATGTTATTAGCTAGTGCTCCACGCGAACTAGATTCATTTTTCCTCAAAGCGTGGAACGAGGCGGGAGATGAGACTGCCCGTATGCGCGTCATAATTGATCAAGTTGCCGCCTTAACCGACCCTGGTGCTTACGCCTTACACGCGCGTTTGCTGGCTAGTCGCTAAAGTGCGCATATGAGTGGTCGAATTCGGGATGAAGATGTTGCATACATCCGTGATCGCGCGCCTATTGATGAAATTGTGGGCGAATACGTTCAACTAAAAAGTGCGGGCGGTGGTCAGAAAAAAGGTTTATGTCCTTTCCATGACGAGAAATCTCCATCTTTCCATGTCACGCCCAGCAAAGGTTATTTCCACTGTTTCGGTTGCCAAACTGGTGGCGACGTCATTGCTTTCTTAATGAAGATTGACCACTTAACTTTTTCAGAAACTATTGAACGCTTAGCTGATCGCTTGAGTTACACCTTGCGATATGAAGAAGGAAGTTCGAATACGCCAACTTTTTCAGCCGGCGCGCGTTCGCGCTTAATTGCGGCAAATACTGAAGCGGCCAAGTTTTACCAAGAGCAGTTAAATACTTCTCCCGATGCTGCGCACGGCCGGGATTTATTAACTAAACGAGGTTTTGATAAAGATGCATGTGCCCAGTTTGGGGTTGGGTTTGCTCCAGATGAATGGGATGCATTAACTAAACATTTGCGTGCGCAAGGGTATTCAATCGATGAGTTGGAAACCGCTGGTCTTTCTAAAATGGGTCAACGCGGTCCTATCGATCGTTTCCGGAATCGTTTAACGTGGCCGATCAAAGATATTTCTGGTGATGTTGTTGGCTTTGGCTGCCGCAAATTAGCAAGTGATGAAGAAGATCAAGGTCCTAAATACCTCAATACTCCTGAGACCCCAGTTTATAAAAAGAGCCAAGTTTTATATGGTTTAGATGTTGCCAAGAAAGAGATTGCTAAAAAGCGCCAAGCTGTAATCGTTGAGGGCTATACCGACGTTATGGCAGCGCAATTAGCTGGAATTACAACAGCAGTTGCAACGTGCGGTACGGCCTTTGGCGCCGACCATATCCGTATTTTGCGCCGATTATTGATGGATGATGATTCATTCCGCGGAGAAGTTATTTTTACTTTCGATGGCGATGCCGCGGGACAAAAAGCGGCATTGCGCGCATTTGGCGAAGATCAAAAATTTGTCACGCAAACTTTTGTTGCGGTGGAACCCGATGGCCTCGATCCTTGCGAACTTCGCCAACAAAAAGGTGATCTGGCACTGCGTGATTTAATTGCCCGTCGCGTTCCATTATTTGAATTTGCTATTCGCGCCGAACTTGCGCATCACAAACTAGATTCAGCCGAAGGTCGAGTGAATGCTTTAAATGCTGCCGCACCATTAGTTGCGCAAATTCGAGATAAATCCTTGCGCCCCGAGTACACACGTTTATTAGCTGGTTGGCTGGGCACCGAAGTGGAAATAGTTTCTAAAGCCGTAGCGCAAGGCATAAAAGCTCAACCAAAAACTATCGAGACTAACGAACCACAAGGTGAAGATAATTCGTGGCGACCTGATCCCCATGATGCACGACTCATTCTTGAGCGAGAAGTTCTCAAAGCTAGATTGCAGGAATCTCATTTATTTGTAGGCACATTGTGGAGTGATATCGAAAAGGGAGCATTCACTCATCCTGCCTATCGTGAGATGGGTAAAACTATCGATGACAATCCAACGCTTTCAATTGAGAATATCTCTGATGAAAAGATACGAACAATCTTCACCGAATTAAGCGTTGAACCGATTCATGCTGATGGCAAACCTACTGCGGCATATGTGGAAAGCATTGTTGCCAGATTGCGCGAAGTAGCAATTTCGCGATCAATCGCTGAACTTAAATCTTCATTACAAAGACTTAATCCACTTGAGAATGAAATTGAATATAACGCAGCCTTTGCCCAGTTAGTGGCCTTAGAAAGCGCCCGCCGAAATCTGCATGATTTAGCGCTCGGAAGCCTTTAAAACTCTCAATTTCAGCCAATGCCTGTGCGTGCGATAGAGTTTGCGCTCTATTGATCCCTGATAGCTCAATGGCAGAGCAGCCGGCTGTTAACCGGCAGGTTCTTGGTTCGAATCCAAGTCAGGGAGCTTTTCATCGGGCAATTTCACAGGCTCAACCTTTACTATCCACCTATGAAATTGATTCAAAGTTACCTCAGCACCGCGGCGCAATCATGGCGCACGCAAACTCTTGCGCTGCGCATCATGCGTCTATGGCTGGGAGTCACGTGGATCTATGCGGGCTGGAACAAGGCAACGGATGCTGGATTTCTTACTGCAGGTTCGCCTACTTTTATTGGCACTCAACTTTCTGCATATTCAACGCAATCCCCAGTCGGTTTTGCTTTTAATAAACTCATCGAACATGCAGTTTTAGTCGGTGGCTTTGTTATGGTCTCAGAGTTTGCAATCGGTGTTGCCACACTTTTATGGGTAGCCCCGCGCTTAAGTGCTTTTGCGGGTTTTTCAATGTCAGTAGGTCTCTGGTTAGCCAGTAGTTTTCATTCCAGTCCATACTTTTTAGCTAGTGATACTGCATATGCAATTTTGTGGTTGTCGTACTTCTTACTCATCAACGGAAAGCGAAAGGGTTTTGAAATGTCTTTAGAACGTCGTGGAGTGTTACGTGTTGGGTTAACTGGTGTACTTGCTGTGGCATTTGCTGGTGTTGGTAAGTTTTTTGCTAATGCCGTCCCTTCCACAACCAACTCGGCCGCAAGTGGAAGTGCAAAAATTATCAAGTTAGCCGCTTTAAAAGTGGGCGACACCACTAACTTTGTTTCTAAGAACGGTTCACCCGCAGTGCTCTTTAGAACTAAAAAAGGTGTCTTTGCTTATTCGGCAATTTGTACGCACCAGGGCTGCACCGTTTCATACTCTCCTGCAGCCAAACTCTTGCAATGCCCATGCCATGGCGCGCAATATGATCCGCTCAATTCAGCGCGCGTTGTGAATGGACCGACACAGACGCCACTAGCCAAGATTAAAGTTGCCGTCAGCGGCCTTTGGGTAATCGAAGCGTAACTCTCACGAAACATTTCGGGGGTATTGTTCTTACATGGCTGAATTCACTTTAAATATTTCACTTCCTGATCGCCCAGGTTCCCTTGGTTTACTCGCATCAGCAATTGGTGTTGCGGGCGGGGATATCCGCGGCTTAGTTGTGGTGAAATCTGAAAATGGTCGGGGTTATGACGAAATTACTGTGGCTGTGCCCGGTAACGATCCAACAGATTTGCTTAATGTGCTTGGTGCAATTGGTGGGGTAGAAGTAATTTCAATTACGCCCGTTGGATAATTTGCGCACCTTGACTTGGAAGTGAAGTAAAAAATCGCGGGGCTTTAAATCCTTGATTTTTGAATGCCTTTTCCACGGCAGCAATTGTTTCCTGAGTATGTGCTTTATGAATCAACGCAATTGCACTTCCGCCAAAACCACCGCCCACCATGCGCGCACCAAGAGCACCTGCGGCAATAGTTGCGTCCACTGCTGCGTTGAGTTCCGGGCAAGAAACGTTGTAATCGTCGCGAAGTGAGGCATGAGATTGATTAAGTAGTTTTCCCAGTGCAAGAAAATTCTTAGTTTCAAGAGCTTGAACTGAATCAAGTACACGCTTCATTTCAGTTACAGCATGGCGCGCACGAATAAATTCAGTTTCGCTCAAAAGCTGACGTGAATTTTGCAGTTGATCAAGGGTTAAATCCCGCAAAGAAGTTATCTCTAGCTTTGCCACCGCCGATTCACATGAAGCTCGTCTTTGGGCATAACCACCATCAGTAAGTGAATGATGGGCTTGCGTATCAATGATTAAAAGTTCTAAACCACTTGAAGCAACATCAAAAACGATATTGCGCGTAGTCAAATCTCGACAGTCCAATAAGAGAGCCGAACCTGCATGTGCCATCAGCGAAACCGATTGATCCATAATTCCACATGGAACTCCGACATATTCATTTTCACCTTTTTGTGTCAATCGTGCTAATTCCTCAAGCGAAAATCCAAGTGAAAATAAATGATTGAGCGCAGTTGCTACCGAACATTCCAAGGCAGCTGATGAAGATAAGCCAGCACCTAGCGGAACATGCCCATCGATCATGATGTCTAGGCCTTTGTCGATTCCAAGAGCCCACACAACACTGAGTGGATAGCGTTCCCATTCACCTTTAAGGCCAGGTTTTACTGAATCTAAATTGACTTCAACAATTTTGTGGCGACGTTGAACCGAAGCAATTCGCACTTTCCTGTCGTGTCTAACTTTAACTGCGGCATACGTCTGGTCTTTTATGGCAAAAGGAAGGACGAAACCATCGCTGTAATCGATGTGTTCACCTATTAAATTCACGCGCCCAGGGGCGGCGGCAATAATGTCGGCTCTGTTACCAAAAACTTCTACAAATTTATTATCAATGAGTGTCATAGCCGAGCTCTATTTCAGGCTAGCCAATGTGTCAGCAACCATCGATTCAATTCCTCGAGTGGGAATCCAATCCAGAGCGCGCTTAGCTTTATTTATATCGGCAATTAGTACGGCGGGATCACCGTCACGACGAGGCGCCGCCGTTGTTGGAATTTCAAAACCTACGGCTGTGGAAGCTGCAGCGATGACTTCTTTAACTGAGTATCCATCGCCGCTGCCTAAGTTATAAATTTCATGGTTGCCAGGCTTTAATGAATGTAAAGCTTTAATGTGGGCATCAATTAAATCAATAACGTGAACGTAATCACGAATACACGTACCATCGGGAGTAGGCCAGTCGGTACCAAAAATCTTTACTGGATTCTCTGGGGTGCTTCGCAAAACATTGGGAATCAAATGCGTTTCTGGGTTATGTCGCTCGGCTAACCAACCTCGTGCCGACTTTAAGGCACCTGCAACATTGAAATAGCGAAGTGACGCTGCAGCAATTCCACGCGAAGCAGCTTCTGCAGAAATCATCTGGTCTATGGCCAATTTTGTTGCGCCATATGGATTAGTTGGCTTAGTCGGTGCATTTTCTTTAATAGGTGTTTCTAAAGGTTCACCATAAGTTGCTGCTGATGATGAAAATACTAATTGCGCAATTCCAGCGTTATGCATTTGGTCCAGCAAGTTACGAGTTCCATCAACATTTACTGAATGATAAAGATCAGGTTTTTGAACAGATTCTCCTACAAGGGATTTTCCAGCAAAGTGCATCACCGCTTCGCAACCAGTGAGGGCGTTGGCAATGTCTGCCGGATTTAGCAATGAACCTTGCGTAAAACTCACTCCGGCGGGCACGCTATCGGCATGACCAGTACTGCAGTCATCGAGGATGGATATTTCAAAGCCTTGAGTTAATAAGGTATCAACGGCGGTAGAACCTATATAACCAGTGCCACCTGTAACCAAAACACGCATTACAAAATTACTTCCCGTAATTGTGCGGCAGACTGCTCGGGTTGAACATCCATGATGAATGCCCCCATTGCTGATTCTGAGCCAGCTAAATATTTCAACTTACCTGGAGCTCGACGCACACTCGTTATTTGCCAATGCAAACGCAGCACATCACGTCCAACTCGTACTGGCGCTTGGTGCCAAGCCGCGATGTAGGCCATCTCTACGCCAAATACTCCATCGAGCCGTTTCATAACTTCAAGTGCAATGGGAGCATATGCCGCGCGGTCTTGCTCGGTTAACCCAGTTAAATCGGCAACTGGGTTACGTGGAGCAACATGAATTTCAAATGGATATCGAGCAGCAAATGGGACGAAAGCAATCCATCGATCATTTTGCGCCACGATTCTGACCTTGTCTTTGATCTCACGTGCAACAACTTCATCAAATAAAACCTTATTGGTTTGTTTTTTATATGTAGTTGCTGCTGCCAACATTTTCTCAACGCGTGGGGGTAGATATGAGTAGGCATAAATTTGTCCATGTGGATGTGAAATCGTGACACCAATTTCTTCTCCACGATTTTCAAAAGGTGCAATGTGCTGGATATAGCTTTCTTTAGAAAGTTCTTCAGTTCTATCTATCCAAGCTTCAAGTAGCACGCGAACGCGTTGTTCAGATAAATCTTTAAAAGAGTTTCCATGCTCGGCAGTAAAGCAAATAACTTCACATTTTCCGGCAGCAGTGCCAATATCAGTATCTGGCCCAACTTGATCAGGAAGTGCCCAGTCACCGATAGGTGCGCGAAGTGAGGGAGAGCGATTATCAAATACAACTACTTCGTAATCAGATTCTGGAATTTCAGTTAATAAATCTCCAGTAGTTGGGCACAATGGACAGAGCTCTTTAGGCGGCAAAAAAATACGACTTTGACGATGCGCTGCCATTGCAACCCACTCATTTACAAGTGGATCAAGGCGAAGTTCGCCGATTGGGGGTTGCGCTTCAACTGGACGCTGGTCTTGGGCCGCACGTTCATGCGGTGAACTGTCGTAATAACGAATTGTTCGAGCATCGGCCATTTGGCGATCATTGCGAATGACCCCTGCCAGTAACTTTTTACTCTGACCCATAGTGTCGTTACTCTATCGTTGTGACTAAGCAATCGGCACTTTTAAGCGCTCCAACTTCTTCGTTGCTGCTAGAAGTTGTCAATGGCGCCTTGGTAATTCGCCATTGGGGAGCCCCGATAAATGGTGATCTTGCTGATGTGGCAGTTGCTGCTCGAGTTTCAATTGCAAATTCATCATGGGATGAGCCACAACTTCCTGGAGTAATGCGTGAGAGTTCACGTGGATTTTTAGGGCGACCATCATTATCGGGTCATCGAAATGGTAAAGCGTGGTCAACTAAGTTTGAAGTTACAGATTTTCATCATCAAGATAATCATTGTGCCGTCACGTTACGCGACTTCCATGCAGAACTTGAAGTAAATATCACATTTGATTTAGACGTTTATGGAGTTTTAATCCAAAAAGCAAATATTAAAAATATTGGTGAGAGTGAATATACCCTGAATGAATATATTCATTGGTTACCGCTACCACAGGAAGCAACGCAAACTTTAGATTTTGCTGGTCGCTGGTCCAATGAACGCCAACCACAACGCAGAGATATCCAAACTGGAACTTGGGTGCGCGAATCACGCGAAGGACGCAGCGGACATAATTTTTCAATTGCCGATATTGCACTTACTTCGCAGACTTCTTTTCAATCAGGTTCAGCGTGGGCAACCAGCATTGCTTGGAGCGGGAATTCGCATTATTTAGTTGAACGTGGATTTGATGGCGGGCAATCAATTGGTGCCGGTGAACTCTTACTGCCAGGTGAAGTAATTCTTAAAGCTAATGAAAGTTACCAAGCACCTGCATTATTTGCCGTGTTCTCGGCCCAAGGTTTAGATGGAGTGAGCACCGCTTTTCATTCACATCTTCGAGCGCGTTCCGTGCATCCAAAGCGTCCTCGACCATTGACGCTAAATATGTGGGAAGCGCTGTATTTCGATCATGATGAAGCAAAGATTAAAGAACTCATCGACGTGGCTTCCGAGATTGGAATTGAGCGTGTAGTTCTAGATGACGGTTGGTTCCACTCGCGCCGCAATGATCGATCAGGTTTGGGTGATTGGGTTGTCGATCCTGCAGTCTGGCCAAAGGGATTAACACCAATCATCGAGTACATCAATGGCAAGGGAATTGAATTTGGTTTGTGGTTTGAAGGCGAGATGGTCAATCCAGATTCAGATCTGTATCGCAATCACCCTGAATGGATTTTGCACGAAGGCGATCGAACTCCACCACTGTGGCGCCATCAATTAGTTCTGGATTTGTCCCATGAAGGCGCTTACAGCCACGTGCTGGAACAAACATCTTCAATCTTGGCTACACATGCAATTGCATATATCAAGTGGGATCACAATCGAGTGTTAGTTGATGCTGGTCACTTGGGGCATGCTGGAGTACACCAACAAACACAAGCGATGTACCGCTTATTTGCGCAATTAAAAAAGCGCCATCCTGGTCTTGAAATTGAATCATGTGCATCTGGTGGTGCACGAATTGATTTAGGTGTTATCGATTTAGTTGATCGTTTTTGGACAAGTGACAATAACGATGCACTCGAACGTCAAAGGATTCAACGATGGACTTCGCAAGTAATTCCGCCTGAATTATTAGGCACACATATTGGGCCAACACACGGTCATCAAACTGGTCGTACTCTTGAATTATCAATGCGCGCTATAACGGCGCTCTTTGGCCATGCTGGAATTGAATGGAACATCACGGAAGCCACGGATCAAGAGCGAAAGCATCTAGCAACATGGGCGGCTTATTACAAAGAAAACCGTGCGCTCTTACATAGCGGAAAATCAATCCGCGTCGATTATCCAGATGATCATGGGTATTTGTATGGCGTCAGCGCACTCGATACAAAGAAATCTATTTTTGCTTATGTTCAGTTAACTCCAACTTCAGTAATTCACCCCGCAGCACTTAAATTTCCAGGTTTAGATCCACACGCTACTTATTTAGTGAAGGCAGTATTTCCTGCCGGCAAACCACGGTACATGTTGATTTCGCCACCAACGTGGATCGAAGGTGTGAAGATTTCAGGAAGTGCGCTTGCAGCAATTGGAGTCAGCGCACCAATTCTTGCACCAGCGAATGCGCTGTTAATTGAAATTACTAAGCTTTAATCAACCCAGTTAAGCGTTCGTTCGACCGCTTTTTTCCACTGCTTGTAACCAGCTTCACGAATTGGTGCAGTAGACGTTGCTGTCCATCGGCGCGATTGTTGCCACTGTTTTTTAACTTCGGCTTGTGAACTCCAGAAACCAACCGCTAAACCGGCAGCATATGCCGCACCCAGGGCCGTTGTTTCAGCGATTAATGGGCGAGTGATATCGATTCCCATGATGTCGGCCTGCATCTGCATGCACAATGAGTTTGCAGTAATTCCGCCATCAACGCGCATCTCTTTCATCGGAACACCACTATCGGCAACCATTGCATCCATTACATCGCGTGTTTGATAACAAATCGCTTCAAGCGCTGCGCGAGCAAGGTGGGCTTTAGTTGCGGCGCGAGTTAGCCCCACAATTGCTCCACGGGCATCACTTCGCCAATACGGGGCGAACAAACCTGAAAATGCTGGAACGAAATAAACTCCAGCTGTATCGGTAACCGTTGAAGCAAGATTTTCAGTTTCGGCAGCATTAGAAATAATTCCGAGTTGATCGCGCAGCCATTGAATCGCAGAACCCGTAACAGCCACCGAACCCTCTAGAGCATATCGAGCGGGTTCATCGCCAAATTTGAAACAGACGGTTGTGAGTAAACCATTCTTAGAGCGAACGATTTCAGTTCCAGTGTTTAGCAAAGCAAAATTACCCGTGCCATATGTTGTTTTAGATTCACCGCGCTCAAAACATACTTGACCCACCATTGCAGCTTGTTGGTCACCCAAAATACCGGCAATCGGAATTGCTGTTCCAAACGGACCGTGAGGTGCAGTCAGCGCATAAGTTTCTGAAGAGGATTTAATTGCTGGCAAAGCCGAACGTGAAACACCAAAGATCTTTAAGAGTTCGTCATCCCAATCTAGAGTCTCTAAATTCATTAACAATGTACGGCTTGCATTTGTGACATCGGTTGCAAGGGTTCCACCTTGAACTCCACCCGATAAATTCCACAGTAGCCAGGAATCAATCGTTCCCATTCGAACATTGGCGCCATCTGCTCCGGAAACATTATTTAAAAACCAGTTCATTTTGCTTCCGGCAAAATATGGCGCAATCGTTAAGCCAGTTTTGAACCGAACAACGTCCTTGTGTGAATCACTTAAAGTTGCTAAAAAATCAGTGGTTCGAGTGTCCTGCCACACAATGGCATTGGCCAAAGGTGCACCAGTAGTTACATCCCAAACAACAGTAGTTTCACGCTGATTAGTGATGCCGATGGCAGCTAAATCTGATCCCAAAATGTCGGCCTGCTTTAACGCGGCAGTAATTACTTGCTGAGTTCTTTCCCAAATCTCGTTGGCATCATGCTCAACCCAGCCAGGTTTCGGCATTATTTGGCGATGTTCTAATTGATGTTGACCAACAACTTTTCCTGCATGGTCAAAAATCATGAATCGAGTACTTGATGTGCCTTGATCCAAACTGCCTATGTAAGCCACGTGATGAAAACCCTTCACATTTAAGTTAGGCTTACTCTACCCAGATGCAATGGAGATGCAACGCTTATGTTCTTGTCGCACTTAAATCCCGACCAGCGCGAGTCAGCCGTTGCCCTATTAGCTAGCGAAGAATTTGATGTACTTGTCATTGGCGCGGGAGTAACTGGAGTTGGTGCCGCTCTAGATGCCGCCTCCCGTGGCCTGAAAGTAGCTTTAATTGAATCTCAAGATATCGCTGCAGGTACTTCTAGTCGCTCAAGTAAGTTAATTCACGGTGGCTTACGCTATTTAGAACAATATGACTTTAAATTAGTGCGCGAAGCATTACATGAACGCGAACTTATGGTTTCCTCATTAAGTCCGCACTTAGTAAAACCCGTTGGTTTCCTTTTTCCACTGACAGAAAAATTTAAAGAACGCACTTATGTCGGCGCTGGTCTGGCTTTATATGATGCGTTGCGCGGGTTTCAACGTGCCCTTCCTTGGCACAAACACATTGGGCAGAAGCAGATTAATGAAATAGCACCTTCACTGCGCCCAGATTTAATCATGGGTGCAATTAAATATTTTGATGCTCAAGTTGATGATGCCCGCCACACAATGACTATCGCTCGAACTGCCGCACGACATGGCGCAGTAATTGCAACGCGCGTTAGTGCCGAATCACTGCTTCGTGAAGGTCGACGTGTTGTTGGCGTTAAAGCTAAAGATCTTGTCAGCGGTAAGACAATTAATATCAGTGCTAAAGCCACCGTTATGTGCGCGGGTATTTGGAGCGATGAGCTTCATGCAAAATTTGATTTAAAGCCGGGCTATGGCGTAACGATGAGTAAAGGTGTTCATATAGTTCTGCCTGGTTCAGCAATTAAATCTAATGCTGGAATCATTTTGAAAACCCCAATTTCTGTTCTATTTCTTATTCCGTGGGGCGACAAGTGGATTGTGGGAACAACTGATACTCCGTACACAGGTGATCGCGCTGAACCATTTGCTAGTCGTGATGATGTTCAATACATTCTCGATCAAGCTAATCGCGTTCTAACCCCTAAATTAAAGGCAGAAGAGATTATTGGCGTGTATGCCGGACTTCGCCCATTAGTTGCAAATAACAAAAACTCGGCAACTACAAAACTTTCACGTGAACACACTGTTGACCGACCAGCAGCCGGTTTTGTCAGTATCGCCGGAGGCAAGTACACGACTTACCGAGTAATGGCTAAGGATGTCATTGATAGGGCAGTTATTGAACTTCGCGAATTAACTGCCGAATCAGTTACCGATAAACTTCCACTAGTTGGAGCTGACGGGTATTTCGCTTTAGTTCAACAAGTTGAGCGCTTAAGCGAAACAAGTGGCCTGGATGCAGAAACAATCACGCATTTGCTCAATCGCTACGGGTCAATGATCAGTGAAATTTTAGAGTTAATCGAGACGGATCCAAAGCTCAAAGCTAAAGTTGATAAGGATTTGTTGTACATCAAGGCTGAAATTCTTTATGCCGCCAGCCATGAAGGTGCACGAAGTGTTGATGATGTTATTTCTCGCCGCACACGTATCGCTTTCGAAGCCCACGATCATGGCCTGCATTTAGCCGATGAAATTGCCACAATTATTGCGCCAGTTCTGGGTTGGAGTGCAAAAGAACGTAAAGCCTCGGTTGCCGCTTATGAAGAGCTAGTCGATCGTGAACTTGAAGCTTTGGATGAACTTCTCGAAGAAAATGAGCGCGTTAGTTCTTAATTTGCTTAGCGCAACTATCAATGGCCACAGTCGGAGTTGGTGAAGGTTTCTTAGTCGGCGTAGGTGTTGGAGTTGGTGTTGGAGTCGGACCTTGCTCAACCGTGAAAGTTACAGATTGCGCACTAGTTGCATGGGTTAAAGATTGATCAGTAAAGACTACTTTTGCATTATAAGTACCAGCTGGAATGCCCTTAATAGCTAAAGTCCATTCCCCGCTTGTCGCACGCAAAGCAGTTTGAATCGGTTTTGGATCAAGGGTAATTGCTGGATCAAAAACAAGTCGAACCGTTCCGGTCACTACAGGTGAATTATCGGGGCGTACGACTGTGACATTAAAAGTTACTAATTTATTAGTGGTTGTTGCACTCTGACTTGTAACAGTAGTTGTGGTCGCTTCGTTGTTAGGCATCATGTCAACTTGCGTTGGCGTCCAACTTCCTTTAGCTAAATCTAAAAATGCCGCAGCAGTTCCTCTAAAAATATTGAGGTCCAGACGGCTGCCGGGTACGCCATATTTAGGTGCAATTCCACATGATGTGTATTGCCATACTGTCCACTGCGGTTCGCAATTAGCACCGGTCCAAGAATGGACAAAACAGCCACTTGTTTTTTGTCCAGGTTGATTCGCTACATTAAATGGATCAACGGCATAGTGCGCTAGCCACAATGGATATTGTGCTAGTTCAACACTCTTATTCATTGAGCCTTCAAGAAAACTCGAATACGAATACAGCATTGGTGCTCTAGCAGTTTTAGCTTTTAATACTCTCAGAAACGTTTCAGCCCATAAAGTTACTTGAGTTCGTGTTGCATATTTTGAACAAGTGCCAGAACTGGAAAGCCGAATACATTTATCTTCTAGATCTAATGCATAAGGCAGATCTTTCTCGGTGTATCCGCCAATTGATGCCAATCGCCATGCGGCTTTTTGGGCTTGTGCGGTGGCATCTCGAATAATTGCATCATCGCCGGTTACATCAGGCAAAATGGCATAGTAATAAAAGCCGGTGTAAATTCCAGCAGCTTGGGCAGCTGAGTGATCCATTACTAAATATTTAAGGGCTTGTGCGTCAGCGGTATCACGTGTATCAGATGCTTTGATCATTACAAATCGAATACCGGCCGAGTACATTTTTGCGAAATCTATGGCCCTGTCATTGGGATGTTGCCAACGACTTATATCTGCGCCATGAATTCGATCTCCAGGACCAAGTTGCTCAATAACTAGCGCCGGATCTGCCGATGTCATTTCGGCTTGTGGTTTTACGATGACAGTTCGAGTGGGGGAATAAATTACTGAATTACCTACGGTAGTACGCACACGGTATTGCACGCTTTTAGTTGAGGGAGTTGCATCTGCTGAAATCTTCCACGTGCCGGCTTTTGTTGTTTTAGTGCTCAGATTTGTGTTCTTCCACTTGCCCGCATTATTAGTTTGTAGGCGGATAACTACACCAGATCTAATCGGCTTGATAGTTCCATATAAAGTCACAACGGTATTAGTTGTCGATGGTGTCTGGGCAAGTGAAAGCGTAAGCGTTGATTTAACTGCAGTAGCAGTTGGAATTCCGATGACCAAGAAAGCTAGAGCGAAAGCCAAAAGGGAGACGCGAAACCTCATAGCTCTACGACCTCTATATCAATACCGAGAGTAGAAGTAATGACCCTCTTGAGCATTTGATATTGAAGGGTGCGCGTTTGTGAAAATTCATGACCCCCAGATAATTTGCGTGCATCTGAAAAATCTAGAGTGAGAGTGTGTCCATCAAAGTCGGCTAAACGAGCATCGAAGAAAGCTAACCAGGTTATGCGGTCTAGTTCGAGAACTGCATCGAGGACTTCATTCCATCGATTGCGTATTTCTTGCAGTTCCATAATGCAAAATCTTACCTACTGGCATAACAGAGTTGTTGCATTAGTGATGAGGCGCGCCTAACCAACGATAGTACTCACCAACTAATTGCACTCTCATATTCATATTTCGATCTGGTTGAACATTGAGTTCTTGAGCAACCCTAGAAATAACTTGTTCCACCGACTTTTCACTGACATATCTGGTACGTCCAATTTGTGCATTCGTCATGCCATCTGCAACAAGGCGAAGGGTTGCAACTTGGGTATCGGTCAAATTTGCCATCAGAGAAAGAATCCCCTTTTCTTGAAGGGAGGTATTGCCATTAATCCAAGCAACTTTATGCTTTTCGGCTCCAGAGATCTTGGATTCCACAATTGCTGAACACAGAACAGTGAAATCAACAATCGATTTCTTTAACAAGATTTTAGAACCGATGGGAACATCATCGTTACATTCACCAAGTAGTCTCAAATCAGAACAGCTCATCAAAATAACTATGCCTAGATTTGGGATTTCCTTGCGCATATTAATTGCGATCTTCACGGCTGATATTCCAAGGACTTGCATATCCAGAAGCACGACTTCGGGTTGTAAACGCCGAAGCAAATTCAGCGCAACGCTTTCACTTTTAGCTTCACCAATTACATCCATTTGATGCATTCTTAAAGCGGCAACTAATGTGGACATTTCAAATGCATCATCAACGATGACTAAAATGCGTTCGTTCATGTTATTAAGGTTAACTACACCAACAATTTTTAATAGAGGATAGAGCTGTTACTTTGGCATTTGAGAGTTGGCTCCAAAGACGCAGGTAATAAAACGTTCGGGTGACATCGCCCCGCAAGGGGCCATTCTTGGCCGGATTTACAAAGTTTTAAGCACAGCTTTTCAAGATTACAAGCTCGCTCACTTTCGTTAGTCTATGAGCATTGACGATTCGAGCATGGAGGAAATATGTCTGATCAAGCCAAGTGTCCGGTGGCACACGGAGCCAATACTCAAACGAGTGAAACAACTACACATTTGTGGCCTAAGGCATTGAACTTAGACATCCTTCATCAGCATGATCACAAGACAAATCCTCTGGGTGAAGATTTTGATTATCGCAAAGACGTTAAAACTTTAGATTTCGCTTCAGTTAAAAGCGATTTACATCAATTTATGACTCAAACACAGGAATGGTGGCCAGCTGATTGGGGTCATTACGGCGGATTAATGATTCGTATGGCCTGGCACTCAGCCGGTACATATCGCGTTTCCGACGGACGTGGAGGCGCAGGCACTGGAAGTTTTAGATTCGCTCCGCTTAACTCATGGCCAGATAACGGCAACCTTGATAAAGCTCGTCGTTTGCTGTGGCCAATCAAGCAAAAGTATGGCAACAAATTAAGTTGGGCTGACTTATTTATTTTGGCGGGAACAATTGCTTACGAAAGCATGGGACTCAAGGTATTCGGTTTTGCCTTTGGACGAGAAGATGTGTGGCACCCAGAAAAAGATATTTACTGGGGATCAGAACCTGAGTTGATGTTGCCTAGTGATGCGCGATATGCCGATACCAAGGATGCAAGTTCCTTAGAAAATCCGCTAGCTGCTGTGCAGATGGGATTGATTTACGTTAATCCAGAAGGTATAAATGGAGTGTCAGATCCATTGCTTACCGCACAACATGTGCGTGAAACTTTTGCCCGAATGGCAATGAATGATGAAGAGACCGTGGCATTAACTGCCGGCGGTCATACAGTAGGAAAGGCACATGGAAATGGAGATGCATCATTATTAGGTCCAGCTCCAGAAGCTGCAGATATTTTTGATCAAGGTTTGGGATGGGTCAATCACACTAAGCGCGGTATTGGTCGCGACACTGTTACCAGTGGTCTTGAAGGTGCATGGACAACGGAGCCAACTAAATGGGATGCCGGTTATTTTGAAATGCTATTTAAGCACGAGTGGGCGCTAACAAAATCACCAGCTGGCGCACATCAATGGGAGCCTACAAATATTGCAGTTGCTGATAAACCAGTAGATGTTGAAGATTCTTCAATTCGCTATAACCCAATGATGACTGATGCAGATATGGCCATGATTAAGGACCCAATCTATTTAGAGATCTCAAAGAAGTTTCATGCACAACCGGCGCTGCTAGATGATGCATTTGCACGTGCATGGTTCAAATTAACGCACCGCGACATGGGCCCAAAGATTCGCTATATCGGTCCTGATGCACCAACGGAAGATTTAATGTGGCAGGATCCAATTCCTGCAGGTACAACTTCTTATGATGTTGCTGCAGTAAAAGCAAAGATTGAAGCAACAGGACTCAATGTTTCAGAGTTAATAAGTACTGCATGGGATAGCGCTCGCACATTCCGTGGCTCTGATCTTCGTGGTGGAGCAAATGGTTCAAGAATTCGTTTAGAGCCAGCGCGCAATTGGGAGGGCAATGAACCAACGCGATTGAACAAGGTGCTTGCGCTTCTAGAACCAATTGCACAAGAAACTGGCGCAAGCGTTGCAGATGTCATTGTTTTGGCTGGAAATATTGGAGTTGAAAAAGCGGCAACTGCCGCCGGCGTTAAGATTGCAGTTCCATTTTCACCTGGCCGCGGTGATGCAACTCAAGGGCAAACCGATGTCGCAAGTTATGCCGTGCTTGAACCTATTCACGATGGTTTCCGTAACTGGGTGAAAAAGGATTACGCCGTTTCACCTGAAGAGTTACTCCTTGATAGAGCTCAACTGATGGGCTTAACCGCACCGCAAATGACCGTTTTAATTGGCGGAATGCGCGTACTTGGTACAAACCACGCAGGCGCATCTCATGGTGTATTTACTAAGAATGTTGGCGCACTTACAACAGATTTCTTTGTAAACCTGACAGACATGAAATACACATGGGAACCAGCAGGGGAGAACCTCTATAACATCCGTGATCGCAAAAGCGGAAGCGTTGATTGGACCGCAACTCGCGTTGATTTGGTCTTTGGTTCTAACTCAATCCTTCGTTCATACGCCGAGTTTTATGCACAAAACGATAACAAGGAAAAGTTTGTTAAAGATTTTGTTGCAACCTGGACCAAGGTGATGAACGCAGACCGCTTCGATTTACTCTAAAAGTTTTTAGGACTGCTGGTTAATAGACCAGAGCGTCCAGATGTGAGTTCGTACTGAGCGAGGTTGCTTCAAAATCGTTGTGATTTGGAAAGCAATATCTTCAGAGCGTAGGAAGCTAGCTAGAACGGGCGTACCTGCGGTACGGCCTGCACCAATTGCAAACTCTGTTTCAGTTCCGGCTGGGCAGACAAGAGCAACGCGAACGCCCTTTTCGCGAAGTTCACGATCAAGACCACCAGCTAAGCCAACTTGTGCATGCTTTGTTCCGGCATAAATTGATTCATCGCCGCCGCCACGAAATCCTGCAACGGAGGAAACAATGACAATGTCACCAGCTTTTTTAGCAACCATTGTTGGTAAACATGCGCGGATGATATGAACGGTGCCTTCGTAATTTGTACGCATCATGCGATTTACTTCATCGTCGCTGTAATCCAAAATCGATCCATACATGCCGATACCAGCATTTGGTACTACGGCGTCGATAGTTCCAAATTTATCTAGTGCAGCTTTAGCAATTGCACGTGACACTTCGGGCTCTGAGCAATCTCCGGCAACGTAGATTGCATTGTCGGCGCCAAGTGAGGCAACGATTTCTTGTAAACGAGCTTCATTGCGGGCATTGAGTACAACTTTGGCACCCTGTTCTACTAATTCTTTAGCAGTAGCAGCACCCATTCCAGCTGTAGCGCCGGTGATAACGATTACTTGGTCTTTGAGATCTCGCAGTTGATATGTCATTTCCGAAGTATGGGGGCTGCTGGGAATTCCCGCAAAAGATGCAATAACATCACCACATGATTCCTCAGCGCGCACTCGGTCCATATTCGGTCTCAGCAGTTGGAATGGGCTGCATGCATTTGTCCTTTCCTAATGAGCGAAACCCAGATTTACTTAATCAACCCGACGTTGCAATTGGAGCAATTCACGCCGCTTTAGATGCGGGCATCACTCTTTTAGATACCGCCGATATTTATGCCCCCAGTTGGAACAGCATGGGACACAACGAACTAATTGTAGGAAAAGCTTTTGCGAGCTGGAAGGCAACGCCTGAACAAAAGAGCAAAGTTGTCATTACTACAAAAGCCGGTATCACCCGTGAAAAAGACGGTTCCATGTTTGGAATCTCTGGACGCAATGCAACTAAGCATTATCTGTATCGCGCGGTTGAAGCTTCGGCCTACAAACTAGGTTTGAGCAAAATTCCACTGTGGCAACACCACCGAACTGATCCAGCGATTTCATATGAAGAGCAGTTCGAGAACGTTATGACATTAAAAGATCATGGCTACGTTGCCGAAATTGGTTTAAGTAACGTCAATGCCCAAATGTTGCGTCACGCAATTAAAGCCGGTGGAACACCTGCACAAGGCGGAATTATTTCAGTACAAAATGAATACAGTCCAAATTATCGTCACTGGCCTGAAGTCATCGATATTTGTAATGAATTTGGTATTGCATATCTTCCTTGGTCACCTCTTGGTGGCAACAGAAGCTTCCAGAAAATTGCATCTGGAGAAATTGGTGCTTTTAAGCAAATGGCCGAGAGTAAAGGCGTTTCACCGTATGCACTAACTATTGCTTGGCACTTAAACCAATTCCCAACCTCAATCCCTATCCCTGGCGCATCAAGAGCTTCATCGATTTTGGATTCGCTCAAAGGTGTTGACATCCAGCTCACGGCCGAAGAGATCGCGCAGTTAAATGAAAGTTGCCCAACCGATACACCTATCAATGGTGAGTTATTAGATATTGCTAAATTAAAGGGATAGTAAGTGGTGGGGCGGGTCGGGCTCGAACCGACGACGACAGAATTATGAGTTCTGGGCTCTAACCAACTGAGCTACCGCCCCAAAGATTTTTTCTTCGATGCGTATGTTACGGGGCTTAATCTCTGAAGGCAAAGATAAGGTCGGCACTATGAGATTGCGCGTGATTTGCAGCATTGCATCAATAGTTCTTGGAGTTTCTAGCGTTCCAGCCCACGCTGCACCCGTGTATGTATTTCCAATAAAAGGCTGCGTAGTCACATACGCACATTCACATCATGACTATCCCGCTACCGATATTTTGGGCAAGAAAGGTTGCGCATTTGTTGCCGTAACTGCTGGTGTGGTTGATGAAGTAAATCGAATTGATAAGTACAACTATAAAACTAATAAAGGTGCTGATCGTGGCGGTCTATACGTTTCAATTATTGGCGATGATGGTGTGCGCTATTACGGATCGCATTTGATGAAAGTTGCTGACGGAATTGAAGCAGGTGTGCGAGTTGCTGCGGGAGATTTGTTAGGAAAACTTGGGGATTCTGGTGATGCAAAAGGAACTGCCCCACATGTTCACTTTGGAATTTCATGGCCAACTCCGGTTGAAGCCGGTGCTTGGTGGGTGCGACGCGGTGAACTTTATCCATGGAGTTATTTAGATAAATGGAAAGCTGGAACTGATTCATCTCCGGCGAAAGCAATTACAAAGTTATTAGCAAAAGTTGGACAGATTCCGCCGGTACCAAAAAAATAAC